>Ga0193733_1000016_pt1 | contig 103672 bp, 78 predicted proteins | sample U1s2metaG_FD_145076 | JGI IMG/M metagenome (GOLD analysis project Ga0193733, IMG submission 145076) | Soil microbial communities from a riparian zone of the East river system, Colorado, United States - U1s2 | ecosystem: Environmental > Terrestrial > Soil > Riparian zone | place: USA: East...
CGCGACGGGCATAATCCCCGCCGTGCGTCTTGCCGAAGAGGCCTCAAGGCTTCGTTCCCTGAAGGTCCACCCGAAAGATCTAGCGCTTCGCATTCCTGTCTATGTAGGACCGACCGGTACGGTCCTGCATGATGGCCATCCTTACTCGATGCCTCCCGAGGCCATTAGCATGCCGGCGACGCTGTACTTGTACGCCGATCGCGTACGCATCGTGGCGGGCAGATATGAAGTCAACCATCCACGGAAATTCGTTGCGCACGAGGGTTCCACGCTCGCCGCGCATCGCGCGGCCATGGTGGCGGCGGTATCGGGCAAGCGCGGCAAGCGTTATCTGAAGCGCCAGCAGTTGCTGGAACTCGGAGAGCCTGCTTTCCTCTACCTCACCGAGATCGTTCACCGCCGACCCGGGCAGTGGTTCCACGACATCGATCGGCTGCACAACATCTTGCAGAGCCACGGAGCAGAGGTTCTTCGCCGCGCCATGGAACAGGGACTCGAAGAGCAAGTTTTTGGCGCCACCTACATTGAGCATTTTCTTCAGCGTTCATTAGTTTTTCAGGAGGAGATCCCATGAGAAAAGAACAGGTTAGGAAAAATCCGCGAAATACATCGATGACGCCCAAGCAGGACGACAACACGCCCAAGAGTCTGGAACTGTCCGAAGGCCAGCTCGAGGCGCACTTCCGGCGCCTGAATCTGGCGCACACGCGCCGGATCTACAAGGAGGTTGCCGTTCGGGCGGAGAAGGAAAGTTGGTCGTATCGAGACTTCCTGGCTCTGCTGCTGGCCGAAGAAGTGGCGCGAAGGAAACAGACGCGACTGCAACGTTGTACACGGAGCGCACACTTCCCGTTCTTCAAGACCATCGACGAGTTCGACTTCGCGTTGCAGTCTACGCTCCGGGAGTCCGTGATCGGCTCCTACCTCGGGCTGGACTTCGTCACCGAGGGGCGGTCGTTGATTCTGCACGGTAAGACCGGCAGAGGAAAGACGCATCTGGCGGTGGCCATCGGGTACCGCGCCATCCAGAACGGTTTCGAGACTCTCTTCACCACCGCGGCGGAACTCATCGAGGACCTCTCGAACGCCAGCAAGCGTGGAAATCTCCAGGAATCGCTGACATCATAGGCGTGGGTGCAGGTGTGGGCGCAACTGAAGAAGGAAAAATGGCTCCCAATTTCTCGTAAGCGACCCCAGATAGGGCACTTAGATTTTGGATCATTTCGGCTGTTAACCGAAGGATTGGATTCATCCGCCTACTTTTCACCGGACGATTAAGAACGCAAATTGAGTGAAGCTGTGAGGCGCGTGCTGGTACGAGTGCGTGATCACCGATTTCCATTTCCGAAGATTGATGAGACGAGAAATGCACAGGGTCCCCATGATTTTCCCCATACTTGCCAGATGGCGCTTGCTTAACTTGCCTCCGTTCAATAGTTTCTGAATAGCACTCCTGCCTCGGCGTGTTTTTGAATATTCGTCATGCGGCGAACTCTTTGGAATTAAACGACTTGCGAATTGAGAACTCCTGCCCCCGCGAAATTCACAGGGGCAGTAGCAAAAAAGCAAGTATCGCCAAGTGATGGGAAACAAGAAACATAAAGTGGTCGGGGCGCCGAGATTTGAACTCGGGACCTCCTGCGCCCAAGGCAGGCGCGCTACCAGGCTGCGCTACGCCCCGACATGAATGCACTACTCATTCTAAAGCACTTTCCGATTTTCTGCCCGCTCCTACTCATGGTTTCTTGGCCTCGACCGTGCACATACCGTGCATTTATTCCTGCAAATTGCCTATTGGACCGTGACCGTGCACATTCCTTCTGCAGTCACCGGAGCTATTTCGCCGGCTCGGCGGTTGAGTTTCTCCAGGGCTTCGCGCTTCATCTGCAACTTCATTTGAGAGTACTTCTTGAAGACTTGCGCGTCTCCCTGGCGCAGCATTTGAGTCACCCATTCATCCGCGACTCCCCCAGCACTCAGCCGCGTAGCATAAGTGGATCGCAGGTCGTAGATGCGGGAATAGGGGACCTTTGCTCGGCGAAGCGTTTTGCTCCACAACAGCGAGAACGTAGGAATGATCTGCGTAACCGATGACGGATAGCGACTGCGGGTGATGCCGTCAGAGATTCGGGAATCATCAAACGCTTGAATTGCTTGGCGAGCAAGGCGATCGTCGCCGGCAACGCTGTACGAGATCAAAGCCTGGATACGCGTGTCGCCGATATACTGCATTCGCTCCCAATAGGGCGTATCCATATAGGTATCATGCGCGTCGAGCCGAGCAGTCCGCCAGCCGATCTGCCAAATCTGACTTAGAGCCGGTTCATCTGATTGGAAACGGGCTCGCTCTTCAAATGGGAAGGCCGTGAACCAGGAGCGGAGGTCTTCAATGCGAAGCGGCTGGTCAGCGGTGTTGACATCGAGCTGCAGATAGCGCCATGTACGCCAAGCCAGAGGCACAAAGGGACGCTTTTCGGAGCCGTCCGGCAGGAATTCATCGAAGATGCCCACGATGTGTTTGCCCGCGATTTCATTGCGATTGCCCTTCACTCCCTGGCTATCAACGAGCGCCTCTGCGTAGGTGAGACGAATCGTGCTCTTGGCGCCTCCGCTCACCGTCAGCTCCGGGTACGCGGTAGTCAAATGGGACTGATCCAGCAGTAGACTGACAGTGGCATGGGTCGGAATTTCGAATCCGGCGCCCGGGAAGTTCGCCGGAGGCTCAACTCCAGAGGCGCGCACCACGCGTCCAACCGGTGTAAGTTCCATTTGCATGGCGGGAAGCGAATTCGGCATCAATTGCCAGTTATTGTTCTGCAGCACCGCTCCTCGCTCGGAGGCATTTCCAATCGGAGCAGCCTTCTCCCATTTGCCGCGCGAAGCTGCGTCGTTCCAGAACCAATCGAATAATGAGCCATCTATGCGCTCCGCCGGCTCCGCTACGTAGTAGAACCGCCGAATGTCCGGCGGGGTTGGCAGAGTTTGTACGCCCTTATCCTCTTCGACTTCCCAACTAGTATCAGTATCAGCGACACTTTCCTCCGATGAATCACCTCGGAGCACAAATGCAGTTCGATCGCTGATCTGAGCCCCGGTTGAAACGCCTAAGCTCCATACTGTCGCAGCGATCTCATTACGGCCCGGGCGCAGAAATGCCGACAGGTCGTATGTTTCGTACTTCCAGTGCGCAAGATCGCTTCGTGCAGGACCGCGCCCTACCTCGTGCTGGTTCACGCAGAGAATGAATTGGCTGTCGGCGCTGACGTGGACAACAAAATGTTCCGGAGCCCGCGGAATCTCGATCACTTTCCTGAAATGCAAAACGACAATGTCCCGTTGGGGCGCGCTGGGCGAAGTGATCCATTGCGCCTTCCAAAGTCCTGCCCGCGCTTCGGGAGGGAGCTGAGCCAATGCGCTGGTCGCGTAAGTCAACGTCACAGTGAGAAAAGTGAACAGCAGGAATTTGGTTTTCATATCGTGAATTGTCCGTGCACAATCATTCTGCACAAAAGATGCTCAAGCCCCTCGTGGTCTCTTGCGTAATGCATTCTTTGTCATTTCTCCGCGAACGGAGAAAGCCGGTGTAAAACATGAACGTCCATTCAACTCCGAGCCTTCTCGCTATGAGCTCAGACTGTCCCAGAATGCGCGTTCTTGCCCGAAGGGATCCTCTTCAACTTTGCATTGCGCATCGATCATCATCGTGGCGCGTTTTTGCAAGGTGTAGGCCGGCCAAGAGGGTTGCCCCTTGGCGCCCGGGTGACCGGTCCTAGCGAACGTGGCCCACATTTCGCTCATGTTCAGCGCGGCTTTTTTGCGATCCGGGTCCGTGCCGATAAGCGACGGGCGCGTGGGATCCTTCGGCCCCTCTACATCGACGTTGTTAAACTTGTACCAAATCTCAGTTGCGTGAGCGGCGCCAAGCCGATGGTTCGTATCGGGAACAATTAGATTCGATTCGTGGGTGAACATGTACATATACGCAGGCGCCGATTTCTGTTCGAATTTCTTCTCGGCAATTTCAATAGAGCCGAGCCACATGGCGCGTGCGGTTGTAATCGCAATGTAGAGATCCGTCGGCGAAGCGTCGGGCCGGCTCTTGCGATAAGTTGACAAAATTTTCTCCGCATCCGTACCGAGCTCTTTGTCTAGGCGCGCCTTCAATCCGTCATCGGTCAGGGAAAATATGTCGTTTGCCTTGCGTTCAAAGAAAAAGAACGCCATTTCGTCTCTGTTGGTTCCGACCATGAGTGGTTTATTTGAAGAAATTGCCGGCGCGCTAGGGTCAAAAGGATGATTCGGGAGGTAAGTCCCATCCACCACCGGACCAAATCCACCGGGGCGTGAGACTACCATACCCTTTCTCCCGCCGCTGAGCGTCAGATTTCCGGGGGCCCTCTTCGCCACTGCGGCTTGAACTTCCACCAGTTTTTCGGGGGGAACCTCTTTGAGCTTGGGAACTTCCTTGTCTGACAAGCCGAGTTCACTCAGAACCATCTTGGAGGTTTCTGTGGCCATGTCGCGAGGCGTCATGCGAACGCCAGGCCCACTCTCAATCGAGGCCTTGTTGAAATAATCTTTTGCCAGCGGTAGCGCGTAGACACAAGAAGTTTTTGCACCGCCCCCAGATTCACCAAAGACCATTACATTATGCGGATCGCCGCCAAACGCCTCGATATTTTCGCGTACCCACTTAAGGGCCGCAGCGATGTCCAGTATTCCTTGATTGCCGGAAGTGGCATATTCTTCGCCCGCAAGGTCAGCTAGGAATAGATATCCCAAGAGTCCCAGGCGGTGATTACTTGCCACGACGACAACATCGTATTGCCGGGCGACGTTGCTGCCATCCTGGTACCAGGTGCTTCCCGACCCCACTACAAAGCCACCGCCGTGGTTATAGAACATGACGGGGCGCCGACGCTGATCCGCGGCGGGCGTCCAAATGTTTAGCACAAGGCAATTTTCGGAGGGAACTGGTTCGTCGACTCCGAACGAGGGCCGGTTCGGCTGAAATGAGGGTGGGCCAGGGGTGAAGGCGTCACGAACTCCAGTCCAGGGCACAAGTGGCGGCGGGGCTTTGAAACGGTTCTCCCCCGAGACCGGACCAGCGTAAGGAATACCTTTGAACGTAATCAGATCTCCCTTGCGCGTACCACGTAGCCGTCCGTAAGCGGTCTTCACCTCGACAGTCTCTGCGGTTGCCGGCAGCCCCCAAGCAAGGCCACTGGCGCTACCTAACGAACTACTCGCGATGGCAGCCAGGGCCGTTGAGCCCTTGCTGAGAAACTTGCGACGATCGAGGAGCAATCTGTTTTCGTCACACGGCATTCGAAGGTCCCTATGCAGGTCCCGGGAATTTCGCGTCATGTTCCTCCGTCCTCTGTGGTTAAAAGATTTTCGATCGCAGAAATCGTCGGAGCGATTGCCCAGGACATGAAACCCAGTGCTGAGGATGCGCCCACACGGCGCTAGCTCTTACCCACGATGCCCGGATAGCCGGTCATACCGAAATCGGTCCGGTTCACGGTTGCCGTAGCGGACACACCCATGTGCAACCGGCCCTGTCCATCTTTGACAGGTTTCGAGGGGCCGTCGACATCGAGCGTCACAGGCTTTGTAATACCGCGGATCGTCAGGTCACCAGTGATCTTCAACTTGTCAGCCCCCGCCGACTCAACTTTCGTCGATCGAAACGTGATGATCGGGTACTTCTGAACATCAAAGAAGTGGTCGCTGCGCAAGTCGTTATCGCGCATCTCGACGCGGGAATCCACGGAAGCAGCTTCGATCGTCACCTCAACGGAGTCGTTCTTAGAATCTGCCGGGTCATATCGGGCAGTACCGCTTAACTTTGTGAACGTACCGCGAACATTCGAGATTCCCATGTGTCTAACGGCAAACTGTGCGGATGAATGGGCCGGATCCAATTGCCATTGAGATGTCTGGGCTACGGCTGGTGCACCAACCATGAGTGCGATCGCTGCCGATAGGAAGATGGGTTTCAAGTTGGCTCCTTATCTGTCACTGATCGCTAATTAGCGTCAATCCCGGCAAGCGGTTGCTCAACTCCTTGCTCCGCAAGGCGAATTCGAGATTACGCCTCGAAATCCTTGAATGCTCGCGCGCGAGCGCTTCCGCTCGCGCACCTTCGCGATTCTCAATAGCCTCCACAATCGCGCGATGTTGCTCGGCTGCAATAAAGGCCGTGCTCTGTTCGAGGTCCTCAACGCCGAACACTAAAGCTTCAGGCGCCGCGAAAGGGATCTTGCAAGCATGTTCCAGCTCCCGAAAAAGAGATGCACTCTTCGCAAGCCTCCACAATTCCCGGTGAAATCTCTTATTCGTCTCTAAGTACTGTGCGAATCCTTCAATGGTGATCGGAATTTCCATAGTCGCTTCCGAGGCGAGTCTCTTGACCTGCGCAAGCTCCCCGGCCGATTCAAGCCGTTCAGCTGCGAACCTGACGGCAGTGCCTTCCAAAACGCCGCGAATTTCGATTGCGTCCCGAATGTCAGCCAGGCCGAACAAACGCAGGCGGAATCCGCCGGAGGGAATCGCATCGAGCAGGCCCTCGTTTGCCAACCGTTCGAGTGCGAGCCGAATGGGCGTGCGAGAGGCTTGGAGCAGTGAAACAAGTCCTAATTCGGTAAGCCGCTCGCCGGGCGAGAATTCACCGTTCAAGATCCGCTTTCGCAAGGCTAGGACCAGGCGTTCGGTCTGTTTGTCCGAGTTTGAAGCAGCTGTAGCCAACATTGCATGCAATGCTACAATGAGTGCCGCATATAATCAATGGGTTGCGAAGTGCGCTCCGCTAGATTTAGGGAAATTGCATGCAGTGTCGCCCCATTCACCATAGTTACAGGGGTAATACTGGGAACTGCATCGCCTTTAGTTTTGAGGCGAGCTGAGGCACAGACTCGTACTTGATCGCGTAAATTCCCAACGCAATGGCTGTCTCGACATTCGCATCGCGATCGTCGACGAAGAGACTTTGCTCAGGCTTCACGCGCAGGGCCTGCAGGCACTTAAGAAAAATCGCGGGATCGGGCTTGATGAGACGTACTTCCGAGGAAAAGATCAGGTGGTCAAACAACTGCAACCATTCTGAACTCGAACGGATATGAGCTGAAAACCTCAGATGCAAGTTGGAGAGTAGAGCCGTTTTAAAACCGGCTGCTCGCAGCAATCGTGTCCAGGAGAGCAGAGGTTCTTCAAGGTGGCTCCATATTTCAATGTCCAACCGCAGTAGCTTCTCGAGGGTATCGTCATCGAGATGAGTATTCGTGTCACTCGCAAAACGGCCCCAGTATTCCTTGCCACCGATATCGTCCTTGTCGTAAGCGCCGCGGTTCTTTTCGTAGAGTTGCCAAAAGGTGGGGTGATCAACGTCGAAAAGTTGGGCGATTCGATCAATCTCTCCTACCGAAGGCTTGCGGCAGAGAACCATGCCATAGTCGAGAATGATGGCGCGAAGATCATGGGGTGTTGGATGCATCGGTCGTTGGCCTAGATAGGAATTGTAAACAGGGGTCGCACTCACCAATCCTTAGGAATGTTTAAGTAGGAGGAATTCAGCGCTGAGACGGACGGACAGCCAAGGAGGCGCAGCGTACGTTCCACATCATCACGCAAAATCTCGAGTGCGCGGGTAACTCCGGCCTTTCCAGCGGCGGCAAGACCAAAAGCGTAAGCACGTCCCAACAGAACGGCGCGAGCGCCAAGACAGATCGCCTTTACGATATCGCTGCCACGGCGAACACCGCCATCCATGAGGACTTCGGCTTGGCCGTTAACGGCAGCTACCACTTCTGGGAGCACTCTCAAGGTGGCTGGAGCTCCGTCCAGTTGACGCCCACCGTGATTGGAGACAACAATCGCGGCTGCCCCTTCGTCGACTGCACGTTTGGCATCGTCGGCCGTAAGCACCCCTTTGACGACAATCGGCCCGGTCCAGATACGCTTGAGCCAGCGAATGTCTTCCCAGGTGACGACAGCCCGGGCAAGAGCAGCCGTGACGTCGATAAGGGACATCGGTCCTTTACCTGGAATGACGATGTTCTCTAGTCTTGGCACACCCCCATCGATAAGAAACGACACGAGCCATCGAGGGTGTGTAAACATTTGTGGCAGGAAAGGAACCTTGGAGAATATTGAACCGCCCAAGAGCTCCTTCATTCCGTTGCGCGGATCGCGTTCGCGCATTCCCGCCACGGGAGTGTCGATAGTAACGACCAGCGCCGAGAATCCAGCGCGACGAGCGCGATCAATGGCCCCTTCAGCAACCTCGCGTCCCCCTACGAGATAGAGTTGATACCAGACGGGTCCTTTTGAAGCGGCCCGGACATCTTCCAGTTTGTGACCAGAAATCGTGGATAGAGTATAGGCAAGGCCAGCCTCCTCCGCTGCGGTCGCCGCGGCGACTTCTCCGCCGGGATGCATCAATCTACTGTAACCAATGGGAGCTAGAATCGCGGGGAAGGCTAAATCGGCGGAGAGAACCCGAGTGAGGAGGTCGCATTCGGGAATCGCAACAGCTTGCCGAGGGCGAAAGGTGACGTCTTCGAACACCCGGCAATTTTCGCGCAGAGTGACTTCGCTCTCGGCGCCGCCATCAAGATAGTCGAAGACAACTTTAGGGAGGCGGGCATGCGCCAGACGGCGGAGGTCGTGGATATTAATGACCCGCGGAGAGGCCAATGAGCGTGGTGTGCTACGCACGGTGCCCCGGATTTCTTGTCGCGACACGGAGTTTCATGGGGGACCTAGTTCAGTGTGAAGACGCTGATTGCGTTGCCGTAGCGGCTTTGCCCATGTAATTGCCATAGCCCACAATCATCGTGGAGCCCACCAGCACCAAGAGACTCAGGGCAACGAGTAATTTCGTGCGCGTGCCAGCGCCTTTCCATTCTTTAAGGGCAATTCCCCACAAAGTGCTGAAAATAATGATGCTGGCCATATGCAGAGTCCAGCTAGAGAACTTGAAACGACCCATCTGAGTCTCGCCCATGGTGTAGAAGAAAAACTGAAAGTACCACGTTGTCCCCGCCAGGGCTGAAAAGAAGTAGTTCGGGAGCATCGGCGCTCTCGCTGGCGTGGTTCTGTCGGCAGAAATCGCGGCGGCTACTGCCATTTCCTCACCGGGAGCATCCGTGACCGATTCGAGGATGGGCTCGTTCCTTCGATCGGGCCGGCCCTCGCGAATTTTAGAGGAAAAATATTGATACCCTGTGCGGTTTCTGACATTGAGGATCAGACACCAAATAAAGTTTGTGGTGAATCCGCCGAGTAGTACGACGATTAGTGCCGGAAGCCCCTGCCAAATTGGCGAGGTGCCGTACTTCACAGAAAGAGCTTTGATGGGATCGCCTGCCGCAAGGCCATAAGCGAAGCAGGCACTCATGATTCCGGAGAAGGTTGCGACCAAGAGGCCGCGTCTCAAATCAAACTCCTTGATGGAGGCGCGCTTCTGCTCTGCGGACATCTCCTTTTCTTTAGACATCCCTGCCGCTCCAGCAAAAATGATGCCGAGGAGACAGACGACGACGCCCACCAGTATGATCCGCCCTGAGGAGGTACCTAATACCTCGGACCTGAACTCGCCGCGGAAAATGGGTGGCATCAAGGTCCCGAAAACGGCGGTGTAACCGAGCGCGACCGCCATTCCGAGGGACATGCCGAGATAACGCATGGTGAGACCGAACGTGAGGCCGCCCAGGCCCCAAAGAGCCCCGAATGCGTAAGTCCAGAAGAGGCTGCTGGTTGGTGTCTCATGTAGGACTTGAGCCACACTGCGCGTCATCACGAGTGCCAAGAACCAAGGCGCAATTATCCAGCTGAAGAAACCACCGACTAACCAATAAGTTTCCCAAGACCAGGCTTTTACCTGACGGTAAGGAACGTAAAAGCTTGCGGACGCTAAGCCACCAAGCCAGTGTAGGAACACGCCCAAGGTGGGATTTGGTGCGAGCAAACGGTCCTCTCTGTTCTTGAGTCTGCGAAGTAGAATCGTGACTCCCGAGAAATCCAAGCTACTAAGAGGGAGGCACGGCGACTCGCGACTGTAGTGCCTGCATGAAGGCCTGTCAATACAAAACGAATGTCCGTATTGAAATTTACCGCTAGGGTATACTTTCAGAGAACAACTCGCGTAGAGGCGAAACACTATGACCAATTCGTTCCGCAGCCGATTGTACGTGATTCCCGTCTTGTCCAAGGCGCTCGATGTTCTGGAACTGATGCAGAAGGAGAATACTCCGAGGACGCTCGAGGAAATCTATCAACGAACAAACATTTCCAAGACGACCGTCTATCGCATTCTGAAGACCCTTGTCCACCGTGGCTACCTGGCGCATTCGGAGAATGGGCTATATCGACTGGTGTCTAGGCCAAGGAAAGTCCGGTTTGGCTTCGGAGGTGAATCATCCGAGATGCCTTTCTCGGAAGGAGTGAGAGAAAGCCTGCAAGCAGCGGCGAATTCGGCAGGAGTAGATTTGTTAGTTCTGGACAACCATTATGATGCGCAGACAGCAGTGCGAAATGCCGAGGAATTTGTCCAACAGCAGGTTGACCTGGTTATAGAATTTCAGATCGATCAAAGAATCGCACCGGCCATCGCCGACAAAATCAGTGCAGCAGGGATTCCATTGATCGCTGTGGACATTCCCCATCCACACGCCACTTACTTTGGCGTAGATAATTACCGAGTCGGATTTGAGGCCGGTCAGTATTTGGCCCATTTTGCCAAGAGCCGCTGGGGCGGGGAGGTGAGCCGAGTGCTTGGACTGGGGATCGAGGAAGCGGGGCCACTGGTGCAAAGCCGGATCACCGGCGCATTTGCGGGCGTGCGCTCGCGGCTTCCCGGCATAAAGCAGGACGCTTACGTCTTGATGGACGGAGAAGGCTTGCGCGAGAAAAGCTGCCGACAAGTGCAAGACTTCCTTCGTAGGCATTCGAAAGAACGAGGGTTGTTGATCGCAGCAGCCACCGACACCAGCGGGCTTGGAGCGCTGCAAGCGGTGCGAGAAATGAAGAGAGAGAAAGACGTTGCGATTGTGGGTCAGGATTGCATCAATGAGGCTCTCGAAGAGATGAAGACTCCCGGGACACCCTACATTGCTTCCGTATCACATGAAGCGGGAAGCTATGGTCCGCGTTTGATTCAATTGGGACTGGGAATCCTAAACGGACAAACCGTGCCGCCTTACAATTACATTGCGCACAAGCTAGTCACGGCCACGTCCATGTCAAAAAGAGCGCGGGCGGCAAGCTGAGCGTGGCTGGCGAAGTGGCACAAGGCGCAGGAATGCTGTCGGCCGGTACCACAGCCTCTGCGAAAGCGGACATCGTCAAGCTTTGGGTCATTCCTCTATTGAAAGAATTAACCTATTGCAGTCTTTCTTCCCGGAGCGTATCGTCGAGACCGCTCCTGGTGGTCGAAAGCGGAATTAATCGGGCAACTTGCTCGCATGGAAGCCGACGATGGTTTTTCCCATGAAATCCAAAGAGAAACTACGATACCTGGAAGATCGCTGGGATGATCAGATTGCGAAGGGCTTGGACGCCGCCGAATTGCTGCGGTACCGGTCAAACCTTTTGGGATCGGATTTGCGAATTACGAATTTCGGAGGGGGGAACACTAGCTCCAAAATCGAGGCGACGGACCCGCTCGATGGAAGTAAAGCAACAATCTTATGGATTAAGGGGAGCGGCGGAGATATTGGAAGCATTCAACGGAAAGGCTTCGCAACACTGTATCTCGACAAACTGCATGCCGCGGAGAAGCGCTATCGAGGCGTGGAATTTGAAGATGAGATGGTGGAGATGTACCCGTTGTGCGCGTTTGGGAACAACACGGTAGCGGCTTCGATTGACACGCCTTTGCACGGTTTTCTGCCCTTTGCCCACGTAGATCATTTGCATCCGGACTGGGGAATTGCACTAGCCGCGGCGGCCAATGGGCGGGAGAAAATGGAGGAGTTCAACCGGCGCTTCGAGCACCGCTTGATCTGGCTGCCCTGGCAGCGGCCAGGTTTCGAACTGGCCATGATGCTGCGAGAGGCGGTTAGCGCCGGCGCGGGTTGTGACGGTGTTGTTTTGGGCGGGCATGGACTCTTTACCTGGGGGGAGACACAGAGGGAGTGCTACTCGAACACGCTGACTATTGTCGATCAATTGGGCCAATTCATTGCGCAGCACGTGGAAGAAAAGGGAAGTGCTCTCTTCGGTGGCACGCTTTCAGCAACGCTTGAGAATCAGCACGAACTGGCGCTAGACATTTTTCCGTTCATACGAGGGCGGGTTTCCGCTCGGCAGCGCATGATCGGAAGTTTCAGCGACAGTGTGGAAGTTTTACGTTTCGTCAATTCAGCAGATGGGCAGAAACTGGCGCATTTGGGAACGAGCTGCCCTGATCACTTTATCCGCACGAAAATTCGGCCGCTGTTTGTAGCCTGGGAACCATCAAATAAGCTTAATGGCCTGCGCGAGAAGATGGACGACGCGTTGAGGGCATACAGGGAAGAATACAAGCAGTATTACGATTCCTTCGCGGCGCCCGATTCACCCAACATGCGGGATATGAATCCGACGGTGGTGTTGATTCCCGGGATCGGCATGTTCAGTTTTGGAAAAAACAAAACCGAAGCGCGAATCACTGGTGAGTTCTATACGAACGCGATTCACGTCATGGAGGGAGCGACAGCTCTTGGATCCGGAAAGACTCCTAAGGACTTACCTCAAGCCGGGCCTGCAGCAAAAACCGAAGCGTTTATTGTTCACGGAAATTATGTAGCCCTGCCGCCTTCAGAAGCGTTTCGCATCGAATACTGGCAGTTGGAAGAAGCGAAGATCCGGCGCCAACTACCAGAGAAAGAATTGAGCAGGCGCGTGGTGGTCGTGGTCGGAGGGGGGAATGGCGTTGGCCAGGCCACTGCCTTGCAGGCGGCAAAACGAGGAGCGCACGTAGTCATTGCAGACCGCGATGCGAGTGCGGCGCAGAAGACCACCGCGGAAGCGCAAAAGATTGTAGGCAAGGAAGCGGCCATGGGTGTGTCCATCGATATCCGTGATCGTGAAGCGATCCGCAAGGCTTTCCGAGAAGTGATTGCGACGTATGGAGGGATAGACATCCTGATCAATACGGCGGCGATATTCCCGTCCTCTCCAGACGGCGTGATTCAGGACGGACAATGGGGCTCCACGCTGGACATCAATGTCACCGCAAACCACCGATTGGCAGATGAACTTGCGCAGATTCTGCGTGAACAGAATTTGGACGGCAGCATCGTGCTAACGAGTTCCGCCAACGCCGTGGTGCCGAAGCGCGGAAGCGAAGCTTACGACGTGAGCAAGGCCGCAGTCAGCCATCTGGTGCGCGAACTAGCCATTTCACTTGCGCCAAAGGTGAGAGTCAACGGAATCAGCCCAGCGACAGTGGTGAAGGGATCGACGATGTTTCCTCGTGACCGCGTCATTGCATCGCTTACAAAATATGAAATCAACTTTGACCCTAAGGCGACGGATGAACAACTGCGGGGACTGCTAGCGGAGTTCTACGCTAAGCGGACGCTCACGCATCAACCCATAGACCCGGAAGATTGTGCGGCAGCCATTTTGTTTCTGGCAGGACCGGAGTCCCGCTGCACGACAGGTCATCTGATACCTGTGGATGGTGGTCTTACAGAAGCTTTCCTGAGATAGCGTAAGTGTTCGCTTAAGGTTGGGCCGCGCGGCCCTAGAGATTGAGAGCAATCACGATGGAGACGTCGGGGAAAAGAGCGGCTCTTGTTGCGGTGGATTTGGGTGCACAGAGCTGTCGCGTATCGCTTTTAAGATGGAAACAAGGTCAGCCACAAATTCATGTGATTCATCGTTTCCCCAATGCACCCATCGCCACGCAAGAAGGCCTTCGCTGGGATATCAACCGGATTTTTGACGGAGTCAAGGACGGCCTTCGTTTTTGTGCGGAGGCAGCGCCCGAAGGAATTGCGTCGGTTGGCGTGGACGGATGGGCGGTAGACTATGTTCGTCTGGATGGGAACGGGGACGCAATTGCTGATCCTTTCTGCTACCGAGATGAGCGAACACAAGACGCGGAGAAAAAGGTACACGCGATTATCCCTCCGTCGCAGCTTTACTCTTTGACTGGTATTCAGTTGCTTGGGTTGAACACTCTCTATCAGCTTTACGCAGATAAACTGGCGGGCAGGAATTCGAGATTAGCGTGGCTCAACCTACCTGAGTATGTGACGTACCGTCTGGGCGGACAACGCGTCGCGGAATACACGAACGCCACACACACACAGCTCGTACGTTTGGGCACCAAGGAATGGTGCGAGGAGATATTTCAAGGGATCGGGTTGAGCCTATCGGCGGCGCCCAAAATCGTGCCAACTGGTTCAATCGTCGGTAGTATCAGCGAGGGTCTCAGCAATCTCCCCGCCCTTCGCAACACTAAATTGATAGTTCCTGCATGCCATGACACGGCATCTGCGATCGCAGCGATTCCTGCCAGCGGGGAGGATTGGGGCTTCATCAGTTCTGGCACGTGGTCGCTCGTGGGTACCGTCCTCACGGCTCCTTGCGCCAGTGATGAAGCGCGAGGAATAAATTTTACAAACCTCGGCGGCGTGGGGAGATCCGTCTGCTTTCTGAAAAATGTGAACGGAATGTGGCTGCTGCGAGAATGCATGGATGAATGGGAAGAGCGCGGGACGCCGGTTATATTGCCTGAATTGTTGCAAGAGTGCGAAGCTCTTCCCGCTCCCGGTTTTTTGATTGATGTTGACGACCCCCCGTTGACACTCCCTGGGGACATGCTGGGAAAGATCAATGGACAACTCCGAAGGGTGGGGCACCCGACATTTTCAGCGGAAAAGCGTGATATTCCGCTTATCGCAAACATGATATTTCACAGCATGGCCCAGCGATATGCAGAGGTGCTGGGATCGATTGCTGCGATTACCGGGAAGAATCTGAAGAGGCTGTTTATTGTCGGTGGGGGAAGCAAGAACTCTCTGTTGAATCGCCTGACGGCGGAGAGGACGGGGCTGGAGGTATTGCTTGGCTCGCCGGAGTCGACGACTTTGGGCAATTTCGCCATCCAGATGACGGTGCTGCAAGGAAGTTGGAATGAGACCACCGGCGCAGACGCCTCCGCAGTGGGGCGGTGGGCCGAGGAATTTGGCGAGCCCACTTTTGAAGAAGAGTGGAAGCGACAAAAGGTGTGAAGAATTGCTTTGTTGCAAAGCGACATGATTAGGGGCACGGCTTGAGGTCACGATGAAAAATAAGCAGACGGAGACGGTTTGGAAGGCGCTCGACAATCTTCGAATAGGGTTGCCCTCATGGGGCTTTGCGAACACCGGCACGCGATTTGGCAAGTTCATCCAGCTCGCTGCCGCCAGCACAATCGAAGAAAAATTTAGCGACGCCGCTCAGGTACATGCGGTGACTGGCGCCTGCCCGACTCTGGCACTGCACGTTCAGTGGGACCTCCCGAATGGGTTGCAAGACGCGGGCAAAGTAAAAGAGCTGGCAAAGAAACATGGTGTCAAGCCCGGTTCGATCAATCCGAACGTGTTTCAGGATCAGGAATACAAGTATGGATCGGTTGGAAATCCAGACGCATCGATTCGCCGCAAGGCTCTAAACCATATTCTCGATTGCGTCAGAATCGCGGAAGCGCTCAATTGCCGCGACATCTCGCCCTGGTTTGCGGACGGATCCAATTACCCCGGGACGCAGAGCATTCGAAAGCGAATTGGCTATTTTGAAGAGGGACTGAAGGAAGTGCACGCGGCCCTCCGGCCTCGCCAAAGGCTTCTTGTCGAATACAAGCCTTTCGAGCCAGCGTTCTATCACACCGACATCGCGGACTGGGGCATGGCCTTGCTATTGGCCAAGGCTGCAGGTCCGCAGGCCTATGTACTTGTGGATACGGGTCATCACTATCAAGCGCAGAACATCGAACAAATCGTCGCCTGGCTCCTGCATCACAACATGATTGGTGGGTTTCATTTTAACGATCGTCGCTATGCCGACGATGACCTCACACTTGGTTCCATCGATCCCTATCAGGTCTTCCGCATCTTTCACGAGATTCTTGCGTTCGAATCGGAGCATGGCGGGACAACAGATATCGCTTTCATGGTGGACCAAAGCCACAACCTGAAAGGAAAAATCGAAGCAATGATCCAGACGGTGTGCACCGCGCAAGAGCTGTACGCGAAGGCGGCCACGGTGGATCACGAGCGGCTCCGCGGGTTGCAGCAGAACTGTTCGCTTATAGATGCGGAGGAATGTCTGAGGGGCGCGTTCTGGACGGATGTAAGGCCCATCGTCGTTGAATGGCGTAAATCCAAGGGTTTACCCGAAGACCCTATGAATGCCTTTCGTGAAAGCGGCTATTTGGATCGAGTGATACGAGAGCGCCGAGACCGGCACTCGGGAACTGCCGTTTCGTACGCGTAGGCAAGTAACCTTCCAACTAAAGCGCCGATAGTGTGTCCAATTGCAATAGGGAAACCATCGAATGATTTCAATAGGTGAACAAATTCATTTTTCTATTGACAGCATCCAAATTTTGCCAGTAGAGTGCGCGGCAGTGTTGGGGCAGCCAGGAGCCTTCGCAGGTGCTATAGCGGGGCACCATGTTCAATAACGTCATTGCGGGTTCTCCATAAGTCGAGGAGGAGAGTACTGCTCGGTCGCGCGGCTCTCAAGATGGAAGCATGCTTGGTCGCGTCGCGGTGGCAAAGAATTAGGGGAAGTCGAACTTGGGGTGACTGCGAAGATGAATATCTGGAGGGGGAAATGAAACTGCGAAGTCTTCTGCTGTGCGTATTGTTCATTATGGGAACGGCCGCCCAGGTCTACGGCCAAGGCGGTGGGGTCGGAACCATTTTAGGGACGATTACTGATAGCTCCGCCGCGGTTATCGCCAAGGCGAAAGTGACGGTAACGAACACAGCGACAAATATCAGTCAGGTGACGGAATCGAATGGCGATGGAAATTACGCCGTGCCGTACCTCCGGCCGGGCACATACCGGATTACCGTCGAAGCTGCGGGATTCCAGAAATCAGCCGTGGACAACATCAATCTCGCGGTCGACCAAAACGTTCGCGTGGACGCCATCATGAAGACTGGCTCGTTGACGGAGACTGTCACGGTGAACGCCAGCGCAGTAGCGCTGGAGACAGACACGTCAGCAATTTCACAGACGATAAACAACACGCAGGTGGAAAACCTGCCTTTGCAGGATCGAAACTTCACACAGTTTCTGTTGCTGGGTGCGGGTGCTGTCGAGACCACCGGGGAACAGGGTTCCATGCGCATAGGCAAGGGCAACGCCATCAGTATAAACGGCGCCCGGCCCACGTCCAACAACTACACATTGGATGGCTTGGTGAATACCGATACGGCCTTGAATACACCAGCCGTTATTTTGTCTGTTGATGCGATGCAAGAGTTTAAGGAGCAGACCTCAACTTACTCAGCCGAGTACGGTTTCAGCGCCAATCAGGTCAACATCGTGAGCAAGAGTGGTGGCAACGATGTTCATGGGTCCCTATTTTGGTTCGGAAGAAATGATGCCCTCGACGCCCAGACCCCTTTTTCGGGGACGAACTCCAAGTTGCGGCAAAACCAATTCGGTTTTGTGGCTAGCGGCCCGGCGTACCTGCCGAAGCTTTACAACGGACGTAACAAGACGTTTTGGCTGGCAAACTACGAAGGCTGGCGCACCACGTTGGGAACCACAGTGCAGGGTCTTGTCCCAGATCCCGCGCAATTAGCCGGAGATTTTTCTGCGTCTGGGCTACCTGCTTATGGAACGCCTGCTTGCAACAGCTTAGACCCTAAAGTAGGAGCCTTAATTAACGATCGTCCCTGCATGCCGATCGACCCAGCGACGGGGGCGCCTTTCCCCGGCAACAAGATTCCGTCATCCAGTTTCTCGCGCCTCGCGAACACGTCACTCGCACAGAAAATATTCCCGGCTCCGAACTGCCCCACGTGCGGCGCGAGCGTAAACTTCAGGCAAGCTGTTAATGCTCCCACTACACAGAATCAGCAAACTTACAAGCTCGATCAAGATTTGGGCCGCTTTGGAAAGGTGTTTGGCCGCGGAACGGTTGCAAACTACACGAATGCTAACGCGGGGGGAACTATTTCGATACCGTTTGGTAACGGTAGCTTTGTTGAGAAGGAGATAAGCTGGACGGTGGGTTACACGATAAACATCGGAAGCCATCTGGTCAATCAGGCGCGCTACGGGCAGCTTGAGGCAACGGCAAACCAGTGCTCCCAAGCCGTGCCTCAGTCCGTGGTCGACGCGATTGCGTTCACTGGTACTTTCCCGAATCTGTCCGATTGTGCCCGCTCGTACCCGGGAATCACTCTCAATCCAACTTCACGAGTCGGCGGCCCGGTCAATGACACCACTCTAAGTAACATACCCACGCGGGAGATTGCCGACTCACTGACGCTCATCCACGGCAAGCAGACCCTGACGATGGGGGTAGACTATCGTCACTGGATACAAAAGCGCAATCTCAACGCAGACTACCTTGGTGACTTCACATATCGCAGCGATTTGATCAATCAGAATGGTAACGGGTGTTCCACGCCCGCCTGCGGCACTGGCAATGCGACTGCCGATTTTCTGCTCGGCTACTACCAAAGTGTGGGCGTCTTCCTTCCGGGACCGTTCAGTAAGGCCGGTCAGATCGGAAATCTGAATCAGTACCACTTCAGTTACTTTGCTCCGTTCGTGCAGGACGACTGGAAGGTGAGCAGCCGTCTGACGCTAAACCTGGGGCTACGGTGGGACTTCCGCACCGTGCCCTTTGAGCAGAGCAACAAGATGGGGTGGCTGGACACGTCCAACCCCGATGGTGGTCTGTGTATTGCGGATCCATCGCTGGTGACCAAAGGGATTGCCTCGGCGGGAAGCATGTACCGATATTGCGGGCGGCACAATCCCGCCGACGGTTCGAAGAAGCCTTTCGCCCCGCGATTCGGTTTTGCTTATCGGCCTTTCGGCGGAGACAAAACGGTGATTCGAGGCGGTTACGGAATCTTTTTCGACTCTTCCGAAGGCCGCGAGATCGACGACTCCGGCGACATCTATCCGTACGCGGTGCGGGCGGCCGTTACACCCGCCAGCCAACCGGTGGCCAGCGCGCCAAAACTGTCGGACCAAATCTTCATCGCCAACAACACCATCTCTCCGGTAACCCCGGCACAGAGCTCATTCATCGCCGTTATCATCTCGGAGAATCCAAAGAATCCTTACGTGCAACAGTGGACTCTCTCCGTGCAGCGAGAGATCTTCAAGAACACCACACTTGAGGTCAACTACCTTGGCAATAAGGGAACCCATCTTCTCACGCGGAACAACATCGCACAGGCTTTTGCGCCCGATCCAAACAACCTTACTCCAGTAGCCAGCCGGAGGCCCTACAAGAACTTTACAGGGGTCTATATCGACAGCGCGTGGCGGGGACGTGCCAACTATCAATCGGGCAACGTAAAACTGGAGCATCGCAGCACGTCGTTGACGTTCCAGGCCGCTTACACTTGGTCAAAGAGCCTGGATGACAAGTCCGCAGCAGCCGGGATTGGCGCTTCGGGCGGAGGATTCCAGGGATTCATGGACAATCATCGTCCGGAGCTTGACTACGGGCTGTCGGATTTTGACGTGAAGAGTCATTTCGTCTCTAACTTTGTCTACGAGTTGCCTGTGGGACGCGGCAAACACTATCTCAGCAACGCGAATCGTGCAGCGGACGCCGTAATTGGCGGATGGCAACTGGGCGGTATTGTAACCCTGCAAAAGGGATTCCCATTCTCCATTAACGCCAACGACGTAAACTGTCTACTGGACACGCCTTTTTGCGTCAACCTAAATCGCGCCAACCTCGTTTCAGGGCAGAATCCAAACAGCGGATTCACTAGGAGCACCTCGGAGTGGTTTAACACCGCGGCTTTTGTTCAACCTGGTCCGGGATTTTATGGCACTACGCCTCGGAACTATCTGCGGGGACCAGGCTTCAACAATTGGGATATGTCCCTGGCCAAAAGTGTGGCCCTCACGGAACGGATGCACTTCCAGTTGCGTTTGGACGCATTCGATACGTTCAATCACCCACACTTCAATGGTCCCAACAGCTCGATCGGCACGCCGGGATTTGGTTCGATTAACTCCGCCCGACCCGGACGTATCCTTCAGCTTGGAGCGAAGTTCCAGTTTTAATCACCCCAACCACCCCGGGATTCGCCAGGCCGGAAGCGGCCTGGCGAATCCTTTTATTTAGGGCTAAGATCGCACAAATGTATAAGATCGGAAGCCGGCTGCTACAGACAGCGATATTGTTCCCCTGTTTGATTGATTTTGCCCAAGCTCAATCGGATGATGCGAACTCTCTTCAGCGCTACACCGAACAAGGGCAAAAGGCGCTTGCCTCTGGGCGCTACGAGGAAGCCGAACGAGCCTTCGAAAAAATTCGTGAATTGGAACCAGGAATGGCGGAAGTGCACGCAAACCTGGGAGCGATTTATTTTCAAGAGAGGAAATTCGATAAGGCCGTACCCGCCCTACGCCAAGCGATAAAGCTGAATCCCCGCCTGGTTAAGTCCGTGACCCTCTTGGCAATTTCTCTATCGGAGTTGGGTCGATATAGCGAAGCACTGCCGGGGTTAGAGAAGGGCTTCCACGCGTCTTCCGATTCCGCGGTGAAGCGAATGTGCGGGCTGCAGCTGGAGCGGGCCTACACTGGCATGCAACGTCACAACAAAGCCATGGAAGTAGCGATCGAATTAAATCGCCTCTATCCAGAAGACCCCGAGGTTCTCTACCACACGGGCAGACTGTTTGGAAACTTCGCGTTTCTGACGATGCAGACATTGGCCCAGGTGGCTCCCGGTTCGGTTTGGAGGCACCAAGCCGCTGCCGAGGCTTTTGAAAGCCAGGGTTCATATGACCTCGCGGTGCGCGAATACCGAACCGTCTTGGAGCTCGGCCCTGGGCGCCCGGGGATCCATTTCCGCTTAGGGCGAACGCTGTTGAAAAGGTCGCAGGAGGCTCACTCAACAGAGGACACGAACGAGGCGGCGAAGGAATTCGAACGTGAGTTGGGGCTGGATCCGACCAATGCCAACGCCGCGTATGAGCTGGCAGACATGCATCGTGACGCGGGAGAGTTTGAAGAAGCGAGGCAACTCTTCGAGCAGGCGTTGAAATATTATCCAGACTTTGAGGACGCCCACCTGGGGCTGGCCGCGGCGCTCATTGCTCAGCAGAAAATGGAGGATGCCCTGCAACATCTGAAAAAAGCCATCGCACTCAACGCCGATAACGAAGTGTCTTGGTACCGGCTCTCGCAAGTTCAGATGGCGCTGGGCAATACAGCCGCGCAGCAAAAAGCCTTTGCCGAGTTTCAGCGCATAAGAACGCAAAAGTCGAGCCAGCAGGAGGCTGCAAGAGAACTCTTTTCGCGGTCAGAGGTCACCAAGCAGAAGCTGGACTCTACGGTGTCGCAGTGAGTATTCCGAATCTGGATGTGTGAAGGGAGTTGCGAAGCGCGGCGAAAGAGGTCCAGTTCTATTTCCATCCCGCATTGGGCACGACTCCAATGCCTTCCTTAATGGTAACAAGCCGATCGGCGGGGATCTCCGGGAGCGTTTGCCAAATACCGTTTGGCCAGCGAACGCGGATTTCAGCCTTTATCGCGGAACCAAGACCGAAGTGAAGTCTAAAATCGTTGCAGGAGAGGAAGCTGGACTGGCTGAAGAGTTCCTGCGTTTGCGTTACCTCGCCAACCTTAACGACCACGCGGGCGCCAATCGCACTCCGATTCGACTTCGTGCCGACGAGTTTTACCTTTAGCCAGTGATTGCCGGAGGTGACGTCATTCCGGAGCAGGGAGGGAGGCTCGTTTAGATTGACTATGAGAATATCCAGGTCTCCATCGTTGTCGAAGTCTCCGAAGGCGCAGCCACGGCTAACATGAGGGTCAGCAATCGCTGGTCCGGCTTCCTCAAGAAGTTCCTCAAAATGGCCATTACCGAGATTGCGGAAGAGAAGCCTTTGGCTCCGGAGGGGGTATTTGGCGAAGTGTTTCTCGAGTTCAGCGTAGACGTTGCCCGTCACAACAAAGAGGTCAGGCAACCCATTGTTATCGAGATCCACGATCCCCGCGCCCCAGCTCACAAATCGATTTTCAACACCGAGACCTGCCCGGCGGGTGGCGTCTTCAAAAGTAGCCTTACCGAGATTGTGGTAAAGATTGGAGGTATCATCCATGAAATTTGTTTTTAGGATATCGAGGTGCCCATCGAGGTCGTAGTCCGCGACGGCAGCTCCCATCCCACCCTGTTCCTGGCCATCCTCGCTGAAGGCGACACCGCGGATCGCGCCCTCTTCCCTGAAAGTGCCGTCATGATTATTCATGAACAACAAGCTGGGTGTTGAATCGCACGCCACAAAAATGTCAGGCCAGCCGTCGTCGTCGAAATCTGCCGCGATTGCCGTGAAGCCATAACTGGTTCTCACGGCCGCAACGCCTGACACTCCGCTGACGTCAGTGAAAGTGCCATCGCCGTTATTGCGGTATAGACAGTGCTGACCGTGGGGATATCCCCGGGGGCCACAAAACACAGGAGTAGAAGAATACTCGCAGTTCGCCGTCTGACCGGGTTTCGGAGCCTTTTCCAAAGCGAATTCAAGGTAGTTGGATACAAACAAATCTAGATGTCCGTCGCGGTTGTAATCCACAAAAGTGCAGCCTGAACCCCAACGATGGGTCGACCCGGCCAGACCTGCTGATAGGGTTACATCTGAAAAGGTGCCATCACCATTGTTGCGATAAAGAACGTTACGCCCCCAGTAGGTGATAAACAGATCTTCGAAGCCGTCGTTGTTGTAGTCGCCGACACACACACCGCAAGCCCAACCTGTCTTGAGCAACCCCGATTCCTTGGTGACGTCTGTGAATGTGCCGTCGCGGTTGTTCTTATATAGGCGATTGCTCGTACCTTCGGGAGTGTCCGACAAGCGAACTCCAGAGAGGACAAAAATGTCGAGCCAACCGTCGTTGTCGTAGTCCAGAAATGCGCAGCCGCAGCCTGTCACCTCGATGATGTAGTCTTTGCGGTCAACGCCGCCGTAGATCGTGACGTGACGCAAACCAGCCTTTGCTGTGACGTCTTGTAATCGCGCGTCAAACGGCAATCCCGAAGATTTTCCTCGAGGCTGGACGGCTGCCTTGCGTGTGGCCACTCCCTGGCCAAAACACGCTGAGGCCGCTGTACCAAAGAATCCAGTCAGAAAAAGTCTTCTTGAAGTGTCCATTTTGGTCGCTTTGAAAACGCGTCCGTGGGAACAACTCATTGTGTGGAGATTGACTCGTTCTTGCAATACAAAAAATATTTGCCTATTGACAATCTAATGTTATGCTGCCGGTCGTACGCGAATCGTTCGCAGGCTGCCGGCCTGCGAGGAAACCCTGGTAACCCCGGTGTGAAATCAACTGCGAGAACAGCCCCAACATTTCTCGGTTCAGGGTCAATGCGGACAATCAATTTGTGCTCGCCGTCAATCCGCGGCTCGAAGGAGCAGACGCGACCAAACGAACTCACCCAGCAACTGATCGAGTCGAGTGCCGAGCCGTAGAGCGAAGAAGGGCGTGTCATCGAAAAGCAACTTCAGAGTGAAGAGTACGGGAGATGGTGTCTTGAACCAAAACCAGACTTTACTAAAAGCTAGTTCGGCATTCCGTCGCGTTAGTCTATTTTTGGTGCTTGTCACATTGCATCCGCAAGTGGAATTGGGGCAGGCAGCGGCTTCAAAACCATTGCGACTCAAGTGTGATTCACTGGTGACTCCACTCGGAATCGATTCGAAGACACCTGTGCTTTCCTGGCAGCTTCAGGATGACCGGTATGGTGCGAGGCAGACCGCTTATGAAATTCAGGTCGCTACGAGCTCAGCGCTTCTTGCCGCGGGAAAGCCCGATATGTGGGACAGCAGCCGCGTGGAATCCGACCAATCGGCAGGGGTAACCTACGCCGGTCCGGCACTGCTTCCGGAGAGGCGCTACTTTTGGCGAGTGAAAGTCTGGGACAAAGACGGAAAACCCTATCCCACGAGTGACACGAGCTGGTGGGAGACGGGGCTGCTGGATGCCCAAGAATGGCGCGGCAAGTGGATTGGAGGAGAAGAGCATGAGCACAAGCGCGTACGCGAGGCTGATGCGGCCTGGGTCACCAATCCCAAGGTGGAGAACCTCCAAGCTTCCGGTGACACGCACCACGAATTCCGTTTTGCATTTGAAGTTTCCAAAACTGTAAAGAGAGCGGATCTCTTTGTGACCGGCGAGAACACCGCCGCCGCCTGGTTGAATGGGAAAAAAGTCCTGAGCGCCGACCCGCTGCCTCCGTGGGGACAAATGCCGTGGCTGCACTACGTGCAGAAAAACATCACTGGAGAAGTTAAATCGGGAAAAAACCTCCTCGGGATCGAAGTGACTCGCTATGCTCCCCGGAACCAGCGAGCTCAACCTGGCAACGGCCAGACGCCTATGAGCGCCACGCTGTACATCGAAATGACGGATGGCTCTGTCGAAGTATTTGCAACAGGAGGGAAGGGTTGGAAGTCGGCGCTGAACGCGACGGGTGAATGGTCTACACCGCAGTTCGATGACAGTTCCTGGGGTGAGGCCGAGGCTTACGTTCCGCCGTCGTCAAATTTTGGTGTCACAAAACTAGGAAAGCCGTGGAACACAGGGCCAGTAGAAATTCTGCGTCGAAGTTTTCAGCTGGAGAAGCCGGCAAAATCGGTGCATCTCTATGCGACGGCTTTGGGCGCTTACAAATTTCACATTAATGGCAAGCCGGTGGGGGATCAAATTCTTGCTCCCGGCTGGATGGACTTCCGCCAACACGTTGCGTATCAGGTGTATGACGTCACGGGAGATATTGCGACAGGGAAGAACGCCATCGCTGCGTATCTCGCACCAGGTTGGTATACCACGCCGCTTCAGTGGTTCGGGCAGGGCTACAACTACGGAACTACGCCCCCCGCCCTGAAGGCCCAATTGCGGATCGAACACTCCGATGGCTCCGTCGAATGGGTTGTCACGGACGAGTCCTGGAAAGCTGAACTCTCCCCCATCTTATTTGCGGAGATTTACGATGGCGAAACCTATGATGCCCGCCGAGTGCAACCGGGCTGGGACGCTGCGCCGTTTGACGATTCGTACTGGGAGATGGCCCAGGAAATCCATCCGCTAGAGCCGGAAATCGTCTCGCAATATTTCCAGCCCATCCGCCAGCAGAAAGTCCTCACCGCGAAGACCATCACCAACCCAAAGCCCGGCGTCTTTATTTTTGATTTCGCGCAGAATCTCAGCGGGGTACCTCGATTGCGCGTGCAGGCGCCCGCAGGCACGGATATTCAGTTGCGATTCGCCGAAGTTTTGAACCCTGATGGGACAATGTATGTGGAGAACCTACGCACGGCAAAGGCCACCGACCACTTCATCACCTCCGGCAAAGGGATAGAAGAGTATCAGCCTGGGTTCACATTTCACGGGTTCCGCTATGTTGAGGTCTTGGGCTACCCAGGGAAGCCAACGCCCGAGTCGTTAAAGGCAGTCGCTTTTCACACCGACGCTCCTTTCACCATGCAGTTGCACACCGGAAGTCCGATGGTGAATCAGCTTTGGAACAACATCCTCTGGGGACAGCGATCGAATTTTGTCGGTGTGCCAACGGATTGCCCGCAGCGCGATGAACGGCTGGGCTGGACCGCCGACGCGCAGGTATTCTGGCGTGCGGCGTCCTACAACATGGATCTGACGGCCTTCTCCAGAAAATTCGGAATTGACCTGCTTGGTACCCAAGTGGGCTCGGACATGTACGGCATTTTTGCTCCAGGCACGATCCAGCCGCATCCCGGTTTTGGCGCCGGATGGAGCGATGCCGGCGTTGTCATTCCTTGGACTTCGTGGATTCAGAACGGCGACAAATCGATCATCGAACAAAACTGGCGCGGGATGGAAAAATATCTCGCTGCCATCGAGAGCGCCAATCCGGATTATTTGTGGAAAAAGAACTATGGGATTCCATTCGGCGATTGGCTCTCGCCGGAGGGTCCGACGCCCGAGGATATCGTCGCCACCGCTTACTGGGCCTATGACGTGACACTGATGAAGCAGATGGCACACGCACTCGGCAAGGATGCGGATGAGAAGAGATACGGAGAAGTCTTCGAGAAAATTCGAGACTCCTTTAATAAGGCGTACGTCCGGCCGGACGGATTTGTTGGAGGCGTGCCGCCACCACCCTTCTTCGCCTCGGGTACCGCTACGAAACTCGGCGATAAGCCAGTGGATACGCAGACCGGATATGTCCTCGCACTGAAGATGAATCTCTTGCCGGACTCCCTGCGTAACGCTGCCGCTCAGAAGTTGGTGGATAAAATCGCGGCGAATCACTGGCGCTTGGGAACGGGTTTTCTCGGCACTCCCTACTTGCTGGAGGCGCTTACGGATACGGGTCACACCGATGTTGCGTATCGTTTGTTGTTGAGCACCGAATATCCATCCTGGGGATACCTGATCGGCCACGGCGCGACCACGATGTGGGAACGCTGGAACGGCGACCAGATGCGCGGCGATCCCAGCATGAATTCCTACAATCACTACGCGTACGGCGCTGTTGCGGATTGGATCTACCGCTATGCTGCGGGCGTCGACACAACTGTCACCGACCCTGGCTTTCATACCATCTTCCTCCACCCCCACTTCGATTCGCGGCTTGGCAACTTAGACCTTTCCTATCAGTCCAACTACGGATCGATTCGCTCCGCGTGGTCCGTAAACGGAACGGAAGCAATTTGGAGAATTACGATTCCACCCAACACAAAAGGAATTCTGCCGGTCCGTTCCGAAGATGTCAGTCGCTGGAGTCTTGAAACTGAGCCACTCGAGGGAAATTCAAAAATAAAAAAAATCGGCAAGCACGGGACTGAGGAAGAATTCGAAGTTCCGCCGGGGAGTTACAGTTTCAAGGTTAAAACGGCGAATCCTTGAAATCGCCAGGAAAAACGGAACTTTGACAGGCATAAGGGCCACTGGCCGAGCAGATTTGTCTCCGTTCTAATTGTTACAGCAAAGCCTTACCTAATGAGGTGATTCATGAGTAGGACTCGGAAAATTGTGAAACTGGGTTCACTGCTTCTCGTATTGACAGTTTTTCTGATGCTTCGCGCGCATGGACAGTCGAATGATAGTGAATCAGAGGGTGGAGACCGTACGTTCACTCTGCCAGTGGGGCAAGACGAACTGATCCGGGAACTTTCCTCTCAAAACAAAAACACTGCTGTAGTTGTTACTTCTGGCGGAAATGTAGATTCCACCGGCTGGGTCTACGGAGTTCCGGCATTTCTCGAAGCGTGGTACCCAGGGGAGCTGGGAGGCCGAGCTATTGCCGAAATTCTATTTGGAGACGTGAACCCTTCCGGACGTCTGCCGGTCACGTTTGAGAAACGGCTGGAAGACAATCCGTCTTTCGCGAACTACTACGAGGAGCCGGGCACCAACCGGGTTGTTTACAAGGAAGGCATTTTTGTTGGCTACCGTGGCTACGAGCATAACCATACAAAACCACTGTTTCCTTTTGGCTACGGGCTTTCCTACACCACGTTCAAATACGAGAACCTGGGGATCAAAACATTGCCCAGTGTCTCTTCGACGACGAGAGAACGCCCGGCACTCTATGAAATCTCGTTTGATGTCACGAATACCGGCAAGCGCGCCGGCGCAGAGGCCTTACAGGTCTATGTTGGCGAAGCTGACGCTAAGATTTCAAGACCGGAAAAAGAACTTAAAGGTTTCTCCCGAGTGCAGCTTGCCCCCGGCGAAACAAAGCATGTTTCGATCACTCTGGATGGCCGGGCGTTTACCTACTACGACGTCAGCGCGAAGCGTTGGCACGCCGCCTCTGGCAACTACTCAGTCCAGATCGGCAGTTCGTCGGAAGACATTCGACTTCGTTCCTCGATCAATCTCACGGGCGAGATTAATCTGGGAATTGACCAATAAAAAGCAGTTCATTCTGGAAACTGCTTTGGAGGGGGCCGGTCACTTCAGGTAAAACACTTCCTTCATCATTGCGAACTTTTCTCCGGGCTTCAGGCCCGGTACAGGCTCGAAGATCTTGGCCATCTCTTGCTGCCATTCAAGGTTGGTTGGGTCATTATCGAGCACGCGCCACGCGCCTTCAAAATCATCAACCTGCATGACCAGGAACAAATCCTGCTCTCTCCGGAATATGGAATACTCGGAAATACCAACTTCTTTCAATTTGGACAGCAAAGCAGGCCACACATTCCGGTGGGCGGCATCATATTCCGCCTCCTTGCCGGCCCTTATTCGTAATCGAAACGCGACTCTGGGCAACAGTACCCTCCTTGATTTTCTAAACCAATCGAATCGGTTAGCGCATTGTTCGATCACAAGATGATGCTGGCCAGAAAGCATTGTTAAGGGAAAGTAAGAATTCCGACGGAAAAACCGTGGTTCATCAACTTGTCCGAAGCTAACTTGGTAGAAGCAGGAGGTTGAAGTCCCGTTGTAACGTCTACATAGTCGAAGCGACAGCCAGCAGCCCCCGCAATAGATAGATCCAAATTCCTATCCCGCTTGTTCACCAGAAGCATCTTGCGCTTGCCTGCTTTTGTAACAACTGCAAGGCCTGTGAGGTACGGATTATCAACCGCGATCTCCACAATCTTGTCGCCGGGGCCAAAGTGGTCGTGCAAGAGCTTCAATACCCACATACGGGCGTTCGGCTTTCCGTTGTGCCAGTCCACCATAGATACGCTGGGGAACTGTGTGGGATAGCCGACCAGTTGCGATTCTCCAGCTACGTCAATACCCAACCGTGTAAGCTCCGCAAAAATGTAAGCATACTCGGCACCAGCAAGATTCCAGTACGAATCAGGGATGGGTTTTGTGACATGATTTGGATCGACTTGTGCAATGTCATCGGCCGAAATGATCCCAATTTCATTGATCATGGTGCCTGTTCGGGGTGAGAGTCGCTTGCGAATCGTCTCGATATAACGGACCGTGTTGAGGAAGCCTTCGGCGTGCGCAAAGACCGTATGTTGCTGAATGTCTAGCGTTTCATCGGGTGTAGGCACCGCGTAGAAATGGTAGGAAATATAGTCCAGTGGGCTGCCGGACTCGTGGTTCTTGCTGTTCAAAAAGTATTCAAAGAAGTCTGGATTCTGGCCGGGTATGGCAAGGGATACCCCTACAAATTTTAGCTCTGGCTGAACTTTTTTCATCGCCGTCACTATCGCATCGTACAGCTGCGTGTACGTTTGCGGTGTCATGCGATGCTCGAAGTCCACTTCATTGAGAACTTCCCAGTAGGGAATCGAGTAGTGATAACCGGACTCGTGCCGCTTTCCGTACTCGTCCGTAAATCCACCTTTGGTGTACCACGACAAGAGTCGCGCATAGTAATCCGCAACTTCCTGGAACGTGAGGTCTCGCAACTCTGTCCCCTGTTCGTAGTCCCATACCGCCTTATTCGGATCATCCGGATACGCGATGGGTTTGTCGGTCTTGTACATCCATTGAGGGATGGTACTGAAGTTGAGAACGACCGAATGCCCCTCGGTTGCCTCCAAGAAATCAATTGTCATCGGATCGATAAGGGAGAAATCCCAGGACGTCTTGCCATCTTTCGGAGGCTCTAACTCGGCTACGCCTAGCCGCGGATATGGAAGCCAAGGAACGTAACGCACGAAGTCAGCCCCGAGATCATGTAGCGCTTGGAACGTGTTGTCGTGCATTGGGGTTCCCCGGCGAAGCGGTGGATTTACGACCACCTGTAACGTGGGAGTTGTCCTGGATTCTTGTACTATCTTGTCCCAGTGGACTGCAATTTGGACGGGAGCATCTTGTGCTAGGGGCAGTCCTGCGGCGGCGAGCATTAGTGAAGGAACAAGCAGTAACCGAAATAAATCAGAACGCTTCATGAGATGCTCCCTCCGAGAACGTATCAGCGAACGCGCCAAGGTGCCAGGTGCCCGCGAGGCATAAATTAAGCTAGTTGCGGTCTTCTTTCAATAGGTAAATATTTCTTGTTATAGAATCGAACCGCGGTTCTGCGCCGCTTACCGCCATCTCATCACAGGGGAGTGCATGTATACATGAGCGAGAACTCCAGGGTCCACGAATTCACTGTAGGGCTCTTCGGAATTGGGCTGGACACGTACTGGCCTCAATTTGAGGGACTGCAGCAGCGCTTGACGGGATACATCCAACAGCTGGCCGACCGCTTAGAAAAGACAGGCGCCCGGGTTATCAATCTAGGTCTGGTGGATTCTCCCGAAAAGGCCGAGGCGGCGGGCCATTCGTTCAGGCGGCACGATGTCGATCTGATCTTTCTATATGTCACGACATACGCTTTGTCGTCCACTGTCCTTCCGGTTGTAAGACGGGCGAAAGTGCCCGTGATCCTCCTTAATCTTTCGCCCTCCGCGGCAATTGATTACAAGTCCTTCAATCAAATGGGTGACCGAACCAGAATGACCGGCGAATGGCTGGCTTATTGTCAGGCTTGTCCCATGCCTGAAATCGCCAATGTATTTCGTCGCTGCCGGATCCCGTTTTTCCAGGTCACCGGAATCCTTGAGAACGACCCATTCGCGTTGAATGAGATTTCCTCATGGATAGAGGCGGGCCGAGTCGCCCACACGATGGAACACAACCGCCTCGGAGTGATGGGTCATTATTACGGAGGAATGCTTGACATCTATTCTGACTTGACTCAACAGTGCGCTTATTTTGGGGGCCACATCGAAATGCTCGAGGTGGACGAACTAGCAGACTTGCGCCGAAGAGTCTCCAGCGAGGAGGTCAGCAGTCGAGTCCAGTATTTTCGGGACACATTCGACGTTCAACCAGACTGTCTATCCGTTGAATTGGAACGCGCGGCGCGCACCTCCGTGGCACTGGATCGTCTGGTCGAAATCCACAAGCTGGGATCCCTCGCCTACTACTACAAGGGCGTGGAGAATTCTGAAAACGAGGACACCATCAGTTCCATTATCCTAGGTACTAGCCTGCTTACGGCGCGAGGCATTCCCGTGGCCGGCGAATGCGAAGTCAAGAACGCTCAAGCCATGAAGATCATGGATTGCTTCGGAGTGGGTGGTTCATTCACGGAGTACTATGCGGTTGATTTCGACGACGATGTCATTCTGATGGGACACGACGGACCGGGTCACATCGCTATTGCCCAAAGCAAGACTAAGGTGCGCCCGCTGAGTGTCTACCACGGCAAGGTCGGCCATGGGCTCTCTGTTGAGATGTCCATCAAGCATGGCCCCGTCACGCTGCTCTCGGTTGTTCAAACGGCTGACGGACAGCTCAAGTTACTTGCTGCCGAGGGCATCTCCGAGCGCGGCCCGATTCTCGAAATTGGCAACACCAATAGCCGCTATCGCTTCTCCATGGGAGCGAAAAATTTCATGAACGCCTGGAATGCCGAGGGCCCAACCCACCATTGTGCGATCGGCATCGGCCACATCTCCACCAAACTATGCAAGCTTGGCCAACTGCTTGGAATGGAATGCATTGTCATCCGTTGAGTTCGTAGCAACGAGCGCCCCAAACAGGCACTTGCATTTGAGAACAGTTTTTTTGGGACTGATGTGCGACGCAATGAAGAGCGGCTTGCACGAAAAAGGCCGGAATCCTGGGTTCCGGCCAAGAGTTGGCCGTCACGCTACTGTCACGGTATTCGTGGAAAGACGTTGGAAAACCACGAACAAAAAGGGATTACGAAAGAGAAGTTGACTCTCGTGCTTCATCGCAACTGCTTGATTCACCTCGGAAAACATCCGCTCCGGTAAAGTATTGGTAAGCAACTCAAATGGCTGTTGACCGAAGGTGTTTTTTGAGGACACCGCAGCGAGATCGCCATGTGAGCGACGGGACTCGAATCCTTTGACCCTCTGCGCGATAGGCAGACGTGTTCTAGTATCGCTGTGCCAGAACTGTGCCAGAATCCAACGTTTTCAATTCATTCGAGTTACCTTTGAGCGAAAAGCAGATTCCCCGATTTGTTGGAAACGTTAGTAGTTAGAAGAAAGGGATGGAGTGGTTGGAGTCGCGAGCTGTGCGCCCAAGCCAGGCGCGCTACCAGGCTGCGCTACGCCCCGACATAACTAAGTTTTTATTCTAGCTTACATTGCGAGCTTGTGACTACCGCCTCTGGTCTAGATCGTGCCACAAGTGAGTCAGATCCTTGAATCTTCGTGCCGTGCCGAAACGATGTTCTTGATTGCCACAGTAGATGGGGGGGGCAGACTCCTTCCCATGCCGAAGGCCTTTGCCAGGAATTGGCTTGCAAATCGAGCCAGCTCCCATGTTGCCGCTAAGCCAATCGTGACTCAGACGAGCGCGAGGCATGCTGCGGGTCGTTGCTGGGGGCGTGGAAAAGCAAGAAGAGCTGGTGTTTCTTCAGGCTCACCAATGTGACGAGGTGCAAGGGTACTATTTCAGCCCGCCGGTGCTTCCCCAGCAGTTCGCCAGCTTGCTCAGAACCGGCATACCCGAAGCGTCCGTCGTCGCTCACCGGTAAGTATTTTTCTTGTAACTGGACCAGCGGAAATGTTTGCTGGCGGGATTGTCATTCGCTGAATTCACATCGCTTGACTCAGTGGCAGGATCCATCGGTGGATGTAAAAGTGGCAGACCCGCGGCTGGCTGCAAAACGAAAACAAACGGCCCCCACATCGTCGGACAAGCCCGCGTGCAACGCCAGGTTTTCTGCGTGCGAAGGATCTTGCCGCTGCGCCGTCCAACTCCTATTGCGAAGCCTTGAAATGGGCCTGCAGGGCAGAAGTGATGGACGTCTCAAGATTGTTGTTGGATTCCAAATCCCAGTATTCCCGCGGCAGCGCAAACTGATCCGCGTTTTGGCCGTAGCCGCGGAAGCTGGCACGAATCCTGGTGCGTGCGTACCCTTCTGCCACTTGCGCCGTACTGATGTGCAAATGGACTACTCCTGCTGTCCAGGTTACTCTGGCCATGCCTGAGTTCCTCTTGGTAGCGCTCAGCAGTTCCTCTTTGCTGAGCTCCCGCGAGATCGTCCAGGAGTCTTCGGTCACTTGTTCCTGACTGATTTTCCATCGCTGACTCCGGGCGTACGACTGCAAGTATTCTTGAATCTCCAACGGGGGAAATGACAGTTCGATGCAAGCCCCCGCTTTATTTTGCGGCTCTTCCTTTGCATGCTTCGGCGGCTTTTTCTTGGCACCCCGTCCAGCGCTGTCCCACCCTTCCGCGCACGGCCTGGCGGCGACGCTCGCCCCGGTGTTTTGGTGGGGTACAGCTACGGACGTAGACATCAGCAAGGAAAACAGGAGATGGAACATTATCAGCCTTAGTGTAGTGTATCGAGGAATTGTAATCGGCACCTTTCAAAAAAGAAAGCGCGTGCGCTGCCTTGGCTGCTTCTGCAAACCTAAATCGGCGCGTCAAGGGGAGGTGATATAAAGTGACCAGACTAGTCTTGCGATTTTGCCGAAATTGCCCTGATCTGGCAGGGGGCAGTGTGAAAGATGATCCGGTCATTCAGTACCGGATCACAATCGTGGTCCAACCTCTGTACCAGTATTCTCTCCTTCCTGGCCACACCGCTATTTTAGTTGCTCGCAATTAAGGAATTGCTTGACAGCTTCTATCATATGGTGGTACAGCGGCTATACCTATTTCATGGGGGAGGTCCTCATGCAGTCCAAGACTCAGCGGAACGTCATGCCGGGGTGTGTCAGCCTGGCCAAGCTCCTTCGAGTTCTGGCGGGTGTTTGCGCAGCGCTATTTGCTAGTGTTGCAGCTCATCCACAAGGTAGTTCGGGCCGAATTCTGGGTGTCGTCACCGACCAGTCTGGAGGTAACGTTGGAGGCGCGGCAGTAACCATTACGGACGTGGCACGCGGCGTCTCACAAACTCTGACTACGGACTCAGATGGAGCCTATGTTGCTTTGAACCTTCAGCCCGGCACTTATACCGTGCGCGCCGAATTCAAGGGTTTCAAGATTTTTGAGCGCAAGAATATCCTGGTAGAAGTTGGCAAGGACGCGCGCATCGACGCCGTCCTCCAGCCCGGCTCGACAACCGAAACGATCACTATCACCGAAGAAGTCCCGATGGTGGACACCACCTCCACCACTCTCGGCGGCACGATCAGCAACGAGATTATTAATGATTTGCCCTTGAACGGCCGCAATTACCAGAATCTTGTTTCTCTCCGTCCCGGCACCATGATCTACCCTGGCGGCGGACCCTGGACCCAGAGCACCAACGGGATTCGTCCCGAGGACACCAGCTACATCGTCGACGGCATAACCAACGACGAAGCCTTCATGGGCCTGAGCGTCACCAACGCTGCCGCTGTCATCGGTGATGCCGCCACCCTTATACCGATAGATGCGATTCAGGAGTTCAATACGCAGGTAAATCCTAAGGCCGAGTTCGGCTGGAAGCCCGGCGCAGTCACCAGCGTCGGATTGAAATCCGGCACCAACGACATCCATGGAACTGCTTATGGCTTTGGCCGCTCAGACAAATTCGATGCTCGCAACTACTTCAACCCTGTCGGTTCAGACAAGACTCCTGTAGAACTAGAGCAGTACGGCGGGAGCGCCGGCGGGCACATCATTAAGGACAAGCTCTTTTATTTTGGTGCGTATGAAGGCCAGATGTATACCGTCGGCAACTCCCTTCCCGGACATGTCCCAACCACCGCCGTGGTGCCGGCAACATCCGGCCTCCCGTCCGACAATGGTTGCTTGGTCCTCACATTTGAGGACTGCACGATTAGCATCCCCAACGCGATCGCTGATCTTGTCGCCCATAATTCAAGCTTCACGGTGAACCCGCTCAGCAATTACTTGCTGGGATTTTATACTCCTAACGCAGATCAGGGGTCGTTTGTATCGCTCAACTATCCCAACGTTAATAGCTCAAAGAACGCCATAGGGAAAGTGGATTACCATATCAACGACCGTAATGCTCTGAGCGGCTCCTATTTCTTCGGCAACGACACCATCGTGGGAATGGACTTCTTCGAGCTCCTGCCGCAATTCCGCACCAAGGTTCATTCCCGAGCGCAAGACGTCTCCGCCCACTGGGCTTGGACTCCAAATTCCACTTGGGCCAACGAGCTTCGTGGAGGATTCACACACTACGTTCTACAAATCCTCCCTGCCGAAATTGGGTTCCCTTATAAGATCAACACAGGCCTCTCCAATCCCCTTTTGAGCGGGATACCCGACCTCAGGATTAGTCCCTTCTCGCAACTAGGCTCCTTCCACAATTTTCCAAAAATTGTTGGGCCCGACAAGGTGTATGACGTTATTGATCAGGTTTCCTATCTGCGAGGTAAGCACGCTTACAAATTCGGTGGCGAAATCCGCGACGATCAGGTCCATCAAGCTACTTTCCGTGCAGGGAGAGGGCGGATTCGATTCCAAGGTGACGGAGTTGCTCCCGGCTCCTCTCCACTCGAAGATTTTCTTGCTGGTGTTCCGGGGGACACCACCTTCTTGGCCGGAGATCCCACCCGTAATATTACCCAGTGGCTCTACGCCGGTTACGCCCAGGATGATTGGCGCATCGCTCCCCGGGTGACTCTGAATCTCGGATTCCGCTACGAGCTCCAGGGTGTTCCCAAGGAAGCAAAAAACCTGTTCGGGAATTTTGAGCCTTCTATAGGCTTTGAACAAGTCGGTAAGAACATCAATTCGATTTACAACGGCGACCACAAGAATTTCTCCCCCCGTCTGGGCGTTGCCTGGGACGTAACCGGCAAGGGCACCACAATCGTCCGCGCCGGAAGTAGTATTATCTACAGCCTTTTGTCCATGAACGCGTTCCTCTCCCAGCAGAACACACAAAACACCGTCACGCTGGGTCTCGGCACCATCCCCACGGGAGCCACCATTGTCACTGGCGATCCCGCGGTCACCACGCCGGGCATCGGAAACATCTTCACCACCGGGGTCACGATCCCCGGATCAAGCCTTACTTGGCTGGATCAATCCGCCGCAATCTATCCGGCTAACGTGACTGGACTGGTTCAATGTGGAGACGGTGCGAGCCATGCAACTGGTCCGGACAACCCGGGTCCTTGCGACACCTTTGCCATGAACCGCAGCTTCCGCACCCCTTACGTTGAAAATTGGACGCTGGGCATCCAGCATGCTTTCTCCGGCAAGCTTTCCCTGGAAGCAACTTACGTGGGTAACCGTGGCGTGAGGTTGATAGGAGTTGTGGATCTCAATCAGCCGGATATCGCAAACGGCAGCACCGCGCAGCCGTTCGCGGCTCAGTATCCCTATCTCAACTACATCAACTACCTCTCTAATTTTTATGGATCAACGTACCACGGTTTGCAGACCACGCTAACGGCCCGCAACTATCACGGCCTGGATTTCGTGGCTGGCTATACCTATGCTCATGCGATTGACGACCTATCATCGAACTGGGTTGCGTATCTCCCCCAGGACAGCAAAAATCCTGGCCGGGATCGTGGTAGCAGCGACTTTGACATCACTCACCGGTTTACGCTCTCTGTGACCTATACGCTTTCAGAAAAGAAAACCAGGAGCCAGCTCCTCGAAGGCTGGCAGCTCAATACCATTGTCACCCTGCAGAGCGGGCAGCCTTGGGGAGTGAACGACCAGACGAACAATTTTGCGGGGGCCAACGAAAATTCGGATCGCTGGGATTTCATTGGCAACCCAGCCGACTTCAAGTCAATCGGTCCCAGTGGGATTCCATGCTTCGGTCCGGGTGGCGGCGGTGCCTGCACAGGCGCAACTGTTCCGGCCGCTTGCTTGAGCGCCGCCGCTGCCGTCGGCCCTGGTGCGGTGACCTCGCTTACGGACCCCAAGATTGGGACCAACTATTGTTATATGGTGGGCAATTCTTTGTTGATCCCGAATGCTGTCGGCCAGTTTGGCACCATTGGCCGCAACATCTTCCGGGATACTGGCTTCCATAACGTGGACCTTTCGATCTCGAAATCCTTCAAGTTTGGGGAGAAAGTAAAAGCTCAAATCCGAGTCGAGACCTTCAACTTTCTCAATCACCCCAATTTCGCGAATCCCTATGGCAGCACGAGTGGCTACGGCCAGGGGGCAACTGGCGATCCGTCACAGGCTGGTGCCTTCGGTTGCGGCTGCGCCACGCCCGACAACGCTTCTTTCAACCCGGTGCTTGGCTCGGGCAGCGCCCGCGCTATCCAGTTGGGCTTGAAGTTCACCTTCTAACGCGCTTGGGCACACTTGGACACAACGAAGAGGCCGGACATGCATCCGGCCCTTTTTTCCATGTATAACCGAGGGAACGAATTCCAGAAGGGACTGAAACCAATGAGACGCCTTGTCACGAGTGTGCTGACCGCCGGGGCCGCGCTCGGGTTCATGCTGGCTGCGCAGTCTGGCTGGCACGCCATTGCTGTCGCCGATGAACCATCGCTTCTCCAGATCGACAAGGAATTTGTCCAGGCCGCCGCGAAAGACGACAAGGCGGCGGTCGGCAAACTGCTCGACACGGATTTCACTTGGACGGACGCAGACGGAAAGACGTGGGCCCGGGCCGACGTCCTCAAGTCCCTGCCCACACCCGCACTTGGCAACGAAACCGGAGCGCAACTTAAGCCGCGCACCTACGGTCAAGTCGGCGCGGTGATGTCCGGCCGCGACAAAGTCCACGTTCTGCGCATTTGGGTCAAGCGTCCGGCAGGTTGGCGGTTGCTCGTATATCACGAGGTCGCTCTGGGCCAGCAGGCCGCGACTGCGGCAGGGCCCGGCGTGAATGACTGCCAGAATCCGTGCAAGACGTTGCCATTCAAACCGAAAACCGATGCGGAACAGGCTATTATCGCTTCCTGGCAGGCGCTGGAGACCGGCGTTACGAACCATGACGCTTCCGCTTGGTCGCCGCATATCGCGGAAGAATTCGTCATGCTCGGCTCGACCAATGACCACCCACTGAGCAAGGCCGATCGCATCGCAACTCTCAATTTGCAAAAGCAGACCGGCCATGGTTCTGCGCCCGCCCCACTGGTATCGGCTCAGATGTTTGATTTCGGAGACGCTGTGGTGATGACCTGCCTCCATCAGCCTTACTCTGGCAAGCCGGTCCACGTGAGCCGCCTGTGGATTAAGCGCGACGGTCATTGGGTCATGTCCATCAGCTATCAAACTACGATTCAGGCGGCTCCAGCCAAAACTTCCTAAAATCATTCGTCGACAGTAACGTCCGTCGCGGCATTCGCAGGCGAGGCGCGGACGGTCTTGCTCGTCAGGCGATCATCGGCGCTATGGAGTGCACCGGCTTCGGCATGCTCGAAAACAGTGAAACCAAAACCGGATGGACCGCGTTACAATTCCAGCGATGCCAATCGCCTCACCTGCCCGCAACCAAACTCGAAAGCAAGAAGGAGGCCCTATGCAAACCACGCTCCTCGATCGCCGCAATTTTCTCCGCGTCTCCGCTGTCGCCGGCGGAGGCATCCTCGTTGCACTCCATCTCGATCCGTTCGCTGAACTTCTTGCCCAAGCGCCTCAGCCCTGGCCCCCCGCTTTCGTTCCCACCGCCTTCATCCGCATTGCAGCGGATGGCATCGTCACCATCATGGGCAAGAATCCTGAGATCGGCCAGGGCGTAAAAACCAGTCTCCCCATGATCATCGCCGACGAACTCGACGTCGACTGGAAAGATGTCCGCATCGAGCAGGCCGATCTCGATGAAACAAAGTATGGTCCGCAACGCGCCGGCGGCAGCACTGCCACTCCAATCAATTGGGATCCGCTGCGTCGCGTCGGCGCCGCGTGTCGCCAAATGTTCGTCACCGCCGCCGCGCAGACCTGGTCCGTCCCCGAATCCGAATGCCAAACCTCTTCAGGCCGCGTGACTCACCAGCCGTCAAAGCGCACCCTAACCTACGGTGCACTCGCGGAGAAGGCTGCCACCCTGACGCCACCCGATCTCAAATCCGTCAAGCTCAAGGATCCCAAAGATTACAAAATCATCGGCCAGCCAATTCACAGTGTCGACAACGCTTCCATCGTTACCGGAGAAAATATCTACAGCATCGACTTCAAACTTCCGGGAATGTTGTACGCCGTCTACGAAAAATGCCCCGTCTATGCCGGCAAATTCGTCAGCGCCAATTTCGATGAAATCAAGGCCATGCCCGGCGTGCGCTATGCTTTTTCGGTGGATGGAACTTCCGATCTGCTCGGCTTGCATTGCGGCGTCGCCATCGTCGCGGATACCTGGTGGCAAGCCAACACCGCGCGGAAAAAATTGCAAGCCAAATGGATCGAAGGCGCGACCGCCCAGCAAAGCAGCGCAGGCTTCGCCACCCGTGCCGATGAACTTTCGAAACAAGCGCCTGCTATCACCGTCCGCAGCGACGGCGACGCGGACAAATCTCTGCAGTCCGCCGCAAAAATTGTCGAGGGAGCATACTCCTATCCCTTTCTCGCCCACGCCCCCATGGAGCCGGAGAACTGCCTTGCGCATTACCACGACGGCAAAATGGAATTCTGGTCGCCCAGCCAGACGCCCGAATCCGGCCGCCAGCTCGTCGCAAAAGTCTTCAACATTCCTCACGACGACATCATCGTCCACCTGAAGCGCGCCGGCGGCGGGTTCGGCCGCCGCCTCACCAACGACTACATGCTCGAAGCCGCCGCCATCGCCAAGCAAGTCGGCGTCCCCGTCAAGCTCCTTTGGACCCGCGAAGACGATTTCCATCACGATCATTACCGCCCCGCCGGCTTTCATTTCCTCAAAGGCGGCCTCGACGCTTCCGGCAAACTCGTCGCCTGGCGCAATCACTTCGTCAGCTTTGGCGAGGGCCAGCAGTTTGCCCCCTCGGCCAACATTCCCAGCAACGAATTTCCCGGCACGTTCCTCCCAAACTTCTTCTTCGGCGCATCGCTGATGCCGCTTGGCGTTCCTACCTACGCCATGCGCGCCCCTCGCAGCAACGCCTTCTCCTGGGTTTTTCAATCCTTCACGGACGAGCTAGCGCACGCCGCGGGAAAGGATCCCGTCCAGTTCCGTCTGGATCTCCTGAGCTCTCCCCGCATCCCGTCCGCAACGCCCTCGGCGAATCCGGCGGAAGCCGATGTCGATGCCGCCCGCATGAGCGGCGTGCTGAAACTCGTCGCTGAGAAATCCGGCTGGGGCTCACGCAAGCTGCCGAAAGAAACCGGCATGGGCGTGGCCTTCCAATTTTCTCACCGCGGCTATTTTGCCGAAGTGGTGGAGCTGCGCGTCGACGCCAACAGCAAAATAAAAGTAAATAAAGTTTGGGTCGCCGGCGACGTCGGCAGCCAGATCATCAATCCCAGCGGTGCTGAAAATCAGGTACGTGGCGCTGTCATCGAAGGCCTAAGCCACGTCATGTCCTACGAAATCACCATTGACCGCGGTCGCGCCCTCCAAAGCAATTTCCACGAATATCCCCCAGTCCGCATGAACCAAGTGCCCCCGGAAATCGAAGTCTATTTCCTCAAAACCGACAACTCACCCACTGGCCTCGGCGAACCCGCCCTTCCGCCGGTTCTCCCCGCCGTCTGCAACGCCATCTTCGCCGTCACTGGCAAACGTATCCGCTCCCTCCCGCTCTCCAAACACCGCTTTTCCTGGGCCTAGAAGCGCCCAAGTTACTTTTACTCATACCGCAGCGCCACCAGTGGATCCACATTCGCGGCGCGCTGCGCGGGAATCCAGCAAGCCAGCAGCCCGGTTATAATAAGTAGCACTGGAACGCACATGAGCGTCCACGGGTCGTACGCTGACACTCCCCAGAGCTGCGTCGCAATCACCTTCCCGAGCGCGAGGCTGGCGATCAGCCCAAGGCCCACGCCAATCCCCACCAATCGCAGCCCCATTCGAATCACCAATACGAGAACATCCGAGGCTTTCGCTCCGAGTGCCAAGCGTATCCCGATCTCTTGTGTTCTTCGCGCCGTCGTGTACGCCAGCACGCTGTAAACGCCAAGCGTCACCAGCACCAGCCCAATCGAACTGAAGATCGTCATCAACAAAAATCCAAACCGCGGTCCCGCATACGAAAACTGGCTGATGTACCCTTCCAGTGTCCCTGTAAACGTCAGCGCCACGTTGCTATCCGTGGCCCAGATTTCCCGCTGCACCGCATTCATCATCGTCATCGGTTCTTTCGCCGTCCGCACCAGGATTCCTCGGAACGCCGAACCCGTCACCGTGTACGGCACCCAGATCTCCGGCTGGATCGGCTCTTGCAGCCCGCGATTCTTCACGTCCGCCACGAGCCCAATGATTTCAAATATCGGCTCTTTCACCGCGTCTTCAAACTCCGCCAGTTGCGCGATTCTTACTTGTTTCCCGATGGGATTCTCGTTGCCCAAATACTTGTGCGCAAACGTCTGGTTCACAATTGCCAGCTTGCGCGCTCCATTCACTTCCGCTTCGGTGAAACCCCTTCCGTCCACGAACTGGATTTTCAGCACTGGAAAATACCCCTCGCCGACCAGTTGAAACATCGAGTTCCATTTTTCCGCGTGCGTCTTTCCGGGAATCTCGATGTCGCTCGGAATCCCTCCATACGGTGGCAGAGTGCTGGTCTCTGTCGCGTCCACGATACCGGGCAACGCTTTCAGCCGCTGCAGCAGCGGCCGGTAGAATCCCGTCACCTGCTCAGCCGTCTTGTAACGGTCCGTCGGCAGCGGAAGCCTTGCCACCAAGATATGATCCGGCTGCAATCCCAGGTGCACTTCCCTCAGCGCCACAAAGCTCCTCATCAGCAGTCCCGCACCCACCAGCAGCGTCAGCGAAAGCCCCACTTCCAGCACCACCACGGCGTCGCGCAGCCGCCCGTGCCGGAATCCGCCGCTGATCCCCTTGCCGCTATCTCGCAAAGGTTCGTTCAAGTCCTTTCGCGCCGCCTTCAGCGCCGGCACCAGTCCAAACACCAGCGCCGTCAGCACGGCGATCGACAACGTGAACGCGAGCACCGGAATATTTAGCCGGATCATCGCTTCCGCCGGTATGATATTTTGCGGTATCAGCGCCACCAGGGACTTCAACCCTCCCCACGCCAGCAGCGTGCCCACCGCCGCTCCCCCAATGGCCAGGAGTAAGCTCTCCACCAAAAGTTGCCGGATCAATCGCCAGCGGCTCGCCCCCAGCGCCGACCGGATCGCAAACTCCTTTTCCCGGGTGGTCGCTCGCGCCAGAAGAAGATTCGCCACGTTCCCGCAGCCGATCAGCAGCAGCAGCCCCACCGCGGCCAGCACGATGTACAGCGTCGTCTTAAACCTGCCCACCACTAGGTTCGTAAGGGAATCCATGAATACCGTAAAGCGTTTCGGGTACTCCGTCGGGTACACCGTGGCAAGATGCTTCGCCACCACCGTAAAGTCCGCTTCCGCCTGTTTCACGGAGACCCCCGGCTTCAGATGCCCCAGCAGGAACCAGCGCTGCTGAAACGCCCCGGCGATGGCTTTTCCGGTCGCCGCCCGAGTCGGCTTTGTCGGAATCCACATGTCTGCGTCGCCCCATCCAAACCGCGGCGGCATAATTCCGATCAGCGTTCTAGATATCCCATTCAGCACAAACGTCTTGTTCAAGATTCCCGGATCGGCGCCGAAGTCCTTGACCCACACTTTGTAGCGCAACACAAAGACTGGCGGCGCTCCCGGCTCGTAATCCGCCGGCTGCATCACTCGCCCCGCAAGCGCCGGCATCCCCAAAAACTCAAACGTCCCCGGCGTTACGATGCACCCTTTGTACCGCTCCGTTCCTTCTCCCGACCGGTACAACACATCGGTCTGGTCATTCGCGATCACCCGGTCAAACACATGATTCTGCTCCACATAATCCAGGAACTCTGGTCCAGTGTACCCTCCCCGTCCCCCGGGCTCGCTCCGTTCCGCGTCATGGATTTGCACTGAATAGAACCGCTGCGCATCCGGGTAGGGGAAAGGCTCCATCATGACGTTATCGATCACGCTGAAAATCGCCGTGGACGCCCCAATCCCCAGCGCCAGCGTAAGTATCGCGATCGCCGCAAATCCCGGCGTCTTGCCCATGTTCCTCACCACATACCGGATATCCTGCCCCAGCGTTCCCATGCGCCCCCCAGTTCGATCGACCCCGCCTCCATCTATCCCTAATTCAGCGACTTCAAGCCCAGTGACCCGTAGTGGCCGGTCTTCAGACCCGTTCTTTCCTCTCTTCCAATTACGCATTCCCTCGCAATTAAGTTCGACGCCATCAACCCCAAAAAGTCGCCAGCCACTCCTCTGTTCGCAGATTTCGCCTGATGTCGTATGCCCACGTCCTCGCCACCACAGAGCGCGTGGAGCTTCCAAAGCCTCTCTGCCTGATGCTGCTGCAGTCCAAATTCCTAAGCCGCATTCGCGGCCGCATCGTCGGCATCGGATTCCGCTCCGAACTCGTGAAAGCCCCCATCAGCAACACTGGCGGGTAGGGCATCCCCAGATACTCGCTCTCATTTCATCTCTTTCAGCTTCTTCAACATGTCCACCGCATTCTGGTTTTTCGGATCAAGCTGCAGCGACTTTTCATAATTTTGGATAGCCAGCTCCTTCTGCCCGGCTTTCATGTACGCTTCGCCCAGACTGTCGTAAACGTTTCCCGACTCCGGGTATTCCCGGACGTTGCGTTGAAGCACGGTAATCGCGTCCTGCATTTGGCCGGAGAACAGCAGCATGTAACCCAGGCTGTTGAGCGTGCGCTCTTCGACTTTGTACTCCGCGGACGGCGATTTTTTGAGTTCCGCGTACCGCAGCAGCGCCGCTTGCGTGCCCTTTGCCTTCGCGATTATCACCAGCATCGGGAACGCCCCCTGCCCGCCGGACTTGTAATTCCAGCCATACTCTTTCGCGACTCTCCGCAACAGAATGTCGCCGACGGCGATCCCATTGTCCGAGTTCGCCATGATCGCCACACCTTTTCCCGATTCCGCATTCATCGTGAGGATCGCCTGAAAGCCTTCGTCGGCGCCGTTGTGACCGAACTGCCCGGGATTGTTTTTATCCATGAACAATCCGAGCCCCGCCTCTTCCAACACCGGCGTAAGCATTTCATTCGTCATTTTCTCGGAGAGCACGCGGTTCGCCTTGCCATGTTTTGACAGCGCAATTTCAATCGCGAACTTGCTCAGGTCCGTGGGTGTGGTCCACAAACCTGCCGCGGCCATTTCCGGATAAATGTGCCATCTGCCATGCACCACTTTTCCGTCCGCATAAGTTCCGCTGGCCGTCATCGCCGCTCGGGCAGAAGGCAGCGGCTGCTCATAGCTGCTGTCCGTCATCCCAATTTTGTCGAGCACCAGCTCGCGCATCAGCGGGGGAAAGGCCTTTCCCGTAACGTCTATCATGAGCTGCTGCTCGATCGTAACGCCCCCGCCCGAGTAGACTTCCTTTGTTCCCGGCAGAATATCCACGCGGATCGGCGCCGTGTTCGCGGGTTTCTCGCCGTTGAAAATCTGCACCAGCGTCGGCAGCGTGTCGTTTATGTCGTATCCCGGAAAGCCATGAACCGTCAGCCCGGCGGTGTGTGACATCAACCGCCGCAGCGTCACTTTTTCGTTTTTCGTAAAGTCGCTTTCCGGCACTTTCCAGGTTTTCAGCTTCTCATTCACGCCCTCATCGAGCGACAGCTTGCCGTGTTCGACGAGGTAAAGCGCTCCCGTCGCCCCCACTGGCTTACTGATCGAGCCTGCCTGGAACAATGTTTTCGGAGTAACCGGCGTGCTCGATCCGGCCTCAATCACCCCATATCCCTTAGCCCAAACCATTTTGTGATTCTCGATCACTGCAATGCTCAGCCCGGGCACGTTGTAGAGCTTCATCAACTGTAAGAGGTCCATCCGCAGCGGGGCCTGATTCTCCCCCATCGGTATGTCCACAACAGTCGCTTCGACGCGATGCATCCGCGCTTCCTGATCCGTTTGTTTGCGGGGAGAATCTGCGGAGGTCTTGGATTGAGCATCCAACTGCAGAGCGCTGGAGAAAAACAAAGTGATCGCTAAAACGAACCGGGCAGTTCTCATCATGGGAAAAATACCTCTTCCTGGTATTGACGCCGGGACTTCCAAAACGTCGCAAAAGTATTACAACCGGCGTAAAGAGTGGTGCCGGCGTTCGCGAAAGGCTCGCATCTTTAGGTTTACTCCTTCTTGTGCCATTCCGCAGCGACCGCCGGGGGCAGGGAATCGAGGTGCGTTAGAAACGTCACTGCTCTCCAAATTTTTTCATCCGAAACGTTCTGCCCCGACGCATCTTTGCCGAATTGCCCGTCCCACCAGAACATCCCCGAATAGCGCACCCCGCTTTTGATGATCCAGAACAACTGATAATCCGACTTCCGCGGAGGATGCAGCGCAAACACCGGAGGACTGGGATAGAGAATGCTTTCCGCCTCGCGCTTGGCGGCATTATTCGGATCACCATGGCAGCCCGCGCAATCGCCCTTGAACAATTTCATCCCCGACATCAAATTCTCTTCCGTCGGCGCAATCGGATTCGCAAGATGCGGAGCATTCCGCGCCGCCGCCGAATCTAGCGCCAGATGCGCGAAAGCTTTTTCCAGCGCGCTAGGCATGGCCTTCGCGTTGATTCGGCACGATTTCTCCGTGCCCGCGAACCATGCGCCCCTGCCATGTAGTCCTTCTAACGCCTCAAAAATCTCCCCATCCCAGTCGGCTACTCTCTCGCCAACTCCATGCTCCCGTAAGTCCTTTAGTTGCAACGCTTACGCGTCTCCCCGCAAGTGTTGCAAACCAAAGACTTGTGGGTGAACTAACTCCTTTAGATACAACATTTACGCAAAAGGTAGGGGCGTGGATATGGTTAACCGGAATCCCGAATAATGTTTACCTTCTCGCCGGACATCGCGACGACCGACTGTCCCGACAACCTTTTCCTCTCCTATCCTTACCTCTTACATCCTTGCGTCCTTACCTCCTCCTTCCACTTCCAGCTTTCTGACCAGATACGGAATAATCACCTGCCGGAAAATCACCGGATCGGGCCACACTTTCACTTGTCGTCCCAGGTGCCCGCCCTGCGGATTGATCCACGCCTCTTTCGGAACGTCCCCGCTGCTCAAAAGCAAATACGCGTCCGAGACCGGCACCTGCGTGTCCAAAGCTCCCGCGATGATCAGCATCGGCGCCGTCGGTTTCCCGAGCAGCCCCTGCGAAACCAGCGACATCTTCGGAAAAATGTTCGCCAGGTCATCCACCGTTTTCGCGCCTTCGTATATCGACATCAGCGCGGGACCCAGTCCGAAAAGGTATTCACGATTTCCCAGCGTCTTGTTGATCACAAAATCTTTTTGGAACGTCGCGTGCGCCGGCGGCGATTGCGCCACCACTGCCTTCAAGCGTGCGTGCTCCAGAATCGCCAGCTTCGTCGCCCAGTACGCGCCGAAACTCTGGCCGTCCATGCCGATTCGTGTCTTGTCCACTTCCGGCCGCGTTTGCAGGTAATCGATCACGCGCGAAAATTCGCGTTCTGCCGTTTCGCTTGCTTTGATCGGCGACTGCCCTGTGCCCGGGGAATCCAGCCCGATAAATCCAATTCCGTAAGGCAAGATGGCGCCAAAATTTTCGGAAAGATCTTCCTTCCGACTATCGAGTCCACTGATCGCAATCACCAGCGGCACAGGGCCTTTTGCATTTTTCGGCAGTCGCAAATAACCGACAATCTCCCATCCCTCAAACGGAATACGCACGACTTCGAGCGGCGGATCCATCAAACGTCCGTGCGCGAGAAACGCTTCCAGCGCTTTCGCATACGCGCGCTGTTTGCCCGGAGATGCGGGAACCGGCCACCGCCCGAAAGAATACAGCCGCCACGCTTTGACGTACAGCGCACTCGCCTTTGCGGCATCCGTGCCCTCGAGCGCTTTGGCCTGCATCATGTAGCGGTCCGCAACGGTGCTGAAAGCGGTGGCCCACTCGTCGTAGTCCGACGTCTTGATCGCAGCAAACGCCTCACGCACATCCGAGGCATCAAGTCCGATCAGAGGATACATTCCGTTTTCCGCGCGCTTGATCGCTTCGGTTTTGATTTCATCAAGCGTTCGTTCTTTCTGCTGCCCAATGGCGTTTGCTGTCCACGCAAGCGCGCTGAGAATCATCCCCGCAATCCGCAGAGCCCTCACTCGACCTTGCTTCTCCATGAAATCCATTCACTTCGCCCCTTTCAGTCTTGCAACCGCCTCGACGTAATACGAGGAATCGTAGTATTTCTCAGGAGCAGGCGGATGCCCGCCCCACTGGCCTTCCACTTCCGCGCGCAGGTTCAACACGTTCTTGAAGCCATCGAGATCGAAGCGCGCGTCCTCCGCGTATCCGCCGTGACCTTCGATCAAGACCGCGTACGTCTCCCCCGCAACGTCCGCGGGAATTTTCGATTCCTTGATCATCAACTCAATCACCTTCTGTTTGTTGGCCGGGGCCATCAGCCAGCGCTGCGCCTCGATGTACGCGGCAAGATAACGCACCAGCGCATCCCTGTGTTCGCTAGCCCATTTACGCTGCACGAAAGCGCCATAACTTTGATACGGCCCGATGAGCTTCTGCGTCGAGCCGAGGCTCACGAAGCCCTCGCGCTTGGCAACAATCGATGCCGGCGGACCAAGCATCGAACCTGCAAATTCTTTGTGTTCGCGCATGGCCACCAATCGCTGCGGTGTGGCCCCGTAAGGCTTCATCTGGTAGTCCCTCCCGGTTTGCAGTCCATTCAGAAGCAAAATCTTTTTCATCTGGAGGGCGTACGCCGTGTTCACCGCATCGACGATCAGAGTTTTCCCGCGCAATTCCGCGGCCGAATGAATGTCCGGCTGCACGAAAAGTTCGTTCAGGGAGCCTTCCCCTCCTATCACAATGACCACGTCAGCGCCTGTCAGTTCCACCATCGCGACGGAGTTGTCCACTGCTGCGTGGGCAATGTCCGCCTTTCCCTCCGCCAAGGCAGCCCGCATCGCATCCGAATTCGGCGCCGCGTTGACCTCCACTTCGATTCCGAACTTCACGAACGTGCCGTTCATTTCCGCCGCAACTACAGGCAGCGGACGGCCCGGCAGGCTGGTCAATCGTATTTTTTGCGGACTCTGCGCCTGAGCATACCCACCGCCACTGCACAACAATCCGGCAACGAGAATCGGCAGATGGGCCCGTCGTATGGCGTGCATCATTCTTCACTCCTTTGTATGGCCGGGAACTCCATGGAAAACGCCCTCCGGGCTTTCCGCCTCTGTGCTCTCTGTGTCCTCAGCGTTCTCTGTGTTAATTCTTTCTTGCCTGTTTACGGCGCGCCTTCGTTTAGTTTTTCGAGCGACCACTCCGCGACCGGCAGGGGATCGAGAATGGGCTTTCCGAGATTCGGACAGCTCAATGCGTAGAGGCCCGTGTCCGTCGCGGTCCAGATGATGTTACGGTCCCACTCGATAAAAACGTTGTCCACGGTGCGGTCGTAGCTTCCAAATTTTTTCAAGTCGCCGCCCTGTGGAGGAATGAAGTAAGCAACTTCTTCGGGCTTGTAAAGGTCTCCAATGTCGTAGCAGCGGAGTCCCGCGATGAAATAAGAATAAGCAATGAACTCCTGCCGCGGTTTCCCCGGCGCTTTCAGGTGCGGCGGATTATGCGCGCCGAAGCGCCCGCGCTTGAAACAGAAATCGCGGTAGGGTGCTTCCGGAGGAGGCACGGGGCGCGGCAACTGCGCGACTGCGATGGGGTGCTCTTCATCGCGAATATCAATGACCCAGTTCGGCAAATAGATTTGATTGCAATCAGAATTGGTTGTTTCGCCGTTGGTTAGAACCAATCCGCGGTCGAGGATGCCGCAATAAATTGTGTGAAAGGCGATGCCCATACCCGAGTACTGTGGCGGCGGCTCGAACCGGCCAATTTCTTTTTGGTGCGTAGGATCCGAAAGATCAAGAATAATAAATCCGTTGCAGCCGAATGCGCCGTAACCGCGGTTGCCTCCGTCTTCCAGTTTTTTGGGAACGTACACCGGGCCGTGAAGTCCCGCGAAAGGCGTCTGGTCTGCTACGACTCTCGGCGGAACGAGCTTGGACCAAATCCATTTGTTGTATTCGGCTTCCTCGCCCTTGCGTGAGCCGGGAACCCACCACATCGAGACTTCTTTCGCACTGGATGGGTCGGAGGCATCCACGATCATGTTGCCGTTGACCAACTGCCGGAAGTAGGACGGCTGGTGAACGAAAGTTTCATCGGGCGCCGTATCGAGGTAAGCATACTTGCCGCCGTCGTAATAATTTCGGTGCGTGCCCTGGCCGGTGGCACCGGTGCTGAACTCGGAAAGTTTGGGAATTTTTGATGGATCGGTGACATCGTAGAAGCGTACGCCACGAAGGCCCTTGTAATTCTTTCGCTTGTCATCGAGATGCGGGTCGTCGTACTTGCCCATGGGCGCTTCAGGAGTCGAATCGGTGATCGGCGTCTGCGCCCCGGTCATGAGAATCCACTTTTTTAGATTTTTGTTGTAGGCCACCTGGACTTGGCCGCCTTCGAATCCACCCTTGTTGTAAAAGGTGGGCTTTCGAACGTCACTGACGTCGATGACATCGCCCTGCTGGAAAATGTAGCGGCGATTGCCGCTGGACATCAATTGCATCTTGCCATTGCGGACATGGCCGGGCATAAAGTGGGCGAGGAGCTCCATATTGTGGATGTACATCCTGCGATCCAAATACGAGATACTGTTCGGGGTGGGGTGGCCATGATGGTCCGCCCAAGCTGCCACAGGCGAACCAGCCAAAGCCAAGCCAGCGCCCGCCGCAGTTCGCAAGAACTCGCGCCGGGTCGGTAGTCCGGCTCCATCCAGCGTGTTTCGAGACTTCGTAGTCCCGGGATTTGGCATCCTCGCGCCACTCTTGTCCTTCATCTTTAGCATCTCCTTGGGTCATAAACTCTTGGCTCGCAGTTCTTGCGATCGAGGCGATGACTGCGGCTACCTCGTTCGAATCCCCGTGCCCGGTCCCTTCTCGCAACTTAGTATGTGAGAAGCGCAGCGGAGGCCATGATATCCAAAAGGTAGGACCGCTGTACCATTCGCAAACAAAGGCTGTCAAGAATATTCTTCTATGGAATGGAGATGGTTGCAGTTAGTATCATTTGCGAAAAAGTGTTCGGGTATAGTGGTTGGACCAAAACGAGAGACTGTCGGCCATGGCCATTCATCGCTTCGCAATCGTTCGAACGACAAGCTGTAGAGCCGCACACCAGAAGAGATCTGTCTAGGCAGAGGACCAGGGAGGGAGAACAGAAATGGCAATTGCGACCATCAATCCCGCGACCGGTCAAGTGGTCAGGACATTCGAACCGCTATCGGATGCACAGATTGAAGTAAAACTTCAAAAGGCAGCGGATACGTTTCTGAGCTACCGAAAAGTACCGTTCGCTGAACGCGCGCAGAAGATGTTGAAGGCGGCAGCTATCCTGGACGGCGAAAAAGAGACTTTTGCCAAGATGATGACGACCGAAATGGGCAAGACGTTCCGGTCCGCGGTCGATGAAGCCGCGAAATGCGCGTGGGTCTGCCGCTACTATGCGGAAAACGCGGAGCGTTTTCTGGCCGACGAAGTAGTGGAGACGACCGCAAGCCGGAGTTACATCCGTTACCAGCCACTCGGGGCGGTTCTGGCGGTGATGCCGTGGAATTTTCCGTTTTGGCAAGTGCTGCGATTCGCCGCGCCGGCGTTGATGGCCGGGAACGTAGGACTTCTGAAGCACGCGTCGATCGTTCCACAATGCGCGTTAGCGATTGAGAACGTCTTCCGGAGAGCCGGATTTCCCGACGGCGCTTTCCAAACACTTCTGGTGGGCTCGCAAAAAGTGGACAAAATACTGGGGGATCCGCGAGTAATGGCAGCCACATTGACGGGAAGCGAAGGAGCAGGAATTGAAGTGGGAATCGGCGCGGCGAAAAGAATCAAGAAGGTGGTGCTGGAACTCGGAGGCAGCGATCCCTTTATTGTGATGCCGAGCGCGAATCTGGAGGTGGCGGCGGCTACGGCGGTGAAAGCGCGGATCTTCAACAACGGACAATCTTGCATCGCGGCCAAGCGCTTCATAGTGGCCGAATCCATCGCGGACCGATTCGAACGGGTATTCGCAGAGAAAATGGCCGCATTGAAAGTAGGCGATCCTTTTGACGAAAAGACGGAACTGGGGCCACTGTCAACGGCGGATGGCCTGGCCGATCTGGACCGCGATGTGAAAAAGACGGTCGAGGCAGGGGCGAAGGTCTTGACCGGGGGCAAACCGCTGGATCGTCCAGGGAATTTTTATGCTCCCACGGTGCTGACAAATATTCCCAAGGGTTCACCGGCGCACAAGGAAGAACTATTTGGACCGGTGGCGAGCGTGTTCCGGGCTGCAGACCTGGAGGACGCAATTCGAATCGCGAACGACAGCCGGTTTGGATTGGGGGCAAGCGCCTGGACGAACGACAGGAATGAACGCGAGCGCTTCATCAACGATCTGGAATCCGGAATGGTATTCATAAACCGCATGGTGGCTTCCGATCCTCGCATGCCTTTCGGGGGAGTTAAGTGGTCTGGACACGGACGAGAACTGGGGGCCCATGGAATCCGTGAGTTCACGAACATCAAGACGGTATGGATTGAGGAGGCCTCCTAAGTAGATTGCGGAATGGAGGAGGGGGTGGTAGATTGGTCCGACAACTCAACCAGGGAGTGATGAGTCCCGCGTCAAACAACTGGACTTAGGCGAGTTCACTTTGGTACGGCGGTCGTACCAAAGAGCGAAATGACTTCTTTCGAGGAGGATGTCATGTACAAGATCGTGCGTTCTTCTCGCTTATATGAACAGATCGTGCAGCAGGTCGAGGAATCCATCCACAAGGGCGCGATGAAGCCCGGGGACCAACTTCCCCCGGAACGGGAATTGGCTCAACAATTTGGCGTCAGCCGGACGGCGGTACGCGAAGCGGTGAAGGCGCTGCATGAAAAGGGGCTGGTGGAAGCCTATCCGGGCCGCGGAACGTTTGTCACCGATGGCACCTCGTATTCCATGCGGCAGTCGCTCGACCGCATGCTAAAGGTTGGACAGCCCGAGGGGTCTGCCTTTCTGGCGGAAGTACGCGAAATCCTGGAGCCGGAGATTGCCGCGCTAGCCGCAACTCGCGTCGACGACGAAGACCTTGCTTCGATGCGGGAAGAAATCGCGGTGATGGACACCGCGCGCAAGGACCCGGATGCGTTCATTGAGGCAGACCTCGATTTTCACCTAGCTCTCGCGGAAGCCGCAGCAAATCCCCTAATTCTTTCGTTGATCGATTCGATTGTGGGGCTGCTGCGCGAACAGCGGATGGGAATCTTCCACGTGGAAGGCGGCCCGGAGCGCGGGCAATATCACCACAAGAGGATCCTGGAGGCTATTGAGCACCGCGATCCGCTGGGAGCGCGAGACGCGATGAAGGCACACCTGCGGCAAGTGCGAGAGGATTCGCGGCGGGCGCCGAGCGGGCAGGAATCCTAGGAAAAATTGTCAGTTCTAAGTTTTTAGTAAGAGAAGAAAAAGAATTCGATAGTGCTTGATTTTTTCCGGCGTCTGAGTACCAGCAAGGTTGTCGATTGTGAGTCCTAGGTTTTGGCAGGGAAGAAAAGAAGTGTGGAATCCTGGGTTTTCTCTCCGTTCTCTGAGATGCCGGACTTGATTGGTCCGAGTCCATGAGAAGGCCGCGCTCAAGCGCGGGGCAACGCATCAGAAGGGCTGAGAAGCTTACAAAGGATTTTGAAGTCGCCTGTAGCGAGGAGAAAAAGGATTCATGGCGAATCTGGGATTTGTCGGACTCGGAGTGATGGGCGGCGAAATGGTGAACCGGCTGCTCGGGAAAGGCCACAGCGTTACGGGTTACAACCGCACGCGTTCGAAAGCGGAGTGGCTCGTCAAGAAAGGGATGAAGTGGGCGGACTCACCACCCGCCGTGGTTGCAGCAGCGGATGTTATATTTTCCATGGTTACGAATTCCGCGGCGCTGGGAGCGGTAATGAATGGGCCCGAAGGAATGCTGGTAGGAGTGACGCCAGGCAAGATTTTCGTGGATATGAGCACCGTGAGCCCGGCATACAGCCGGGAGATTGCGGGCAAGGTGCGGGAAAAGGGCGGCGACATGGTGGACGCGCCGGTTTCCGGGAGCGTGATCACGCTGCAAGAGGGGAAATTGTCGGTGATGGTGGGAGGGCGCAAGGAAACGTTCGAAAAAGTGAAGCCGCTGCTTCACGACATCGGGCCGAAAGTGACACACGTTGGGGATAACGGCCTGGCGCTGGTGATGAAGATCGGGACGAACCTGAGTCTCGCGGTGCAGATGCTGGCGTTCTGCGAGGGAGTGCTGCTGGCGGAAAAGAGCGGGATCGCACGAGAAATCGCCGTGGACGTGCTGACGCACAGCGTGATTGCGTCGCCGATGGTCCTGTATCGGGGCCCGTTTATTTTGAAGATGCCGGAAGAGGCGTGGTTCAATGTCAACATGATGCAGAAAGACATGAATCTGGCATTGGAGCTGGGACGGCAACTGGACGTGCCGATGCCGACAACGGCGGTCACGAACGAGTTCCTGACGGCGGCGCGCGGGCTGGGGCTAGAGACGAAGGACTTTGCTGTAGTGTTCAATGTTTTGGCGCAGATGTCCGGAGTGAGGCCATGACAATTGCAACGGATCAATCCAAAACCAAAGCGGAAGTGAAAACCGAGCAGTGGATACGGATGTACCGGCGGATGGTGATGATCCGGGAGTTCGAAGACCAGGTGAACGAACTTTATACGCGGGCGCTGATGCCGGGGCTGGCGCACCTCTATGTGGGCCAGGAAGCGGTAGCGGTAGGAATTTGTGAAGCCTTGCAGTCCACGGATTACATCACCAGCACGCACCGGGGGCACGGTCACTGCGTTGCGAAGGGTGCTTCACCGGACCGCATGTTTGCGGAGCTGCTCGGAAAAGAAGCGGGGTATTGCCGTGGCAAAGGGGGATCGATGCACATTGCCGATCCCGCGACCGGCAACCTGGGGGCGAATGCAATCGTGGGAGGGAGCGCGGGAATCGCCACGGGAGCGGCACTTTCGTCGAAGCGGCTGGGCACGGGAAAAGTAGCAGTGTGCTTTTTTGGCGAAGGAGCGCTCGGACAAGGCGTGCTTTACGAGGTGATGAACCTGGCGGCGCTGTGGAGATTGCCGGTGATCTACGTCTGCGAGAACAATCTTTATACGGAATATACGCATTATTCGGAGACAACGGCGGGTGACATCCTGGCGCGCGGAACTGCGTTTGGAGTGCGCGCGGAAGGTGTGGATGGACAGGATGTCCGGGCGGTATATGCGACGGCGCAGAGACTGGTGGAGCGGGCGCGGCAGGGCGAAGGGCCGGCGTTTCTGGTTTGCGAAACGTATCGCTACACGGGACACCACGTGGGGGACATCAACCGCGAATATTACCGTCCGAAACAAGAAGAGCAGGAATGGAAGACGAAACGGGACCCGATCAAGAACTTTTCGCAATGGCTGGTTGAGCAAAATTTTTCGGATGAAGGAAAGCTCAGGCAAATCCAGGAAGAAGTGCGGGCGGAAATGAAGGCGGCGGTGGAGTTTGCGATTGCCGCGCCGTACCCGACGGTAGACCAGGTGGACCAGGACGTTTATGCCTGAAGTGTCGACCAGAGAACTGACGTTTGCGCAAGCAGTCCGCGAAGCACTTGCGGAAGAGATGCGCCGCGATTCGCGCGTGTGCATTTTCGGCGAGGACGTCGCGGAAGCGGGGACGCCCTTTAAAGTGTTGTCGGGCCTGGTGGAGGAATTCGGCGCGGAACGCGTGATGGATACGCCGATTTCGGAGGCGGGTTTCACGGGAATGGGAGTCGGGGCTGCGATGACGGGATTGCGGCCAGTCGTGGACATCATGTTCGGCGACTTCCTGACTCTGACGATGGACCAGATGGTGAATCAGGCGGCGAAGGTGCACTACATGTCTGGCGGGACGTGGAGAGTGCCGATGGTGCTGCGGACGACGCTGGGAGCGACGCGACGTTCGGCGGCGCAGCATTCGCAGTCGCTGCACGCGTGGCTGAGTCACGTGCCGGGATTGAAAGTGGTGATGCCATCGACGCCGTACGATGCGAAGGGACTTTTGAAGACGGCGATTCGCGACGAGAACCCGGTGGTCTTTTTCGAAGACAAGATGATGTACAAGTTGAAGGGGCCGGTGCCGGAAGAGGAGTACACGATTCCGCTGGGTGTGGCCGACGTGAAGCGAGAGGGAGAAGACATTACGATTGTTGCGACGAGCAGCATGGTGCAAGTGGCTCTGGGGGCGGCGGAGTTGCTAGAAAAGATTGGCTTGAGCGCGGAAGTGATTGATCCGCGGACGACGTGGCCTCTGGATGAGAAGACGTTGATTGAATCGGCGAAGAAGACTTCGCGGGCGATGGTGGTTGACGAAGGTTACGGGCGATATGGCGTGACCGGGGAGATCGCATCGGTCATCGCAGAAGGCGCGTTCTACAACCTGGAAGCGCCGGTGAAGCGCATGGGCGCAATGCACGTCCCGATTCCATTTTCGCCTCCGCTGGAAGATGTGACCGTGCCGACGGAGCAGACGGTATTTGAGGCGGCGCGGGCGCTTTGCGGGAAGGCGTAATTGCGCGGAATGAGAGGTGTGAGATGGCGCTGAAGACTTACGGGCCGATGGCTGTGGATTGGGAAAACCGCATTGATTTTGACCGCTTGCGCCGCGAACGGCTGGCGCGGGCGAAAGCGCTGCTGGCGAAATCGGAGATGGGGGCGCTGCTGTGCTTTGACATGAACAACGTGCGCTACCTGACGGCGACGCACATCGGGACGTGGGCGCAGGACAAAATCAGCCGATTTTCGTTGCTACCGCAAAATGACGAGCCGATTCTATGGGACTTCGGATCGGCGGCGAGACATCATCAACAAAATTGCCCGTGGCTTGGAGAACGATCGCGGCCGGGAATTCCGCTGTTGCGCGGGGCGATGTCGCCGGAGATGGGGCGCGCGGAGAACGTCGCTCGCAAAATAAAAGTAGAGCTGGAAAAGCGCGGACTGCACAAAGAGCCGCTGGGGATCGACGTGGTCGAGCCGCCGATCCTTTTTGCGCTGCAAAAAGAGGGAATCAAGATTGTCGACGGGCAGCAGTTGATGTCCGACGCACGGGTGATCAAGACGCAAGATGAGATTTCGCTGCTGAATCACTCGGCGATGATGGTGGACGCGGCGTACGACGAGTTGTACCGCGCGATGAAACCGGGCATGAGCGAGAATCAAGCCGTCGGACTTGCGAGCAAAGTGCTGTATGACCTGGGCTCGGAATATGTGGAAGCGGTGAATGCGATTTCGGGTGAGCGGTGCAATCCGCATCCGCATGTGTTTTCCGATCGCGTGCTGCGGCCGGGGGATCCGGTTTATTACGACATTTTGCATTCCTACATGGGCTACCGGACTTGCTACTACCGGTGCTTCACGATTGGGTATGCGTCGCACGCGATGATCGACGCGTACAAACGTTGCCGGGAGTATTTGGACGCGGCAATTTCGCTGGTGCAGCCGGGGCGCACGACGGCGGAAATTGCTTCGGTGTGGCCGAAGGCGGAGGAGTTTGGATTTCCTGACGAAGAAGCGGCATTTGCGCTGCAGTTCGGGCACGGCATTGGGCTGGCGATTTGGGAAAAGCCGGTGATCAGCCGCATGGTGTCGCTGGAACATTCGCACGAGATCAAGCCGGGGATGGTATTCGCGCTGGAAACGTTCTGGCCCTCGACGGACGGATGGAGCGCCGCGCGGATTGAAGAAGAGATTGTGGTAACGGAAACCGGGCATGAAGTCATTACGCGATTTCCAGCAGATCAATTGATGGTGGCGGGCGCGCACTACTTTACCGTGAATGGGCCGCTCTCCACAACGCGTGAGAATGAGGCGCCGCCGAGCCGACGAGTGAAAGAAATGGTGGCAGCCAGCGCGAAGGTTGAAGGAGTGGCGGCTACGGACTGAAGGTGCGTCCCCCGCTCCTGACAAAAAACTATGGCGATCAGTGTGGTAATGCCTGCGCTCGAAATGGCGCAGGAAAACGGGAAGCTCCTGGCCTGGCGAAAAAAAGAAGGCGAACGCGTCATTAAGGGAGAGCCGCTGCTCGAAATCGAGACGGATAAGGCGGTCGTCGAAGTGGAAGCGCCGGGCGACGGGATTCTTGCGGGGATCACAGCGGATGTGGGAGCGGTGATCCCGGTGGGACAAACCATCGCGTGGATTATTGCTCCCGGCGAAAAACCTCCTGCAATGGCCGCGACGGCAGCACCTGCGGCGCGCGCATCCGGCAGTCCGGAACGCGCGAGCGCAGCTGCGGCGGTGCGAGCGACAGAACAGCGTGTGGAAGCGGCTCCGCAAATTTCACCGAAGGCCCGTCGGCTGGCTAAAGAACTTGGCATGGACATCAGCAAGATTCGAGGAACAGGGCCTGATGGGACGATCACGTCGGAAGATGTGCAGAGTGTCGCCGATGGAAAGAGCACGATTGCTCCCGCGGGAATGGAATCGCTGAGCCAGGTCGCGCGGCTGATGGCCGAGCGCACCACGCAGAGCTGGACCAGCGTGCCGCACTTTTTTCTGGTGCGGTACGTCGACTGTGGCGAACTGATTGCGACCCAAAAACGAATCAGCCAGGAAATGGAGAAGTCGCCGGGCGCGGCGCCCACAATCACGGATTTGCTGATTGCGCTTTTGGCGAAAAGTTTGGTGAAGCATCCACGGATGAATGCGAGTTGGACGGGGGAAGGAATTCGTTCGAATCCGGACATCAATGTCAGCGTGGCGATGGCGGTGAAGGGCGGTGTGGTTGGCGCAGTGATTCACAAGGCCAACACGTTGCAACTTGGGGGAATATCCGAGCAGCGGCGCGAATTGACAGCGCGCGCGCGAGCAGGCCGATTGCGTCCGGCGGACATTTCCGGCGGGACTTTTACGCTGAGCAACCTGGGCATGTACAAGGTCGATGCTTTCAGCGCGATCATCACGCCGCCGCAGGCCGCGATTCTGGCGGTGGGGAGCATTTCCGACCGGGTCGTGCCCGTTGAGGGAAAACCCGGCATCCGGCCGATGATGACGATGACACTTTCGAGCGATCACCGCGTTGTGGACGGAGCCCGAGCGGCGGAATTCTTAAGCGATTTGGCGAACGCCATTCGCGAGCCCGAAAAGGTGTTGTAGCGGTTGTTTTCACAAAATTCCTTGGAAGGGGAATGAATACTTCTCGCGCCGCGTAGCTTCCGGCCCTACTATGACGCCGCCCAATCCGCGCAAGAAGGCTTTTTATGCAAATTCGTCCGTGCAAGTGCTGTCCGCAGTTGCCGCAGCGATCGCGCTGGGCTACTTACGGCTGGCGACGCGGCATCTATCGCTCTGGTGGCAACGATGACGGTCATCCCGACGATTCCGGTGGCGGGGATGGCGCTGATTCTCGGGATCGACCGGTTCATGAGGTCGCCACCGTGGTCGTGTCGCGAGGGGAAAAGGAACTGACCGCAGAGACGCTGAAGCAGAATCTAGCGTGACGGAAGAGTTGGGATCAGGGCACTGCGCCCTGAATCCAGGGGAGCAGGTAGCCCAACCCATTGAGAATCGAGGCGGCAGACTGCAATGGCTGAGCGATTCGATATCGTGGTGGCAGGCGCCGGACACAACAGCCTGATTGCCGCCGCATATCTGGCGAAAGCGGGCTATCGCTGCCTGATGCTCGAGGGACGGCCGATCGTGGGCGGCGGCGTCAAGTCCGCGCAATTGACGTTGCGCGGATTCACGCATGATATTTGCTCTTCGGCGCACAACGGAATCCACGGCAATCCGATCCTGCGCGACGATGAGCTAAAACTTGGAGAGTACGGCCTCGAGTACATCTATCCCGATCCTGTCTATCACATGCCGTTTCCCGACGGCAGTTACCTGACGCAATGGCGCGACCTGGATCGTACCTGCGAGGAATTCGCAAAATTTTCTAAGAAAGATGGGCTCGCTTACCGCCGAATGATCACCGAATACGAGACGGTCAAGCCTCTCTTGAGTGCAGTTGCGTTCACGCCGGTTGGTTTCGGGAAAGCCATCAACGACCGTTTGGCCGAACACCCGCACGGCAAACTATGGCAGCGGCGGCTGGCCATGTCGGCCTGGGAAATTGTTCGCGATACATTCGAGGACGACCATTGCAGAGCCTTCATGTTGGGCTGCCCCTATCCGCTGCAGCCGGTGCAGGACCCGATGACGGGCCGGGCCGCGTACCTTCCTCTTCACCAGCAGCGAGAGAGCCGGCCACTGCCGAAGGGCGGGTCGGGAGCGTTGACGATGGCGTTGGCGCGGTTCATCGAAGCGCATGGTGGCGTGGTTCAGACCAACAAGTGGATCAAAGGGCTGATCGTGGAAAACGGGAAATGCGCGGGCGTGGAGTGCGAAGACGGAAGCTCGTATCGCGCGGAAAAGGCAGTCCTCTCGACGATCCACATTAAGCACTTGATCGACATGGCGGCGCGCGAATTGTGGGGCCAGGATTTCATCGATGGCGTGGACACGTGGAAAGCCGGCCTGACGCTGTTCGAGACGAATTATGCGACGACGGAGCCGCCGAAATATGCGGTAGCCGGCGGGACGCTCTCGCCTGTGCATTCCGGAGTGATGGTCAGCGCCGATCGCGTCTTGCGCATGAGTTATGACTTCGCTCGAGGAGCGGTGAACCTTGAAAACCCATCGATCCATGCGATTTGTTGCAGCATCGCTGATCCGACCCGTGCGCCCGCCGGAATGCACACGATCAAGATCGTTGCCTACCACCCGTACGAATTGAAAGAGGGCCCGCAGCATTGGGACGAAATCAAGGATCAAGTTTCGGACGCGAATTTGAAATTTCTGCAGCGGTTCGCGACCAATCTGACGGATGACAAGATTCTTGCGCGGATCGTCAAGAGCCCGCTTGATCTGGAACGCATGAACCCGCACAACTGGCACGGCAGTTGTCACGCGGGCGGATCGGGACCGGCGCAGTCCGGCGCGATGCGCCCAGTGCCTGGTTGGGCGCAGCATCGGATGCCCATCCCAGGTTTGTATCAGACGGGGGCCACAACCCATCCCGGTGGATCGGTGACCGGTGGGCCGGGGCGAAACGCAGCAATGGTAATGCTGAAAGATTTCGGAACCAGCATCGAGGAAGTGGTGAAGAAGGCGTAAGAATTTGGTTTGAGGGGGCGCTATCATGGGCGCAATCAGTCGACGCGAGTTTGTAAAGGCGACGGCACTGGCACCTCTGGCTGTCGCACCGTTCTCATTAGGTCCGCAAGCATCCAAGGAAGATCGCTTTGACATCGTTGTTGCCGGCGCGGGACACAACAGCCTGGTTGCGGCAGCGTATCTCTCGAAGGCGGGCTATCGATGTCTCGTGCTCGAGGGCCGTCCGATGCTTGGCGGGGGCGTGAAGACGGCGGAGCTGACGCTCAAAGGATTCAAGGACGACGTGTGCTCGACGGCCCACACGTTTCTGCTCGACAACCCGATGATGAAGAACGACGAGCTCAAGCTTCGCGACTATGGACTGGAATATATCGAACCCGATCCGATCTTCCATATTCCCTTTCCGGATGGCAGCTATCTGACGCAGTGGCGCGACCTGGACCGAACCTGCGCGGAGTTCGCGAAATTCTCGAAGAAGGATGCCGCCTCGTATCGCAAAATGCTAGCGGAGTTTGACGCCGTCAAACCGGTTTTGCTCGCGACAAGTTTTACGCCGATAGGATTTGGGAAACCGTTGAACGACCAACTGGCGCAGCAACCGCGCGGCAAGCTGTGGCAGCGCAGGCTGGCGATGTCCGCGTGGGAAATTATTCGTGACACGTTCGAAGAGGAACACTGCCGCACGTTCCTGCTCTACATGTCCCACTTGGCAGCCGAGCCGCCGGATGCCCCGATGACCGGAAGGCTCGCTTACGGCACGGCTCGCCAACAGCACTCCGGCCGGCCCATCCCGAAAGGCGGATCGGGAGCTTTGACCGTGGCGCTGGCGCGCTCGATCGAGGCGCACGGGGGCGTTTTCCTCACAAACAAGTGGGTGAAGCGGCTGATTGTGGAAAGCGGAAAGTGTGCAGGCGTGGAATGCAGCGACGGAAGTTCTTACCGCGCGGAAAAGGCCGTCGTCTCGACGATCCACATTAAGCATCTGGTGGACATGGCGCAGCGCGAATTGTGGGGCGAGGACTTTATCGATGGGGTGGATACCTGGCAGGCGGAGCATGCGATGTTCGTCACGCACTACGCCACGTCCGAGCCGCCGAAATACACCGTGGAGGGCGGAACGCTTTCGCCGGTGGAGTCGGGAATTCTGGTCTCACCGGAACGCGCGCTGCGCTATGCATATGACGATGCGCGCGGAGTTGTCAATCTCGAAGATCCATCGATGCAAATCATCTGCTGTAGCCTTGCCGATCCATCTCGAGCCCCGGCGGGAATGCACACGCTGAAGGTTGTCGGCTGGCAACCTTACGAGTTGAAGGAAGGTCCCGAGCATTGGGACAAGATCAAGAAGGACGTTTCCGATGCGTATCTTAAATACCTGCGGCGATTCGCGCCGAACTTAACCGATGACAAAATTCTGGCGCGATTTGTGGAGAGCCCGCTCGATCTCGAACGGATGAATCCTCACTTCTGGCACGGAAGTGCGCACGCGGGCGCGCAAAGTGCGTCGCAATCCGGGCCGATGCGTCCGATGCCTGGATGGGCTCAGCACCGCATGCCGATTCCGGGCTTGTATCAAACCGGTGCGACGACGTTTCCGGGCGGCTCGGTTACAGGAGCTCCCGGCCGAAACGCAGCGACGGTGATGCTGAAAGATTTCGGGACCAGCATCGAGGAAGTGGTGAACAAGAAAGCGTAGCTGGGGCAAAGAAGCGCGGCAAATCCTAATTTGCGAGGTCAGCTTATAGTGAACAGAATTGGATGGATCGCTTCCGCTGTGATGGCTGCGACGCTGGCGGCATTTTTCTTCCTTGCCGCAGGTCTCACCGCTCAACCAGCTGCATCACCTCAAGCAGAGAAGCAGATGGTTCCGGACAATCCGTCGGAACACACGCCACCGGTGCAGCCCATCCCTTATAGCCACATGAAACATCTTTCTCTCGGTCTGGATTGCAAGGACTGTCACACGAATCCCGAGCCGGGCAAACTGATGACATTTCCGGACGCCAGCAAATGTATGCTGTGCCATGTGACGGTGGCCAACGACAAGCCTTCGATTCAGAAACTCGCTGAGTATGCGAAGTCCAAGCAGGCGATTCCTTGGGTTCGCGTCTATACCGTTCTGCCGGGCGTTGCATGGAATCACCGCGCGCATCTCGATGCCGGAGTAAAGTGTGAGACCTGCCACGGCCAAGTCCGGCAAATGGAGGCGATGTCGGAAGTCACGAGCGTCACCACGATGTATAGCTGCCTGAACTGCCACGAAATGAACCACGCGAAGGCCGCTTGCGACACTTGTCACAAACATTGATCGGGGGGAGAATTTTGCTTAGGAGGAGGGATGATGGCGATCGAACTGGAAATCAACGGCAAGCGATATCCGGTCAACTATCCCGCGGACACGTCGCTTCTCTACGTTCTGCGCGATGAGCTCGGCCTGACCGGCAGCAAGTACGGTTGCGGGGAAGGGCAATGCGGCGCATGCACCGTCTTGATTGGGGGAGCGCCGCGCCGCTCGTGCCAGATTCCCCTCAGCGCGGCTGCCGCAAAGCCCATTACGACCATCGAAGGTCTTGAAAAGGACGGCCGACTGAATCCGGTGCAGCAGGCGTTTCTCGATGCGGGCGCATTCCAGTGCGCTTATTGCACTTCAGGAATGATCATGAGCAGCGTTGGCTTGTTGCAAACGAATCCGAATCCCAGTCAGGCGGAGATCGTCCAATTCTTGCAAGGCAATGTGTGCCGTTGCGGCACGCATCCGCGCATCATCGAAGCTGTCCGCCAGGCGGCCAAAATGATGCAGGAGCACGGGCGATGAGTAACGTTGAAGGAAAATTGTTCATCGAGCCGGAACGCTACGAATTTAGCGCCGCTCCGTTCCATCAATTCGAATTGGCGCGCCGCGACTTTTGTAGAATTCTTGGGGCGGGAATTGCCGTCTTCGCGATTGCGAAAGATGCGCTGGCCGCACAGGAAACGGCCCCCGGACCGCGGACGTTCCACAACGAAGAGCTGCCGAAGGAGATTAGCGCCTGGTTGCACATTGGCGAAGACGGCAGCATTACCGGATTCACTGGCAAGGCCGAGATCGGGCAGAACATCCGCACCGCTTTGGCGCAAACCATCGCCGATGAACTGCGTGTGCCGTTCGAAAGCGTTCGGATGGTGACGGCGGATACCGCGCTGACGCCGTTTGACGCGGGCACGTTTGGCAGCCGGACGACGCCGACGATCACCCCGCAGTTGCGGCGCGTAGCTGCGGCTGCGCGCGATCTTCTGGTTGGAGTTGCGGCAAAGGAATGGAATGTCGCGCCGGCGGGATTAGTCGCCGCGGACGCGAAAGTAAGCGATCCCGCATCGGGCCGCTCGCTGAAGTATGCGGAACTCGCACGCGACAAGACGCTCGCGCAGAATCTCCCCGCGGAAGATCCCATCACACCGGCAGCGCAATGGGCCATCGCCGGGAAGCCTGTTCCGAAAGTAGACGGGCGCGCGTTCGTGACCGGGCGTCACCAGTACGCGCCCGATCTGCGGCCTGCGGGCATGCTTTACGGCAAAGTGCTGCGCCCACCGTCGTTTGGCGCGACGCTCACGGCTTACGATGACGGCGCGGCGAAAGCAAAGCCGGGGGTTTTCGTTGTTCGTGATGGAGATTTTGTGGGCGCAGCGGCGCCGAGCGCCGATGAGGCGCAACGTGCTCTCGATGCGATTCACGCTCAATGGAAAGAAGTGCCGCAGATCTCGAACAAGGAGATCTTTTCGTATCTCAAGCAGAATGCTGCTGCGAAAACGGATGATCGTTTCCGGAAGCAAAAAGGTTCTGTGGAAGAGGGGCTGGCAAGCGCGGCGCATCGCCTCGACGCAACCTACAACGTGGCATACATCGCGCATGCTCCGCTCGAGCCGCGCGCGGCCGTAGCTCAGTGGGCCGATGGGAAACTGACGGTGTGGACCGGCACGCAGCGGCCGTTTGCCAACCGCGACGAGCTTGCAGATGTCTTCCACATTCCCGAGAGCAGCGTACGCGTGATCGTGCCGGACACGGGGTCGGCGTACGGAGGGAAGCACACCAGCGACGCGGCGCTCGAAGCCGCTCGCCTGGCGCGTGCTGCCGGACGTCCCGTGAAAGTGGTATGGACTCGCGAGGAAGAATTCACCTGGGCATATTTCCGGCCCGCGGGTGTCATCGAAATTAAAAGTGGCATTGCCAGCGACGGCGCGCTAACGACTTGGGAATTTCACAACTATCATTCCGGAACGTCGGGGGTCGACACGCCCTATGTCGTTGCGAATCAGCGAACGGAATATCATCCAGTGCCTTTGATCCTGAGGAGCGGCTCCTATCGCGGGCTTGCGGCGACGGCGAATCACTTCGCGCGCGAAACGCACATGGATGCGTTGGCACGTGCGGCGAACATGGACCCGCTCGATTTGCGAATGAAGAATCTTTCTGATCCGCGTCTGCGAGCGGTGCTGGAAACAGCGGCGAAGTCCTTCGGCTGGCCGCGCAGGAAAACGCAAGAGGGACAAGGATTCGGAGTCGCCTGCGGTTGCGAGAAGGGAAGTTACGTGGCGACGTTTGCTGAAGTGGCGGTGGACAAGACCTCCGGCACGGTGCGCGTCGTGCGCCTGGTCGAAGCGTTCGAATGCGGCGCCATCGTCAACCCGGATGGTCTGCGCAACCAGGTGGTCGGAGCGATGATTCAGGGGCTGGGCGGCGCGCTCTTCGAAGCTATCGAATTCAAGAACGGCCGCATCAAGAATCCGCACTTCGCAAGCTACCGCGTGCCGCGCTTCCGCGATGTTCCCGAAATCGAGGCCGTCTTGCTCGATCGCAAAGACATCCCCTCAGCAGGCGCGGGCGAGACGCCGATCATGGCTGTGGCGCCGGCAATCGGCAACGCTATTTTTGATGCGACCGGCATTCGTCTCAATAATCTGCCGATGGTTCCAAACGGGCTTCGGTCCGCGTAAGACCGATAAGAAACCACTCTAGTTGTTCTTCGCATGAACTCATCTACCGGGCGGCGAGCGCCGCTCTTTGAAGTTCAGATCGTCTTGTCTTTCGCGTAGCACAGCGATTCCATGTTGCACTCGATGCATTTCGGTTTGCGCGCGTGGCAGACCCGGCGTCCGTGCCAGATCAGTTGGTGGGAAAACTGGATCCACTTCTCCTGCGGAATAATCTTCATCAGATCCTGCTCGACCCTCTTGGGATCTTCATTTCCCGACAAATTCAGGCGGTTCGAAAGACGCAGCACATGCGTATCCACGACCACTCCGCTGGCGATCCCATACGCCGTGCCGAGCACGACGTTCGCCGTTTTTCGCGCGACCCCCGGCAGCGTAAGTATTTCTTCCATCGTGCGCGGCACTTGTCCGCCAAACTTTTCGATGATCGCTTTGCTCGCCCCCATCACCGATTTCGTCTTGTTCCGGAAGAATCCTGTCGGCCGGATGTCCTGTTCCAACTCGCCTGGTGTGGCATACGCGAACGCCTTCGGATCAGGATATTTCTTATAGAGCGTTTCGGCGACCTGGTTCACGCGCACGTCCGTGCACTGCGCGGAAAGAATCGTGGAAATAAGCAGTTGAAATGCATTCTCGTGCTTCAGCTCGCACGTCGCACTCCCGTACGCTTCGTCAAGTTTCGCGAGGATTGCTGCTACACGCTTCGGATCAGTTCCCGCCGCATGAGCCGGCTTGGCAGCCTTGGCCGTCTTCACGGATTTCGCTGCTTTCGATCTTGCCGGAGCAGATTTCTTCTTCGTCGATGGGTTTTTCTTCGATTTTGTGGCCATAGGAGCCAAAACTATAGCATGGAGGAAAGAGCCGCGAGCAATCTGCGGAAAGCCTTCCCCCGGTGGCTACGCTCATTTTTTTCTTCGGCGGGGAGCTCCGCAAATGTTTTCTCCAGGGCAGGGAAGTAGAACACTGGATCGTAGCCAAATCCGCCCGATCCGCGCGGCGCCTCCAGGATTTCGCCGTCAACGCGATCCGTCACGATCGCCATGGCTCGTCCGCGTTCCGCCAGCGCGATCGCGCAAACGAAATACGCCGCACGCTGGGATCCTGTTTTGTCCCGCATCTCGCTCAGCAGTTTTTCAATCCTTTGTGAATTTGTCGCCTGCGGCCCGGCGTACCTCGCAGAATGAACTCCGGGCGCGCCGCCGAGAGCAGGCACGACCAGCCCCGAGTCGTCGGCGAAGACCAGCCCGTCACCCTGCCGAGAGTAATGCAGCGCCTTGCCTGCGGCATTTTCAGCGAATGTTGGAGCGATTTCCTCGAACGCGGGAAGCGCATCAAAATCCGATAGCAATGCCAGATCAATCACAACGGATGGTGCGGACGGTCTCGCGAGCACGCGATACTCGGCGAGCTTCCCCGCGTTGGATGAGGCGAGAAAAAGCTTAGCGTGCGCGCGCACTGAATTTTACGGGCAGAAGGGCGCGTTGCTCTTCCGTCAGGCGGCGAATCCCCGCGGCGGCGAGCGCCAGAAGATCCTGCATCTCGCTTCCGGAAAACGCGCGTCCCTCCGCCGTCGCCTGGATTTCGACAAAATGCCCGTTGCCGGTCATGACCACGTTCATATCCACTTCGGCGCGCGAATCCTCCTCATAAGCGAGATCCAGCAGCGCGCGGTCGTCTACGATCCCGACGCTCGTGGCCGCCACGCTATCGATCAGCGGCGAATTCTTCAAGATTCCCGCCGCGGTCAGACGCTCGAATGCCAGCGCCAGCGCCACGAACGCTCCGGTGATCGACGCCGTGCGCGTTCCGCCATCCGCTTGAATCACGTCGCAATCGAGCCACACGGTGCGCTCGCCCAGCGCTTCCTGATCCGTCACCGCGCGCAGCGAGCGGCCGATCAATCGCTGAATTTCCAGCGTCCGCCCCGACTGTTTCCCCCGTGCCGCCTCGCGCGGCGTGCGCTCCTCAGTGGCACGCGGTAGCATTCCATATTCACTGGTCACCCAGCCTTTGCCGCTGCCCTTCAGAAATCCGGGCACGCCGTCGTCCACCGTAGCCGTGCAGATTACGCGGGTATTTCCCAACTCGATGAGCACGCTGCCTTCAGCCGTGGAGATAAAATCCGGCGTGATTTTCAGGGGACGCATCTGGTCCGCGGTTCGGCCGTCAACTCTCACTCTTCCTCCTGCCGTCGTCACTGCCCGGAGCAAGAATTCTACGGTTTGCGTTCGGGCTGCGCCAGTTTGCCGGGGGGCTTGTCTGCTGTCAACGGTCCGGGAGCCGGAGCAGGCGCCTTATCCGACGCTGGCGTCGCCGGTTTGTCCGGGCTGGTTTGCGCTGGCGCGGACTTCACCGGCGGTTGAGCCGGCTTCGTGTTGACCACAAATGCCTCCGCCAGATCCAGATGTCCGGCCAGAGTCTCCACTTCCTGCCCATGAATCAGGATTTTCAGCCGCTGTACCTGCGGCACGTTGGCTTCCAGCGTGCGGGTGATGGAATTCACGGCCAATTGCTCGCTCACGATGCCGGACGGAATGGAAGTCGCCAGCGCCTCGGAAAAATCCGCGATCGCCGTTCCATCCGGCAATAGATAAAACGCAAGCAGCAAAGCGTCCGGCGGCAGCGTGCGCAGCTCCGCATCCACGGGCCCCGCGAGCAGCGTATTCAAGACCTGTTTGGATCGCAGCACCGGGTCATTCGAGAGCGGCATCTCGACGGTTACTGGTATCAGCGTGGAATCGATCGTATCCGAAGCCCAGAAGAGTTTAGTCTTCACGCGGGGATCGCCCGGATTGATCGCGATCGGTTGTGTCAATTCGCGCCGCGCCTGTTCCTCGCTCTGTTGCTGGAGCTTCGCGGCGCGTTTCACCCGTCTGCGGAGAATTGGAAAATAGATCGCTGCAGCGAGCACGGCGATGACCAATCCTCCGATCAGCCAAAATTTCCAGCGTGGCGTCATGGCAGCACTCCGCGCGTGTTTGGGACCACGTAAGATGGCTTGAACGCAGCGGCTCCGCGCGCAATGGCGTCCGCCACGCCCGGCGCCATGCGGTCCAAATCGGCGCGGTCCTCCACCGTTACACTGGAGATCTCCACGGCGATTGCCGGCGCTGCCGTAGTTCGAAGCTGGCGCACGGATGCAGTTTGCGCGGCGTCCGGCGAACCTTTGAAACGCTGGGTGAGGTATCCCTGCACGAGATCGCCGAACATCCGGCTCAGTCCAAGAAACGGCCCCTGCGCGCGGTCCCACGGGATCAGGCCATGCGAATCCGCCACCGGCGGCAAATCCGAATTCACGTAGACACGCACTGTGCCCGGCAATCCTGTCGACGAAATGTGCAAGGTTACGAACACGGCTCCGCGCTGCGCGTTGGCGGTTGCCGAGCGGTCATCAAACGAAGGATTCTCATTCCCCTGCCGCGTCTGCACCACTTGAAAGCCTTGCAGCTCCAGCACGCGGCGAACCTGAATCACGAAATCCAGGACGATTTCACTCTCGCGGATGCCGCCTGTGCCTCGCGCGCCGGGGTCCGTTCCACCATGGGCCGGATCCAGCACGACGATGTTAAGCCCGGATTGCTGGGCTTGCGCGCCAAACGGGGCCCCCCCCGACCCTGCCACTCCTCCCTGCGGAGAAGTTGCAGGGGGGCTTGCCGCAGGCGGCGTGCCGGGCGCGGGTTGCTGGGTCTGCGAGGGAGCCTGGGATGGAGAAACCATCACCGTAGCTAGAGGAGCCACTAAGAGCAGTCCAATCAGAGAAGGAAACCTAATTCGCAGGATGTTTCGCACCTAGAGCAGCATACCAAATCTGTCTCTCAATACGCGCCGCTCGAAACCTGCAAACGCAGCGAGAAAGGGAAGACCCCAAACCTGTTCCTTTAATCCTCAATCGTCTCCGGGCAAATGCTAGCGTGCCGCCGGCACATCCCCGTGGATCACAGGAGAAATGACCAGCATCTTTAGTTTCGCTTTTTCGAGCAAAGCATTGACAATCGCCAGGTCGTCCTTTTGGAATGCTTTCCAGCGCGACAGCGTCTCTTGTGCAGCTTCTTCCCACCTCTCGCTCGCCATCGCCGCATCAGCTGCGGGCCCCATTTCGGAGCTGTCCACAATGATCAAGAGACCAGTGAGCGCCGCCGCAACTTTGGGAAGAGGCTCATGCTCCTTGCTCGGCGCGGCGAGTCCAAACAGCCCAAAATCGGCATCACTATCGGGCTCGACCGCCGCTTCAACCTTTTCCTCCACCCCCCGCAAAGCCTTCTGCAGCGCGGCGCCGTCGGTCGCATCCTTCTTGCGCGCTTCAATCTGCTTTCGGAGGTCGCCGACCTGTTGCAACGCCAGCGAAACTTCGCCCAATCTAGCTGCGAGCCTGGAGGCCAGGCCAAACTGCCGCACAAGCGCGTCCTGCGGAGTTTTTACGCGCGGATCCAGCTTGATCGTCAGCGGTTGCGTGCTGCTCTTGCCGTTCGCCGTGAGCTTCACGATGTAGTTGCCTGGCACTGCCAAAGGTCCGGACGGTCCCCAGAAAGAGCTGCGAACGCCTTTCGGCAGCGCGTAACGAAGATCCCAGACGAATCGGTGCATTCCCGCCTCAGCCAATAGTGGTTTCGGGTCGCGCACCCACTCCATTTGAAGCGGGACATCGTTCGGATTTGTCTTGTGCAATACGTCATCGCTTGCGAATCGCCGCACCAGCTTTCCTTCCGAGTCAAAGATTTCCAGTTGGATAGGCGATGACGCTCTATCCTTCAAGAAATAATCCAGCACTGCGCCCTCCGGGGGATTGGGAGCCAACGGCTCATCCATCGGCACCGGAGTTCCTTGGTCCGAGCCCGGCCGCATGCGAATGGCGGTTTGCGGACGAAAGAGCCATGTATCGGCGGCGGCAACATGCGAATCGATCTGCCGCAGTGGCGTCACATCGTCCAGTATCCAAAATGAGCGGCCGAACGTGGCAATCACCAAATCGTTTTCGTGCACCACCAGATCGCGCACCGATGTCACCGGCAGATTCAGTTGCAAGGGCTGCCAAACCTCGCCGTCATTAAAAGACGCATAGACGCCCTTTTCCACGCAGGCGTACAGCAACCCTCTTCGAGCAGGATCTTCCCGCACGCAGTTCACGAAACTTCCCTCGGGAATCCCATTTGAGATCCGTTGCCAGGTCTTGCCGAAGTCCCGCGTTCGATACAGATACGCCTGATAATCCTCAACGCGATGCCTGTCCACCGCCGCGTATGTTGTCCCCGCATCGGAATGCGACGCTTCGATATGCGTCACCTTGCTCCAAGGCGTCAAATCCGGCGGCGTAACGTTCTCCCACGTTTTCCCTTCGTCTAGCGTCAGTTGAATCAATCCATCGTCCGTGCCCGCCCAGATTTCTCCAGCCCGCACAAACGATGGTCCAATCGTGTAAATCACGCCGCGTCGGTTGCCCTTCGGAGCATCCGCTGCAGTCGTTGCGTCCAGATTTAGCGGCACGCCGGGATCTTCGCGCGTGAGGTCGGGACTAATCGCTTGCCAGGAGCCGCCGCCATCGGCCGTTCGAAACAAAACTTGCGAGCCGAAGTACAGCACGTGCGGATCGATCGGCGAAAAAACCAGCGGCAGTGTCCACGTGCGCCGGTAATCACCAGGATGCGCAATCGTCGTCGGCAGTTGCTGGAGCTGTTCGTCGCCGAAATCTTGCCGCGCGACGAATCCACCAAACACCACGCCCGGATTCAGGGGGTCCGGCGCAATGTAGCCATTTTCGTCCCCGGCGTCCATCGGCCGCCAATCATGGAAATTCAACGAACGGTACTTGCTACGGCTTTGAGTAGCCGCCGAACCGCTGTCCTGCTGCGCACCGTACACCCAGTAAGGAAACTGGTTATCTGTCACGACGTGATAGAACTGCGCCGTTGGCTGGTTGTACCAGGAGCTCCACGTCTCACCGCGGTTGCGCGTCACGATCGTGCCTTGGTCGCTGCTGAGAATCATCCGCCGCGGCTCATCGGGATCAATCCAAAGCTCGTGATAGTCGTCTCCGCCCGGCGCGCCTTTGAACGCCGTGAATGTCTTTCCTCCGTCGCGCGACTGGTAGGTCGTGGTGTTCGGCACATACACAGTGTCAGGGTCTTTCGGATCCACGCTGACTTCCCCGAAGTACCACCCACGCTGCCAAATCCTCCGGTCATTCGAAACGCGCTGCCAACTCTGCCCACCGTTGTCAGAACGAAAGAGCCCGCCCTCCTTGGCGTCCGCGATCAGATAAATCCGCCGCGGATTGCTCGGCGCAAAAGCGATGCCGACCCGGCCGAGGCCTTCCGATGGCAGCCCCTGCCCGGTCACGTGTTCCCAGTGATCGCCTCCGTCGCTTGAGCGATAAAGGCCACTGCCCGGTCCGTTCGAAGGAGGGTAAATGCTCCACGGTGGCCTGCGCGTCTGCCACAATGTCGCGTAAATCGTTTTTGGATTTCCTGGCTCGAACGCCAGATCGATCGCTCCTGTGTTTTCATCGTGAAATAGAATTTTTTGCCAGCTCTTTCCGCCATCTTTCGAACGGAAGACGCCTCGGTCCTGGTTCGGCCCGTAGGCATGACCCAGCGCGGCGACGAAGACTCTGTTTGGGTTCTGCGGGTCCACAATGATCCGCCCGATCTGCCGCGAATCATCCAGCCCGATGTGCGTCCATGTCTTGCCACCGTCCGTGGACTTGTACATTCCATTCCCGTAGGAAATCGAGGAGCGCATGTCGGCTTCTCCCGAGCCGGCGTAAATCACGTTCGAATCCGACGGCGCAACCGCGATTGCCCCAATCGACGCAATCGGCTGCGAATCAAAGATGGGATTCCACGTTCGCCCCGCGTCATCAGTCTTCCAAATGCCTCCGCCCACGCTTCCGAAATAGAAAACTTCCGGCTGCCCGCGCACGCCCGCCACTGCCAGTGCGCGTCCCCCACGAGGTGGCCCGATCGGCCGCCACCGCAGCTCTTGAAAGAGTTTGGCGTCGATGTGCTGCGCTGTCTGCGGCGAGGCAGCCACCCGCAAGGCACCATCTGGGGCGAAGAGCAGAAATAATGACAGGGCAGCGAGATGTCGCGCGTTCACGTTAGGATTCTCCTGATGAATATACAGGTGGTCTGTCTCCGAGGATGGTCCCAATTTTGATGCCCGGCCCAGGGCTATTGAGACGATTCTCGGATGAGGACAACGTCGGAGTCGGTATGGCTGCGGAGTATGCAGAGGCTTCTGCCGTCCGGTGACCAACGGAAGTTGAAAATTTGCTCCGAATCAAAGTAGGTGATCTGTCGGCCACGCGAGCCGTCCAGCGGTTGCACCCATAGATTATCCACCCCGTTTTCGCGGATCGCGTAGGCCACCGCCTTTCCATCCGGCGTGAAGTTCAAGCCTCCGCTCGAAATCCGCTCGTCCGCATCGATCAGGCGTGGTGGCGAAGGCTTCGAAGAGGGCTCCAGGAGCGCGACCTTATATTGAGGATACGGTTCCTCCGGTGTTGGCATGGTGGCCAAAACATAAGCGAGAACCTTGCCGTCGGGAGAAGAGCTCAGCCCCGTTCCTGTGGGGAAGGTTCGGGGAACAGCGCTCCCCGGGAACAATTCAGGTTTTCCTGGGCCGTCCATCGGTACCCGCCAAAGTTGTTGCAACGCAAGGTCCCAGTAATATGCCCATTTTCCGTCTGCCGAACACACCGGAGCTCGGTCGTCCTTTCCGTCGGTTAATTTCACGGGATTTGTGCCGTCGGCGTTAGTACGCCAGACGTTCGTTGAGTTTGTGCCGCCATGAAATGCCCAGGAGAACACCAGGTAACGAGTCCCGCAGCCCGCCAATTCCACAATCGCCGCGCTCGAATCGCCAACCAATGGTGTCGGAACGCTCTGGTCTATGCCGATCCTCATCACGCGAATAAGGTCGCTAAAAAGCAGATTCCCGTCCGCGGACCAATCGAATCCGTAAACATTCTGTCCCTGGGGAAGCACTTGCTTCGCCGTCGGCGACTGGCTACCCGTGGCCGGAAGGACGTATAGATTTCTCATCGTCTTAGTCTGGACGGTCGCCAGGGTTTTTCCGTCGGCAGAGAGAGTCAAAGTTGCATAACTATTGGTATCCCGAGTGATCGGCCGGAGTTCCTCAGTCCCCTCCGCAACGAATCCGATCTGTGACCGCTCAAAGTAATCCGGTCCCTTTCGCGAATATAACGCCAGCACTGCACGCCCCTCGGGGAGCCACTTGAAGTCCGAAGTGAGCTTGTCATCGAAGGTAGCGAATCTGCTTATTTTCTTGGTTTCGATATCGAACAGGGCGATTCCTCCGAGAGCCTTGTCCGGCTTGAACAATCTGTACGCCAGCCGCTCGTCTCGCGGGGACCAAGCGATGAACGGAGGGCTATCAGCCGCGGGCGCGACCGCATTCAGAACCTGCTCGTCGCCTCCATTCAGATTGGATGTCATCAACCTGTACTTGCCTGCCTCCGGATCATTCACTCGAGCGAAGGCGATGCGCCGCCCATCGGGAGAGAATGCGATGTCGCTGTCAATGCCCCGGATTATTGTTTGAGGCGTGCCCCCCAGCACCGGTGTCCGAAAGAGGTCGAAGGTGGTACTTATCGCATCCGTCGCTTTGATGAAATAAAGATAATTTCCGTCCGGAGAAAACGTGAGGCTTTTGTAGGAAACTGGCGCAGGCGGAATCACCTGCGAGTCGCTGCTCGTCGGAAGGTTGTGCAGCCACAGGCCCTGCAGTCCTTTGCTGTTGATCACCGTCAGCACATATCTGCCATCCGGCGAAATTGCCGTGAGTCCAGCCTTGCCCGAGTTGGTGACTTGCTTGATCGTGAAATTCTGGAAATGAGCGCCGCTTGGACGATGCAGCAGCGAGTACACTCCGAACACCGCTGCAGCCAAAACGGTCAGTCCGGCCACCGCAATTCCAGTTGCTCCCCATTTGTGTTGTTTCACCGCGGCAACAACCGCGGAACTCCCGTGTTGTTGAGTTGCCGCGGGCGCCAGCGGGGGGGGAGCAACCGCCGAAGACGTCGAAACCACGTGCGGAGTCTGGTTTGAATCGGTTTCGCGCTTCAACCGTTTCAGATCCGCCCGCATTTCCGCGGCTACCTGGTAACGCAGATCACGGTCCTTCTCCAGCGCCTTGTTGATGATCTCTTCTAACTTAGGCGGTAACTCGGGATTGAGCCGCAATGGACGCAAAGGCGGCCGGTTGAGAATCGCATCAAAAATAATCGCAGAAGTATCTCCACGAAACGGCATTGCCCCCGTGGCCATCTCGTACAACACCGCGCCGAACGAGAAGAGGTCGGTGCGCACATCAAGTTGCTTTCCTTTGGCTTGCTCCGGCGACATGTACGCTACCGTCCCCAGCGCCGCGCCCGGACCGGTCAGCTGCTCGGCACTCGATCCAGCCGTCGCCTCGAACCGCACGCCCGCCGCTTGCGCGACCTTACTGCTGATCGGCGTCAGTTTGGCGAGCCCGAAATCCAATATCTTGGCGTGCCCTCTTTTGGTGACAAAGATGTTGGCAGGCTTGATGTCGCGGTGAACTATGCCTTCGCTGTGCGCAGCATCGAGCGCATCCGCGATCTCAATGGCCAGCGCGAGCAGTTTTTCATTGTCCAACGGACTGCCGGTGATGACGTGTTTCAGCGTCAGGCCGTCCAGATACTCCATGGCGATGAACGCCCTTCCCTCCTGTTGCCCGATGTCGTGAATGGTGCAGATATTGGGGTGATTCAGGGCGGACGCCGCTTGTGCTTCGCGTTGGAAGCGGGCCAGCGCTTGCGGATCACGGCAAACCTCCTGCGGCAGAAATTTAAGGGCCACGAAGCGGTGCAGGCGTGTGTCCTCGGCTTTGTAAACTACCCCCATGCCACCGCCACCGAGCTTGTCGGTGATTCGATAGTGGGAGATGGTTTGACCGATCATTGATGTGACATCTTAGGAGTGACCTTGGGCGAAGTCAACGGAAAGACGGGAATTGGAGCGCCTCGTACCAACAGACCTAGGGCCCCATGGTGGGTTCCTTGTCTAGATAAACCTGGCTCCCTTCAAAACTGAATTTCGATTGAAGGTCTTTGGAAGATATTGTAGCTTTGCAGCCAGTGTTGCTCCCGCAAAATCTGGCAAGCCCCAACAATTTCCGAGGTTGGGACTCAAACGAGGGCGTTCTCTTCTACAGCGGACAGACAAGGGGCAAGTCGCGAAGTTCAGTTCCATGCCGCCGCAGTCTCGTCCGTGGGTGACGCGCTCCCTGCCGCTTCTGGATGGTGAGTACCTGCTGAGTATTTCGACTGCGTGAACTTTAAGGAGGCAGACATGAAGTTTTCCACTCTCCCGCCAATCAAAGCCCTGCTCGTTGTGATTTTCGCGGGTCGGATACCCAGAATGTTGAAATTGCCACTACTTCTCGGGATGTTCCTGATTACTCCCAAACTTTGCGCGCAGCAGACCAATGCTCCTTCCGATATGAATCCACAGACGGCGCAGTTGCTCTTGCAGCGCATGGATCAGCTGGAGGCAACAGTAAGGGAATTACGGGCGGCATTGGCGCAAGCCACGGCCGCAATCCCCAAGCCAACGCCTCCCCAGGCCGCCCCGCCCAGTCAACCCGAACCTGAGCCGCAAGCTGAACATCCTATGTCGGAAGGAATGGACCTCAATAAGACGCTCTTGCGCATCAGGGGATTCAGTGACGTCACGCTTCACGGGAGCAACCTGAAAGGCGACAACACCTCCTTCAGCCTCGGACAGGTCGACCTCTTTGTCACCTCGGACGTCTCGGAAAAGCTCAAGTTCCTCAGTGAGGTTGTTTTCGAGGCGGGGCGGGACAATTCGTTTGGCGTGGATATCGAACGCTTGCTGCTCACCTATTCGTTCGGCGATTTCCTGAACGTAGGGGTCGGCCGTTTTCACTCCGCGATCGGCTATTACAATACTGCTTATCATCACAGTACCTGGCTTCAAACGACTACCGGCCGCCCCTTCCTATTTCAATTTGAGGACCAGGGAGGAATTCTGCCCATCCACAATGTCGGTGTGACGGCGTCCGGACGAATTCCTTCAGGAGCTCTTGGTTTGCACTACGTCGCCGAGGCTGGCAACGGCCGTACCTCGCGCTCGCCCATGTTCGAGCCGGTGCAAAACGTCCTTGATGAGAACAACCACAAGTCCGTCAATTTTGCGGTCTTCGCACGGCCGGAGGCGGTCCGCGGATTGCAGGCGGGCTTCTCCATCTACCGGGATCTCTTGGCGCCGCTGAATTCGCCAAGAATTGGTGAGACCATATTTGCTGCCCACGCCGTTTACGCTGGGCTGAGCTTCGAATGGCTGAATGAGGCCCTGCTCCTTCGCCATGCACCCCAGGGAACTTCTCGCGTGTTCGACACGCCGGGCTTCTACACGCAGATTTCCAAACGTTTCGGCTCTTACCGCCCTTACATGCGCTACCAATATGTCAATGCTTCCCAGAGTGAGCCGGTGTTTTCCGACGTCGGCTTGCGCCGCGGCCCTTCGGTGGGCTTGCGGTACGACTTAAGTGACTTTGTGGCTTTGAAGCTGCAATACGATTACACTGCACGAGGGCGCGATCAGGCGATCCACGCACTGGCCCTCCAAGCCGGTTTCACCTTCTAAGGGCGTGCAACGATGCCTCGTTTGACATTTGGTTTATTGATGTTGGCCGCAGCCATCTTGCTGTCCCATCTGCTGCCGGTTGGGACCAGCGAACCCCTTGCATTCGCGCCGCAAGGCCGCCCGGCGGCCGAAGATAGTCTGGGAATTGTCGTGAATCGTTCGAATCCAGTCGAGAACCTGTCTTTCGCTGAGCTGCGCAAAATCTTTCTAGGCGAGCAAACCCATTGGTCAAATGGCCGTCGTATCACCGTGGTGATGCTCGAGCCTGGCAAGCAGGAACGCCAAGCTGTGCTCACTCAAATTTATCGCATGGATGACAAGGACTTCAATAAACACTTTCTGCAAGGGATGTTCACTGGAGAAGTCCATGCGGCGCCTAAGACTCTGGCGACCCCCACGGAAGTGCTCAAGTTTGTGTTCAACGTGCCCGGCGCCATCGGCTACGTGCGTGGCAGGGAAGCGGATGAATCCGTGAAAGTCGTTCACGTAGACAGCCGTCTCCCCGGCGATAAGGACTACAGCATTCGGTTACACCCGAAATCAACCAGATAGCAGGAGCTTAGGCGGCCTCCGCGTTCTCGGTCAGGGGCACTCTGGTAGGCGTCTACGCAGTTTCCCCGTGGTCCCATAGGCCACAAAGCCGGTGACAATGATCAGCGCTCCGAAAGCCAGCCCATTCATCCCCAGCACGCTCTCGTGCTCGCTCTCCACCATCGCCAGGCTCAGGAGCAGCAGCGGGAATATTCCGCAAGTAATCGCACCGGTCAGCCCGCCAGGGACGCGGAATTGCCGCTTCAACTCCGGCTCTCGGATGCGCAGCGCCACCAGCGTTACGAACTCCAGCATCAGGCTGATGCCGTAAAGCATAATGTCCAGCGTTACGAGCCGCTTGAAACCCAGCCCCAGGCATAGCGCCCAGCAGGTCGCGCAGAAGAGGATGGCCACCCAGGCCGCCTGAGTCCTCGCGCTCATCTTGCCAAAAAACTTTGGCAGCATGCCGTCCCGCGCCATCGCCAGCGGCAGACGCGAATAGCTCATCACCAGTGCGTTAAACATTCCGAACGCGCTCATCATGCCGCCGAGCACGATCGGGAACCTGAGCCATTCGAAACCCAGGATCTTTCCGCCAACGAGGCCCGCCACTCCGGCCCAAGCGCCGTCACTCCCGAACGCCGAGGCCGGAATGCCCGTGAAATATACCGCCAGGAACGGGAGCACATAACTCAGCGCAACCAGGACCACCGCTGCAATCATGGCCTTCGGATAAGTCCTCTGGGGCCGCTCGACTTCCTGCGCAATCGTCGAGGCGTTATCCCATCCCATGTAGTTCCACATCGCCACCAGCATGCCGCCGAGCAAGCCCAGCCCCGTAGCGGCCGGCGCGGTATGGGTTTCCGCTAGGGTTCCTATTTTGAGGGGCGCCATCACCACGATCAGCGCGAACGGTGCCGACAGCAGAAAGAATAGCCACAACGAGGTGATTCCCACGACGCGAATTCCTGCAAGATTCAATACTGCGCAGGTAACCACCACGAAGAGCCCGGCGTAGATTCCATGATTCCCAAAGCCAAACCACGGCGACATCTGCTTCAAGTAGAAGACAAACAGCGTCGGGTAGATGGCCATGTCAAAGATGCTTGCGGCCAGCGAGAGCCACGCTTCCTGAAAGCCCCAGAAGTTCCCCAAGCCGCGGCGGACCCATGCGTAGTAGCCACCCTCGTGCGGCAGTGCGCTCGAAAGTTCGCCGATCATGAATGCTGTCGGCAGGCACCACAGCACTGGCAGGAACAACAGTATTAAAATCCCGTGGCCGTAGCCCGCGCCGTGAATGATCTCTTCCGTGCCATAGGTGCCGCCGGACACCATGAAGAAGGTGGCAGCCACAAGCGGCCAGAGCGTGAGCTTGGTGATTCTTTTTTTTGCTGTGGGGGTTGCGCGGGAAGGTAGCCGGGCGGGAAGCGATATAGAACTCAATTTTTACTCTCGTCCTCCTAAACGAAACTCGCTCGCGCCGCTGCGGTAAAGCGAGTTCGCATGTGCAGAATACAAGAGTCGTCACCGCATGCAAGGGAAAAATGCACCCAGGCTAAATTTTTTCTGTCTTGCTAAACGCACTGTCGTGCCAACCGACGCCCCGTCCTGCGAAACTCCCACTGCTGCTCCCCGATTTTCTCCACGCGCCGTCTATCGGAGGACCTGTGTTACGCTTCGCTGTTTGTCTTCTTGCATTCATAACCGTTCAAGAGGTCTTTGCGAATGAAGCTCTCCTTTCGTCTTTCAGCTCTTTCCGCAGTTCTCCTGCTTGCGCCGCTCGCTCTCGCTCAGCAACCTGCTACTGCTTCTCGCCCCATCAAGACCGCCTCGAGCGATACCTCGCCTGGTATGCCCACCGCGTCAAAGGCGACGCGACTCCCGCTCGGCCCGAACCAGCTCCGAAATCTCGGGAATAGCGGAAGGTTCGGATCTCCCCGCCGAACCGTGCTCCAATACCATCTTTATCCTGATCTTACTGGCGAGAGCGAGTGATTGCCGGCGAGGATGAAACGGAATCGCGGGCCGGGGCGTCCCATGTCAAGCGAGTCATTCCCTGGAGCATTTTCCTGGCAATCGAAGGGCGAATAGAACAACAAGGTCGGAGGACGATGGTGCGAAAGGATGCGAGTGTGTTAGCGGTATTCGTGATGTTGTTAGTGGTCTTGCCTTTGGCGGCGCAGTCGCCGAGCCAGGCCGATTTGTACGGCATCTATCAGATCAAGGATGAAGGTTTCAATCATTCGCAAGTGATGGACATCATGGGCTACCTGAGCGATGTCTATGGTCCACGTCTGACCAATTCTCCGGACATAAAGGAGGCGGCGGCCTGGACCACCGGCAAGATGAAGGAATGGCAGCTCGCAAACGTCCATCTCGAACCTTGGGGACCGTTCGGCCGAGGCTGGTCCAACGAACGCTTTTCCGCGCAGGTGATTTCCCCACGGCCGTTTCCTCTGATTGCCTATTCCAAGGCCTGGACACCCGGGACCAATGGTCCCGTAACTGCTCCCGCCGTGTTCGCCCCGATTTTGAAGGAAGAAGACGTTCAGAAGTACCGCGGGCAGCTTAAAGGAAAGTTTGTGCTGACTGCAGCCGTCCCCGAGAATCCCGAGCGCTTCGAGCCACAAGCTCACCGCTACACGGATGCCGAGTTAGCGGATCTCGCCTCGCAGCCGGTCCCTGCCGCGCAGAACCCGGAAGATCGCGCTGCGCAATTCCGCGCGCAGCGCGAGTTAAATCTCAAGGTGCAGAAGTTTCTCGTTGAAGAAGGCGTTGCCGCGTGGATCGAGCCCTCACGGGGCGATGACGGAACGGTTTTCGTCCAGCAGGGTGGCGGGCGGGATAAAGAGAAAGACCCGCCGGCGCCTCCGCGCATCGCCGTGGCCAGCGAAAACTACGGGCGCATCTATCGAATGCTCGAGAAGAAAGTGCCGGTCACGCTGCAGCTCGATATCGAGAACAAGTTCTACGACGACGATCTGAATTCTTTCAACATCATTGGCGAAATACCCGGCACGGACAAAGCCAAAGCCGACGAGGTCGTCATGCTCGGCGCGCACTTCGATTCCTGGCATGCGGGCACCGGTGCGACCGACAACGGCGCAGGCTCCGCCGTGATGCTGGAGGCCATCAGAATTCTCAAGACCACCGGCCTGAAGATGCGGCGCACCGTCCGCATCGGCCTGTGGACCGGCGAAGAACAAGGCTTGCTCGGCTCGCGCGCTTATGTCAAACAGCATTTCGCCGATCCGGAAGTGATGAAACCCTCTTCGGAGCATGCCAGGCTCGACGCCTACTACAACGTCGACAACGGAACTGGCAAGATTCGCGGTGTCTACTTGCAGGGGAATGAAATGGTGGCCCCGATCTTTTCTGCATGGATGGAGCCGTTCCACGGCCTCGGAATGAATTCGCTCACCATCCGCAACACCGGCGGAACCGATCACCTTTCGTTCAACGCCGTAGGCCTGCCCGGCTTTCAGTTCATCCAGGACCCTCTGGACTATGACACGCGCACGCACCATTCGAACATGGACGTCTACGAGCGCATCCAGGAACCCGATATGAAGCAGATGGCCGTGATCGTCGCTTCCTTCGTGTACCTCACGGCCAACCGCGACGAAATGATTCCGCGCAAGCCTCTGCCGAAACCGCAACCCGCGCGTCCCCAACCGTGAGCGACAACTGTAAGGGCGCACTTCAGTGCGCCCTCCCTTCTTCGCGACCTCCGCGACCTCCGCGTCCTCCGCGTTCTCTATGTTGAAATCTTTCCTCGCATTGCCCCAATCACTCTCCTTGCGTTAAGCTCCATCACTTGACGGAGGTACTGGATGCGGATTCGTCTTGGGATCGTTGCAGTCCTGCTCATCACTCCTTTTCCCGCTCGCCCCCAATCTAGCTTCACCGTCGGCACCGCCACTGCCGCCCCTGGCCAAAAAGCTACCGGCTATCTCGAAGTCCCCGCTGGCGTTGACGCCGCCACCAGCATCCCCGTCGTTGTCGTTAACGGGGCAAAGCCCGGCAAGGTCCTCGCCCTCGTCTCTGGCGCCCACGGTACCGAATACGTCTCCATCATTGCCATCGAAAAACTAATCGGCGCCCTTGACCCCGCGCAAGTCACCGGCATCGTCATCCTCGTCCCGCTCATCAATATCCAATCCTTCGAGCAAAAAGTCCCGCACGTCAATCCCATCGACAACAAGAGCATGAACCGCTTCTATCCCGGCAAAGCCGACGGCACGCAAACCGAGCGCGCTTCTTTCCTCGTCACCAAGGAAATCGTCGACCGCTGCGACTACCTCATCGACTACCACGGCGGCGATCTCGACGAAAGCCTCCGCCCCTACGCCTACTGGGGCCCCACCGGCCGCGAAGCCCAGGACCGCACCTCCAAGGAAATGGTTCTCGCCTTCGGCCTCGATCACATCATTATCTGGCGCGAGCGCCCCACCGACCCCGCTGCCACCCGCTATCTCGATAACACCGCCTCCGTCCGCGGCAAGCCGTCCATCGTCGTCGAAGCCGGTCACGCGGGCACCGTCGAAACCGACGACCTCGCTCTCCTCGTCAACGGAACTCTCAGCACCATGCGCGCCCTCAAGATGCTCCCCGGCGATCCGCATCCCATCGAGAATCCCGTCTGGATTGAAAAACTCGTCGATGTCCTCGCCGACGGCCCCGGCATCTGGTATCCCCTCGTTAAGCGCGGCACCTACGTCTCCGCCGGCATGAAGCTCGGCGCCATCACCGACTACACCGGCAAACTCATCGCCGAGCCTCGCGCTCCCGTCTCCGCCGTCGTCCTCCACGTCAACGCCGTCCCCTCCCTCAAAAAGGGCGACAACATCGCCGACCTCGGTGTCCCCGCCGCCAAGGCTCCGTAACCGGGCGCTGACCTTTCTTCTCTTTGTGGCTGGTCTTCAGACCGGTGGTTTTGCTTATAGCTTGCATCCGCGGCTATATTTCGCCATCTTCCTTCTTAAATCTTGTAGCAGCCGCCTTCTCCTCCCCCCACGTACAGGCCCGTCCTCGAGAACGGCTCTCCAATCTCGCAGATTTCCCCATCCCCGCCGTTTTTTTTGCACAGAAGAGTCTTTCGATTAACCTTGACACGCACGTCCGCGAGGAACACGATCATGTCGAAGTTCCGCCCTTTCAGGCGAGACTCCCGCTCCGTAGACCTAGGGCAGTTCTTAACAGTTAAGCTCCGCATCGAGCGCCAAGAGGGCAGTGCGTCCTCGCCTCGTTTTTCTCCGCTCCTGCGGGACCTGACCTTCTGCCCGACGTACTGCGCTACACGCCCAAGACCGTAGTGGTTCCAGGCACAACACTCGAGCTCGACGCGCTTCATGCGAGGCCCGTTTTCGTATTTCTCAAAGAGGAGAACACCAAATGTCTGAACATAATAAAGCTATCGTCCGTCGTCTGTTCACCGAACTCTGGAACAATGGCAATCTGTCGGTGGCCGACGAGGTCTTCGCCCCCAACTACGCTCACTATGACCCTTCGACGCCCGATTTTGGGCACGGCCCCGACAGTGAAAAGAAGAGAGCGGCTCTCTATCGCACTGCTTTCCCCGACCTTCATTTGACGATCGAGGATGTCATTGCCGAAGGCGAAACCGTCATGACCCGCTGGTCCTGCCGAGGCATCCATAAAGGTGATCTCAACGGCATTGCGCCAACGGGGAAGCATATCACCGTCTCCGGCGTGACCGTCGCGCGCGTCTCGAATGGCAAGATCGTGGAAGGCTATGTCAATTGGGACGCTCTGGGCCTCATGCAGCAGCTCGGCGTCGTCCCTCAGCTCGCCAACAGAGCCAAAGCCCTAGCGGCCACCGCCGCAAGGTAACCGTCCCGGCTTTCCGAAAAAACCGGAAGGCCCGATCGATCACGCATCGGGCCTTCCATTAAACGTAAATTCCGAAGTTGGGTAGTGCGAAGAGGAGATATTATTATAGGCCTCCGTTTTCTTGCACGAACACCCGAAGACCGACTCAAGACACGGAGGTTGTCCTTCCCCTTTTGAATGATTTTCCCTGTAGAAATCCAACTTCGCCGATGTCGAATCTTGCGGAATTATGTACTTCGTTACCCGATCTAACGGAGACGTTGCGCATCAGCACGCCTGAGTATAGCGGGTTCATTCAATTACTTCCCGTAACGTCGAAGCAAACCGAATTCGGCGCACCAGGCTGCAACTCTACGAATCAGTGGGCTCTGACGGTTCTTCAGACGGCTACTATGGATGGCGCGGGGAATCCTGTAATTGTGGGCATGACGCAAGTGTTGAAGCAGGTTTATAGCGGCTATGGCAGAAACGCTGGCTGCCATTATGTGTCTCTCCACGGAACAACTACCATAGCGCCATAGGCAGGTGAGTGGGCGCGCCCCAGTCGAAAGCCCAAGTGAGTGGCGGGGAGCGAAGTATGTAATCCCCGGATTTTGTCCCGTCATTTCTCCTTCAGAAGACAGGGAGATCAGCTCAAGACCCGCGGCTTAGGGCGTTTGGTATGTGTCCAACTTCGGAATTCAGGTCAAATCTGTGGGTGCTCCACCATTTCCGCCAGGTTTCCTTGCGTCGATCCCGCCCACCGTCATTCGCGTATTTTGCGCCCTGGATGGATTTACGGGACCGAAAGCAGCAGGCCGACTTTTTCCTCCCGCTTTGCCGTTGCGAAGAGCTCGGCCTGCGGATGTGAGGAATCACTCTTCCTCTTTCCTCACGCTCTGCAGAGAGGACCCCTGCCACATCATCGTCCGCCGCCACGATTTTTCCGCACCGGCCGCTAGCCTTCGCTCCGCTCTGCGCACCCGGTGCCTCTGTGGCGAACCCTTTTCCGGCAAGGGCGCCGGCAAACGCTACGGCGTTGTTTGCGTTGGAAAGGCTTTGGGCCCGGAGGGCGAGAAATGGAAGCGGATGAGCCATTCGCTGGCGACGCTGTGCCCACCGGCTTCGGGTGAAGCGAATTGCCAGCGGCGGGCGGCTTTCAGCGCGAGGTCGGCGAAATACTTACTGGGGCCGGGAGAATCGAGCGCAGCTTCGGAGACGTCGCCCGTGGGATCGACGTGAACGCGGACGCTGACGCGGACGATGCCCCGAATAGTGGCGCGCGCCTTGTCGGAGACTTCGGGCAGAACCTCGTCGAGGACTTCACCGCGCGCGGGAGAGGACGCGGTAGTGTGTGGCGCGTTTGCGGACGGAAAGGTATCGGTGCGCACGACAGCAGGGGTGCGTGCGGCAACCGGCGAACTCTCCGGCCGTGCCGCAGTCTTTTTCTCTGCGGCGGTTTTCAGCGAGTTTTGCGTCGCGGATGGTGCGGACGTCTTTGGAACTGACGAGGTTTCACGACGCACAGGCTGCTCGATCAGATTGGGCGTTCCTGCGGGCTGAGCGGGGGCCGCTGAAGCGGACGACGAAGAGTCGGAACGATGGCCGAGGATTTTCGGAAGCGCAATGATGGCGAAAATAACCAACAGCACAGCGGCAACAGGAACGACATAGTTGGGAAGAACAAGAGTTTGCTTCCGCAGGTTCGCGGGTTGCAGACGTGGCGGCTGCGCTTGCGGTCTTGGCGGAGGCACGTCGGACTTTGGCACTGGCAGCTTTGCCGCGGGGACAGCCGGAACCGTGGAGAGCGGGACAGCTAGAGGAGAAACGGATTGGGCGGCGGCCGCGACCGCGGGATTGAAGCGCGCGGCGATTTCGGCAATGGTCCAGCGGCGCCGGGGTTCGCGGCGGAGTGCGTGACGTGCGATATCGAGAAAAGGCTGGGGAAGCGCATCGGGAACGACCGGGTCGGCTTGGCTTCCGGGCTGTAGGACAGGTGCGTGCTGCGTGAGCGTTTCGACCAGTGTCATTCCGAGAGACCAGACGTCGGCGGCTGCGGAGAGCGGAGAGGCTGCGGTTTCAGGAGCGTCGTGAGCAGCGAACTTGCTCGGTGATTTGCGGGATTCGCCGATGGGGAAAAGGGCGTCGCTGGAGAGCTTGAGTTGATCGGTGGCGGCGAGAATATTGGAAGGTTTGATACGCGAATGAACGAGGCCTTTGCCGTGGAGATAAGTGAGAACATCGAGCACGGGTTCGAGCATTTCGCGAGCTTCAGAAGCTGTGAGAGGACGCTGGGGGAGAATTTGGGAGAGGTCTTCTTCGGCATACTCCATCACGATGTAGAGACGATCCCTGTTCTCAAGGCGGCAGCGGCCGATGTCGAAGATGCGGAGCAAATGAGGATGAGCGAGCTGTGTGACGCGGCGCCAAAGTGAGAGCTGGAGATCGGCGGTGGTGCCGGCGGGAATAAATTTGATGGCGGCTTTTTGTGAAGGTGATCCGGCGAGCTGCGTAAGGAAAACGGCGGAGTCGTCCGTACCGCCTAAGTACCGCTGCAGCCGGAATCGATTGTCGATGACCTGACCTTCGCACTGCTTCCAGACGTCACTCATTGTGCACCTCCAACTGTGAATTCTTGTGAGCCGGCCAATGGGGACACCCCATCTGCTTGGCGTGCGACCGCCGAAAGAACACCGCGGCGTCTGAGGCAGGGCTGGATCGTCTAGACTTGTGATTCGCAGGCGCCTGGGGCCGGGCGCTCGTCGCTCACATTCTTGCATGAAATGGACAGGAAGGGGGAGCGTGGTTCCTATCGGTTATTGAGGGCCTACGGGTGGGCGTGTCGAAGGCGTTTCGAACCAGAGGCTTTTGCGGAAGCGGCATGGATCGACCACTCGCTCGGGGTGGTATTGGCGCAGCGGGTCAGCTTCGATGAACGACCGAGAAATGGGACGCGCGTGCATACGTGGGGAGACATCGTCCATACCGGCCTGAAGATCGCAGGACGAACCGTGGGGCCAGTCGTCACCAGCTTCACGGAAACCTGGTACGAGAATTTTCGCCGCGCATACGACCATCTCGCGGAAGCAAGCGGCGATTAACCCGGAAAGCAAGGCGTGAGTTATTTCTAGTGATTTAATTCTTGTAGATTTCTTCGTGGACCTCTCGATAGAGGCTCCGGGTCGTCATTGATATCTCGACTTTTCACATTTCTTTCGTCCGACCAATCCGGCCGCAGGAGCTGGACGAGCTTCTGGAGAATTATCTGGTGCGCCGAGCGGACACTACCGAAGCGCAAGAGAGCACTCTGAGCAAGAAATAACCAGAAGACAGGGGACCCGGACGGCGGAAGAGCGAGGAACTCGGCAAAGGGACGAGAGCGCATTTTGGGATCAGATCAATTTGCCCCGAAAGACGATTTCTTGCGCGGCGTGGCAGGTAGTAGGAAGCGCTTGGGGCCGCTGACAAAGGGATTGCCGCGCTCGTAAAAGCGAAGGAGCTGATCGGCGGCACGGGTAATGCCGATGCGGACGGTTTTTCCAATGGGGCCAATGGGATGGCTGGTTTCGCCCAGCCAGAGCGAGCCGGGGGCGCAAAGGTCGAGGCCGTCGTGGCGGCGATCGATTTGAAAAGCTGCGGCGAGGCGTCCGGGGCCGCGGGTGAGATCGAGAAGCCGAGTGGTCTTGCGGTGGCGCTGCATGATCGCGAGGCCTTCAAGCGGTTCGAGGGCGCGGATGAGGATCGCGGCGGCGGTTTTCTCAGGTTCGCTCACGACGTTGAGCATGAAGTGCGCGCCATAGTTGAAAAAAATGTAGGCGTGGCCATGAGCGAGATACATCGAGCGAATGCGCGGAGTAGGGCCGCGGAAGTGATGTCCCGCGGGATCGCCGGGCGGATAGGCCTCCGTTTCCACGATGCGGCCGCTGAGGCGTCCCGCGGGGAGATCGTGGACGACGACTTTCCCGACTAGGAAACGAGCGAGCATGACGGTGTCCGAGGGAAGTTCAGAGCGGCGGAGACGGCGAATAGCGAATTTGGCAGGAGAGGATTTCAGAGCCGCGCGCGATGGGGACATGGGATGTCGAGTCAACGCGAGAGCAGTTTTTGGAGGTCGTCGGAAGAAACGAGATCCTGATACTCAGGGTGCTTTCGAATGAGACTGGAGACGTAGGGACAGAGCGAAACAACCCGGAGATCATTGACGCGGGCGAAATCGAGCGCCACGCGGGCGAGTTTTGCAGCCATGCCTTGGCCTTCGAGTGGCTGCGGCACTTCGGTGTGGGTATAAACGATGCGGCCGGGGAAGCGGCTATAACTGATAAAGGCGCGAAGGCCGCCAATGCCGGCTTCGAAGCGATGAGCCTCTTCGTTGTGGGTGACGGTTACGTCGTCGAGATTCACGTCCACGGATCACCCAGCGGCTTTGCTGATTTTTTCATTCCGAACATAACTGAGCGCTCCGGAAGGGCACTGCGCGACCTGTTTGATGATGCGATCGCTTCCAGAACCGTCTATGTTGATCCAAGGGCGAGCGTTGACGTTGAAGACTTCGCCGAGGCCCTGCACGCACTTGGCGGAGTGAATGCAGACGCCGGGTTTCCAAGTGACGGTGATTTCGCCGTTGGTGTAGGTGTTCTCGGATTCGCTCATGAGAACCTCCAGGTGACCGGGACAGTTTATCAGGGAATTTGGAAAAACTACGGGGTAGAGGAGTCGAGAGGTTCGTTGTTGAAGAGGCGCGCAAGCTCAGCGTGATCGATGACTACGGCGGGATCGCGCTGGATGGCGTCGAAGTATTTTTTCTGGAAGGCGTCGCCGGATTCCGTGGGAACAAACATTTTCCGGGCGAGAGAGATGGCGCCGCTGGTGTATTCCGGGGTGATGGGCTCCTTGGCAGCCAGAGTTTCATCGATGCGGACGACGAATTCCGAGATGTTGTGCAGCCAGGCGAACTGCGAATGGTCGATGACGAGGCGGAAGAGCTCCCCGGTGTTGACGTAGCCGTGCTCACGCTCGTAGTCGCGGCGTTCCATGTTGAGGAGAGTCTTGTGGAGGCGAAGAAGAGCAACGCGCAGGGAGAGAAGCTTCTCGCGGGCGGGGGAATCGCTGTTCGCAGGATATAAATTTGAGCTCGGAGAATCCATTTTCATGTGACTCCTCTATTCTCCGATAGTCGGCGCGCAATTTCAAAATGAATGCGCGAGAAAAACCACTCAACACAGAGTTCGCGGAGGTCGCAGAGCAGGCAGAGCAGGCAGAGAAGAGCAAACAAAAGAGAAAATGGAAGAATGAACGCTCACAACTCAATACTTAAGACTCAAGACTGAGAACTGAAATCCGTTCATTGGTGATAGCGCTGCTCGCCGGCGGGAAGCGGGATGGGAAGCCGGTTGCCCGGAGGCGGAAGCGGGCAGGTGGAGTAAGGAGTGTAGGCACAAGGGGGATTTTCCAGACGATTAAAATCGAGCACGAGCTCGCCAGGTTTATCGAGGCCGTTGTTGGGGAAGGCGGTATAGAGGAAGCGGCAGGCACCATAGGTGGTGGACGTACTGGTTGTGTCGCGAAGAATGAAGAAAAGTTTTGCGACCGTGAGATCTTCGAGGACAGGCTCAAGCCGAAACGTTTTTCCCGCAAGAGTGAATTCCGCGGCGCCAGGAACGGGCTGACCGTAGCTGGTGCCGACAAGAGTGGCGAGTGCGACGGTTTTGTGCGGGGAATAGGGAATCCATTCGGCGGTGACGCGATAAACGGGGTCCGGCGCGTACCACTTGAGTTCGTGGAAACCGACGATGGCGGGAGAATGAGAATCCTTGATGCGAAGAGCGAAGCGCGCCTCGCGGCGGATCACGTACATGTTGAGGGTGCCGATCGTGAGATGGGGAGAAACTTTATCGTTGTTGGCTTCAACTCGCAGCGATTGCGATTTTGCGGGAGCCCCAGCGACGAGAAAGTCAGGACGGAATCCTCCCGGGGGAGGATTCAGCGTGACGGTCTTGCTTTCGAGGTGAAGGATGGCGAGATGCGCTGGTCCACCCGCAAGATGGATTTTGTTGCCGGCAGCCGATCCGACGGAATTATCTCCAGGTTGGAGCCATTCAAGGCCGGTGAGAGACAGCCAGCCGTCCGGCTTGAGAAGGTCCGCCCTGTGTTCTGCGCGCCAGGCAGCGGTGTCTTTTTGCCAGGGAGTCTCTTGCGACGCTGCGGGCGCGGGTAGCAGCTCGAACAGTAGAGCGATGAAAGTCAGGCAGGTCGAACGGCCCCTGAAGCGCATGAGAAAGTATAGCGTGGAAGAGAACGCGCTGAAAACGAAGTTGAGAATGAGCATGCCCGCTTCTACCGCAGATCATTTGGAGGCGGGGTTCACCCAACCATGAACAGATCGGCGAGCAGCAGAAATATTCATCCTTGGCCCAGCCATTTCCAATCAAGCATGCGGTAAACCATGGAAAATGTATATTTAGATAAATCGATTTTCTAATGCATTCATGCAATTCTTTTGTTCCTGGGAGTGTAACCGGGAGGCTCCTTTTCTTATCAGATGGAGGTAGTCAAATCATGCTTGCCTCCGCGGAAATGAAGGATCTTGATTTGCTTCCGCGAGGCGAGGACAAAAGGAAAAGAGACTCTTATGAAAAATACGAAATTCGGCGCAGGTCTGATGGCGTTTTCTCTACTGCTCGCAGCCAGCGCGATCGCCGGCAATTCGAACAAGGGTACGCTGAATGTCGGCGAGACCGTTACTGTCGGTGGCAAGCCGCTCCCGGCCGGCAAGTATCAAGTGGAATGGGCTGGAAACGGACCGACGGCTGAACTCAGCATTTCCGACGGCAGGGAGACGGTAGCCAAAGTGCCGGCGCAAATTCTTCCGCTAAAGAAAGCCGAGGCCGGAAGTGGGTATTCCACCAACACCGACCAGGCCGGCAACAAGGCGCTGACGGGGATTTTCTTCGGTGGCAAGAAGTATGAGCTGTCCATCGGCGAAGCGTCGGCGGCAATAGCCACGCCTTCCGATAAGATGCAAGGGAGCAACTGACCTCGGCGTTTTTTTTCGCGGAGTTCATAGATGCAAGAAGGAGGGACCGCGGAGCGGTCCCTTTTTTTTCGTCTACGTGCCGAATGGTCACCCGGACTCTGAAGCATAGCCATGGCGCAATAAGGTAAATTCGCGACATCGGACGGCGCTTTGCGATCTGACAAAACCGGCTCCTATGAGTGTATGATCTGGACTGTTTGGGCCGGCGGAGGGTTGGCCTCTTTTTGAAATGGATTGAGTTTATTTCCCTGGATGATTGTACTTCCCAACAACAATTCTGGTTTTTTGCAGCGGAGGAGACTTCATGATCGTTGGTGTGCCCCGAGAGACTTTCCCCGGAGAGCGGCGTGTGGCACTGGTGCCCGCGGCCATTCCGAATCTGACCAAAGCTGGCTTGGAAGTGGTGGTGGAGGCCGGAGCCGGAGCCGGGGCCGGCTATCCCGACGCGGACTTCACCGCGAAGGGCGTGAAGATTGCCGCCGATCGCGCCGAAGTTTTTCGCGCCGCGGACATTGTGGTGCAAATTCTCTGTTATGGTTCCAACGACAAGACCGGCAAAGCCGACGTTCCTCTTTTCCGCCGCGGCCAGGTACTCATTGGATTCTTGAGGCCGCTGGGCTCCATTGAAACCCTTCAGGAAATCGCCGGCAAAGGAGTGACTTCGTTTTCGGTGGAGTTGATGCCGCGAACGACGCGCGCCCAGAGCATGGACGTGCTTTCGTCGATGGCTACGATTTGCGGCTACAAGGCGGTGGTGCTTGCGGCGGACACTTCGCCGCGCATTTTTCCAATGCTCACGACGGCTGCGGGGACGATTACTCCGGCCCGCGTTTTTGTAATTGGCGCGGGTGTGGCGGGTTTGCAGGCGATTGCCACGGCGCGGCGGCTGGGCGCAGTCGCTTCGGCTTACGACCTGCGTCCCGCCGCAAAGGAGCAAGTGCAGAGCTTGGGCGGGCGCTTCGTGGAGCTCTCCATCGAGGCCAAAGATGCCGAGGATGCGCGCGGGTACGCGCGGGCCCAGGATGAAACGTTTTACAAGCGTCAGCGCGAACTGCTGGGAAAAATCGTGGTAGAAAGCGACGTGGTGATCAGCGCGGCGGTTATTCCAGGGAAGAAGCCTCCCATTCTTGTGACCAAAGAAATGGTCGCGAGCATGGCGCCAGGGTCGGTGATCGTCGATCTGGCCGGCGAGCGTGGAGGAAATTGCGAGCTGACGCGGCCGGGCGAGATGGTCGTGGAGCATGGCGTGACGATCATCGGCTGGTTCAATCTGGCAAGCACGGTGCCGTATCACGCCAGTCAGATGTACGCGCGGAATGTGAGCGCTTTTCTGCTGTACCTCGTTAAGGACGGTAAGCTGCAACCGAATATGGATGATGAAATCGTCCGCGAGACGATGTTGACGCGGGGCGGGGAAGTGGTCAACGCACGTGTGAGAGAATTCTTTGGGCTCCCGGCCCTGCCAGCTGAATCGAAGGAGGTGGCGAAGTCATGAAGCTGGATCTGTTTACCAGCCTCTACGTTTTCATGCTGGCCGCATTTATCGGATTTGAAGTTATCCGCCGCGTTTCCCCTCTTCTGCACACCCCCTTGATGTCGTTGACCAACGCGCTCGACGCCATCGCCGTTGTGGGCGCCATCATTCTTGCGGGTGAGTACCACGCGCACAGGGCGACCCTCGCGAAAGTGCTGGGAACGATTGCGATCGTTGCAGCGACCAGCAACATCGTGGGTGGATTCCTGATTACCGACCGGATGCTGAAGATGTTCAAAGCGAGCGGACCGAAAAAACCATGAGCAACGTGCTCGGTTCGGACTACCTCATCGAGATCACCTACCTGATTGCCACCGCGCTCTTCATTCTTTCGCTTAAATGGCTGAGCTCTCCGACGACCGCGCGCCGCGGAGTTCTTGCCGGCGAGCTGGGCATGCTGCTGGCGATTGCCGGCACATTACTGCACCACGGCATCGTGGAATACAAATGGATCGTTATCGGCCTGGTATTGGGCACGATCATCGGCGTGCCGCTCGGCGAAGTGGCGATGACCGCGGTGCCGCAGCGGACGGCACTGAGCCACGCGTTTGGCGCGCTGTGCGTGACCTTGGTCGGCACAACGGAATTTTATTTGCGCACGCCGGATGTGCCGCGCTTCATGATGGGCGTGCTCTCGCTGGAGGTCATCCTCGGATCGCTGACGTTCACCGGTAGCCTGATGGCCGCTGGAAAATTGCAAGAAATATTGCCGCAGCGGCCCATCACGTATAAGGGACAGAACATTGTCAATCTCGGACTCCTGGCTGTCGCGATCGCTGTCGCGGGTATGCTGGTTGCGTACCCGGAAAAAACGCAACTCTTCCCGCTGATCGTCGGTATTCCTCTTTTGTTCGGCGTGATGATGATTATTCCCATCGGCGGCGCCGATATGCCCACGGTTATTTCACTTTTGAATTCCTACGCGGGACTTTCCGCAGCGGCGATGGGATTTGTCCTCGACAGCAAACTGCTGATCATTGCGGGTGCACTGGACGGAGCTTCTGGTCTCATTCTTTCCGTGAACATGTCGAAAGCGATGAACCGGTCATTTTCGAACGTGCTCTTTGGTGCCTTCGGGCAGGAGCAGGCGGCGGTCGCAGGCCAGCAGGAGGCGCGGCCCGTGCGTGGCGCGACACCGGAGGAAGCCGCCGCGATTCTCGCGGCCGCGAACAAGGTGGTCATCGTGCCGGGCTACGGAATGGCCGTAGCGCAGGCGCAACACAAAGTGCGCGAACTTTATGATGCGCTGACCAAGCGCGGCGTGGATGTGAAGTTTGGAATCCATCCGGTCGCCGGCCGCATGCCGGGGCACATGAATGTCCTGCTCGCGGAAGCGGACATTCCGTATGACAAACTGCTGGATATGGACGAAATCAACGGAGATTTCCCGCAGACCGACGTGGCGCTGGTGATTGGTGCGAACGACGTGACCAATCCAGCGGCACGCACCGACACCGCGAGCCCGATTTACGGCATGCCGATTCTAGACGTGGACAAAGCGCGCACGGTGATGGTGATCAAGCGCAGCATGGCCGCAGGTTTCGCCGGAATCGACAATCCGCTCTACTACCTTGACAAAACACTCATGCTTTTCGGAGACGCAAAATCCTTCGTGGGCTCTATCGTGCGCGAGCTCGGCGGCGGTCACGAGTAATTGCGTTTTACCACTAACCGATCAATAGAAATCCGGGCTTGCACCTCACTCGACCGATTGAACACTCTGCTCGTCATTTTGCGTCGTGGAAAATGATCCCCAGCGTGTACCGCGTACCGCGGTGCACGCGGCTGACGCCATGGCGCAGATTGACGCGGTAGTAGCCTCGCGAACCTTTCACGGGCCGGTAGTGCGTGGTGAAAATGATTGCCTGCCCTTGATCGGCGATGACTACTTGCGGCTTGGACTGTGCACGGGGTTGCTGCTCGACGAGAATAAATTCCCCGCCTTCCCAGTCGCGGCCGTGTTGGCCGAGCAGGAATACCATTTGCAGGGGAAAGCTGATCTCGCCGTAGAGATCCCGATGAAGGCAGTTGAAGCCGCCCGCCTCGTAGTGAAGCATGAGCGGCGTGGGCTTGGTCTGCCCGGCATTGTGGCAAGTTTTCAGAAAGGCCGCATGATCGCCGGGATAACGAGGAACGTTTTCACCGAGTGCTTCCGCCCACTGATTGGCTACTTCAGCGAGGTGCGGATAGGCGCTGCTTCTAAGTTCCGCGACCAATTCTGGAAGCGGGTTAGCGAAGTACTTGTAGTCACCGATGCCAAAGCGATAGCGCTCCATAATGACGTGGCTGCGAAAACGGCTCGCATCACTGTATAGAGCGGCGAGCGAGGCGCATTCTTCAGGCGAGAGGATGGAAGCTGTCACGCCGTAGCCGCGCTCCGAAAGTGACTGTTCAGCGGCGGTCCAGTCTAGCGCCTTGATTCGTTGGGCGACAGACGGTGTATTGGCACTCTCTTTTGCTGCTTGCGCCATGCGGCCTCCTCGGATTCGTGATGCTCGATGGAAAGGCAAAAGTTTAGAAACTGCGCGCGCGAGAATCTATCCGATCCTCGCCATCAAATGTTTCGTTGATTGCCATTCAAAATGCAAGGGCGTTCGCCGATCCGTCCGTGTTGCAACTGGTGCTTAAATCCTCCCCCGATTCGGTGCTATAGTGAGGCGTAGGCCGGATGAACCAATCCGGTTGCATTTACTGCCGGAATCACGAAGCAATATCTTTTCAGCGAAGACATTCGCACGTATGAGGAGGGCCGAATGAAGAACAACGAGACACTTTCAAAAGGTTCGCGGAGGACCTTCCTCCAGTTGTCGGCTGCCGCGACGGCGGCGATGGCCTTCCCCATCTCTACCGAGGCATCCCTCGCGGCGGAAGAGCGCAATGTTTTTCATCCGGGAGCCATAGTGATCGACGCGAACGAAAATCCGCTGGGGCCGTGTGACGCCGCGCGGAAGGCCATCGTGGATATGGCGCCACAGGGCGGCCGGTATTCTTACTGGCTGAAGGAAGAATTCGTCAAGACTTTCACCGAGATGGAAGGCATCAAGCCCGAATACCTGCACGTCTATCCCGGCTCGAGCGAACCGCTGCATTTCTCGGTTCTCTCATTCACCTCGCCTGCAAAAAGCTACGTGACTGCCGATCCCGGCTACGAAGCCGGTATGAAAGCGGCAAAAATCTCCGGAGCCCGCATCGTCAAGACTCCGCTGACCAAAACCTATGCGCACGACATCAAGGCCATGCTCGCCGCCGCGCCGGACGCCGGCCTTTTCTACGTCTGTACCCCGAACAATCCCACCGGGACGATGACCCCGCATTCCGACATCGAGCAACTCCTCGCCGCGAAGCCAAAAAGCTCCGTCGTGCTCGTGGATGAAGCCTACATCCATTTTTCCGACGGCGTGAGCGCCCTCGACCTGGTCAAAGCCGATCAGGACGTCATCGTGTTGCGCACTTTCTCGAAAATTTACGGCATGGCCGGCATTCGCTGCGGCATGGCCATCGGTCGTCCCGACCTGCTCGCGAAACTCGAAAACTTCAGCGGCTGGAGCGCCATGCCGATTACCGCCATGGCCGCCGCCACTGCCAGCTTGAAGCACGAGCATCTCGTTCCCGAGCGCAAACAGTTGAACGCCGCCATCCGCAAAAAAACATTCGATTGGCTCGCCAGCCAAGGCTATTCCTACGTCCCCTCACAATCCAACTGTTTCATGCTGGACGCCAAGCGCCCCGCGAAAGAAGTCATCGACGCCATGGCCAAGCGCAACGTGTACATCGGCCGCCCGTGGCCCGTCTGGCCAACGCACGTGCGCATTACGGTCGGCACCCAGCCGGAGATGGATGCCTTCCACGAAGCGTTTCAAGCTGTCATGAAGAACTCAACCACGACGGGCTTCGTCCCTGCGCTCAAGCGCCGCCGCTCCTATCCCGACGGCCAATACTGGCCCGAAATCTCTTCCTAACCTCCACCGCCGGCCCCAAAAAGCCGCATAAATCCTTTATAGAGGCGCAGCACCGCTGCGCCCCGGTTAGCAAGCACCATCCCGTCAGCTTGGGCCTTGCCGTGTTTCAGGTCGACGCATTTGACACGTGAGAATCGTCTTATCTCTAAGACAACACCTGTATCATGCCGGAGAACATTGAAACGAAGCAGTGTGGTCGAATCATCTTTGAACACTTTGAAGAAGTTGTTCATGGATTGAAGCCAGAAGTTGTGGGAACTATGCGGCTCCCAAAACTAAACAAACTGATAGAGGTAATGCAAATCAGGGGGGTAAAAGTATTCGTGCACTGGTCCGTGCTTCTGATTGGAACGATCATCCTCCTCGGCGCAGTTGAGGATGCCCCGCTGGCATTCACGGTCCCTGGCTCTTACTACGGTGTAATTTTGCTCCACGAGTGCGGCCACATGGTCGCCGCGCAACGAAAGGGTTGCGCCGTTTGGTCGATCGAGTTGTACCCAATCTGGGGAATCACACGATTCGGAGAACCATACTCTCGATATGACCACTGCATCATCGCCTGGGGCGGTGTCGTGGCGCAGGCGCTCGTCGCAGTTCCGCTGCTTGTTTGGGTCCAAGTGTTCGGCCACACGCGCTTTCAGGCGGTGAACGCCATACTGGCGATCTTCGGGTTCTTCAGTTTGAGCACTATCGTTCTCAATCTACTTCCCATTCGGCCGCTCGATGGTGCGATTGCCTGGGGCCTTCTCCCAGCATTCTTCAAGCGTTCTGGCGCACGCGCCCCCAAACGCGAGCCAGATCGGAGATCTTGGCGGTAAGGTACTTTTTCAAGTGCGAATATTCTCAGGCGTGCGCTTCCGGTGAGTGCGCATTCGACGGAGACAGTGGCAAGCTGCCATGAAACTGTTCAGCTTCTGTCGAGCCCGCCAGCGCGGCAGTAGAAGAGTTGCCGCTCGAAACTACCCGGGCGATCTCGTCGAAATAACCTGTGCCGACGAAGCGCTGGTGCGTGACGGCACGATAGCCGAGTTCCTGCGATGCGAACTCTTCCTGTTGAAGTTTTGAGTACGCCGTCATGCCAGCCTGCGAGTAACCCCGCGCGAGGTGGAACATCGACATATTCAGCGCGTGGAATCCGGCCAGCGTAACGAACTGGAATTTGTAGCCCATCTTACCCAGCTCCTGCTGGAAGTTCGCGATGGTCACGTCGTCGAGCTTTTTCTTCCAGTTGAACGACGGCGAACAGTTGTAGGCCAGCAGTTTTCCAGGGAATTTCGTATGGATCGCGTCAGAGAATTTCTTCGCCTCCGCTAGATCGGGCGTGGACGTTTCGCACCACAGCATATCGGCATAAGGCGCGTAAGCCAGCCCGCGCGCAATCGCCGCATCGATGCCGCCGCGGAACTGATAGAAGCCTTCCGCCGTGCGTTCGCCGTAAATGTATTCCCGGTCGCGCGCGTCCACGTCGGAAAGCAAAAGACCGGCGGAGTTGGCGTCGGTGCGCGCGATAAGAATAGTCGATACGCCGCAGACGTCGGCCGCAAGCCGCGCCGCCACGAGTTTCTCGATGAACTCTCGTGTAGGAACAACAACTTTGCCGCCGAGATGTCCGCATTTCTTTGCGGAAGAAAGCTGGTCTTCGAAGTGAACACCCGCGGCGCCCGCTTCAATCATCGCCTTCATCAATTCGTAAGCGTTCAATGACCCGCCAAATCCAGCCTCGGCATCGGCGACGATCGGAGCAAACCAATACGTCCCGGACTTCTTGCCCTCCGCGGATTCGATCTGGTCAGCGCGAAGCAACGCGCGATTGATGCGCTTCACCAGATTCGGCGCGGAATCGCAAGGATAGAGACTCTGGTCGGGATAGACATCGCCCGCGGTATTGCCGTCAGCAGCCACCTGCCAGCCGCTGCCATAGATCGCTTTCAGACCAGCCTGCACCATTTCAATGGCCTGATTGCCGGTGATGGCCCCGAGGGCAGGAACATAGGCGTCGGTGTGCATAAGATTCCACAGCCGGTTCGCTCCGAGCCGCGCCAGCGTGTATTCAATCTGGATCGAACCGCGCAGCCGCAAAACATCCGAATACGAGTAGGGACGCGTGATGCCGGACCAGCGGGGATCGGTGGTCCACTGGGAAAGTGCGTTGCGCTTGTTGCCGTTACCGTTGACCCCGTTCGTTCCGTTGGACGACATTGGATGTTCCTTACCTTTCTGTTCTCTTGCGACTGTCAATTGAAAGACTAAAAAAAGTTTCCGGGTCACGGGTGAAGCAAGGCCCGCTTCCACTTAAATCAAAAACTACAAATCAAATCAATCACGAACTGAAAACTGAAAACTCTTCTCACGCCGGATTGAACTCCTCACGCCGAATCATTTCCTCGCTGACGCTGCGCGCCTCCCGAAGCGTCGCGGCCATCTGCGGATCGCTATTCTTTGGTGTTTCGCTCAGCAGCCGGTCGAGTTCCTCGTTAAACAGATCACGGATAAGTTCGGGTGTGTGGCGAACGGGCATGCCACTGTCATCGAGAATTTCAACTTGGCCGGAGTGCTTCATGCGCTGCGCGATCATCAACCGGTAAATGCGATCCGTTGCGAGATCTTCCATGTAGCCATCGAGGAGACTCGCGCCCTTGCCGTTGAGAACGCCGTTACGATAGCGAATGACCGTTCGAACCGCCGCGCGCGTTCCCGCCAGCGTGCGTTTGCCGACTACCGTTGGCAGCGGGCGAAGATCGGGGCGCGCATTGGCGTTTGTCGGCCGCGCCTGAAGCTGGTTCGGAGCAGGGAACTGGCCGACAGCGATTTCGTTCTGATCGGGATGTCCAGTCCACGCGCCGTCCATCAACGAGTTGGCTTCGTTCTTCTTGTCTTCGGCGAGGGCCTTCAACGCGCGCGCGTTCAGTTCCGCATCTTCGCGGCTGGGAAAGAGTGCGGTCATGCCTCCAATAGCGAGCATGCCGTGTTTGTGGCAAATCTCGGGAATGAGGTTGCGCAAGTTCTGGAAGAAAGCCACATTGTGCGGAATGGTGTTGCGATCGGGGAGTACCCACTCCGGTTTCTCGAGATTGAAATGAATCAAACTGGCCATGTAGTCCCAACGGCCGAGATTGAGCCCCACGATGTGGTCGCGAAGATTCCAGGCAAACTCTTCCATCTGAAATGCGAGCGGATGCGATTCGACCAGCGCCATGCACTTGATGGCATTCGTTGGCAGGCCCTTGAGCCGGGCAATTATCTGGAAAAGATCGCGCCACCAGAGCGCCTCGTCGGCGGATTCGGACTTGGGAATGTACACACAAAGAGGATGCTTCAGGGCGCTGAGGTCCACCTGATAAGCCACCATCGCGACGTCAAACAGCGAAGCCGGAAGCAATTCCCCGGGCAGAACACCAGCCTGATGAATGTGCAGGCCGCGGGGCCGCGTGAAAATAACCGTTGCGCTGGAATTGATGCCCACTGTTTTGTTGCGCTTGCGGTCAAAGTACGTGAGCCGGCCGGTGAGCGCTTCCAGAATATTCTTAATCGCTTGCGAATTGTGCTCCCAGGCGTTGGCCGTGGAGTCTTCCAAATCGAGCATGACGCCCGGAGCGCCCGAATTCAGCATTTTCACGACAAGGTCTGCGTCATCCGCAGGGCCGGTCATCTGGTTCCGCTGATCCGCGCACCAGGCCGGAAGCTCAATGCGCCAGGAATTTGTGGTGGCGACCGAGGGCGGCAGGTAATCGGGAACCTTGCCCGCGTGGGCTTCGGCCAGGGCGTAATCGCGGCGCGCGATCAATGCGCGCTGCCGCAGCGTGAGCGCGGCATGAAGCGGGCCGAGAAATTCGAGAAAACCCGCAGGCAGATCGCGTGCCGGGTCGAACTCCGTAGGAGCGGAATTGACCTTCACGATGCGATTCGAAAAGGGCAGGGGAGCGAGCTCCGGATTCGGCTTGGTGGTAGCGGTAGCCATGGTCGAGGTCAGTCCTTTCCGGTACGAATTCGAACGGAAGCTGGCCGGCGAACTAGAAGGGCAATTCGAAGGCCAACCGGCAGCCACGAGCAAACTCTAAGGTCCATTCGCTCAAGGAGATAGGAGGGCCTCGCGAGAGCGCCAAAGATCCTGTGGGAAAACGCGGACAAAGAGTGGAGAAAATTGCGCACCATCGGCGAGTTCGTTCCTCCCCGACTCTCCTTGTTCAATATATCGAACATACGTTCAACTCTCTTTCTCTTCTACCCGAGCGACGCCGCGGCCACAAGGTGATGTTCAATATCCTGAACAATTATTCTATACTTGGGCGATAATTATTTCTTATGGGAGGCGGCCATGGCAGCTGCGGATACCAGTCCCGCGAAAGCGGTGGAACGGGCGCTGAATATTCTGGAGGCCGCCGCGCAACGCCGCGAGGGACTGACCAACGCGGAAATCAGCCGCAAGCTCGGAATACCGAAAAGCTCCGCGAGTTACATCCTGCGGACCCTGGAAAAACGGAGCTACTTGCGGCGTGAAGCGGAAACGGGACGGTATCGGCTGGGCTTGAAGATTTTAAGTCTCGGCGGCGACGCGCAGGCAAACCTGGATATCGCCGACGTAGCGCTTCCGTTTATGAGGTCGCTGGTAGAGAGAATTCATCTGACGGTGCACCTGGCGGTCTTGGACCAGGGCGAAGCGGTTTACATTGAGAAAGTGGAGTCGCCCGGATTTTTCAAGGTGAATACGTGGGTGGGTCGGCGGATGTTTTTGCATTCCACGAGCGTCGGGAAATGTTTACTGGCCTGGCTGCCGAAGCATGAGGTGGAAACAATTGCGAAGCAGCAAGGTCTGAAGAAGAGGACGCCCGAGACCATCACCAGCATGCCAAAGCTGCTTGCGGACCTGGAGCACGTGAAGCAGTCGGGATACGCGGTAGATGACGAGGAAAACAGTTTGGGTGCGCGGTGCCTGGGCGCACCCATCTTCGACACCGTGGGAAATGTAACGGCCGCGCTCGGCGCCAGCGGGACTTTGACGCAAACGGATGACGCCAATATGCCGCGGATCATCGAGGCACTGAAGGAAACGGCGCGGCGGATATCGCGGCAACTGCAGAAAAGCGGCGCAACGGGGGCCGCCCAGTAAACGGCCCCGCGCGCGCGAAGGATTACTTGGCCTAGCCCGCGACGACCAAATTGTTCTTTACCGAGAAAACGTTGGGAACTTGATTGGCTCGCAGGCCCGCGAGATTCTTGTCGGATTCGCTGTCGACAACGCCCTCAAGGGTAACGTCGCCGTTTTTGACGATGATGTGAATGGAAGGCACGGCCTGAATGGAGTAACGCGAGAGGCCGGGGTCCCCATAAATGGCGCGGTACAGGGCATGGCGGAGCTAGTCATCCATCGGCGAGGGTGGGAGAACCTCGATGTTGTTCACGACCGAAGAGACTCCCTCGATGCTCTTCACGGCGGCCTCGGCGTCGGATTTCAAAACCGGCCGAGTCACTTGGCCGGAGAGAATCACCTTGTCGCCCTCCACCTGGTAGGCGAGGGTGTCGAACACGGAATACCACGGCAACATGACGAGCTGGTGCCGCACTTCTTTGTAAAGTTTTTCCCGATACTTTGCATCGCTGCGTTGTTTTTTCTCATCCTGCGGCCGAGCCGCGGCGGAGCATGGCAACGCCACAATCGGCGCGGCGAGCAGAGCTGCTACAAACAAGGCCCGGAGTTCCATTCTCATGATTTCCTCCTGGACAAGCGTTCGATAACTTTTCCACCAGTTAGATTCAAGACGCAGGGCAAATGGGTGCGCGGTTCGGTGCCGCGGGCAGGTGTTAGCATACTCTCTACAAGGGCTGCAAGCAGTGTGGAATTGTTTCGGAGGGGAAAACCTTGTGAGCGCAACGGCGTTAGGCGGATACGTTTTGAGACGTGGAGGATAGTCTGATGCTGGTCATTGCACATCGCGGGGCATCGGGGAACGCGCCGGAGAATACGCTGGCGGCGTTCAAGAAAGCTGTTGCGCTGGGAGCGGCGTTCATTGAAACGGATTTGCAACTTTCGCGCGATGCGCATTTCGTAGCCATTCACGATGCCACGGTGAATCGGACCACCAACGGGCAGGGAGCCGTGCACGACATGAAGCTGGCGGAATTGCGGCGGCTCGACGCCGGATCGTGGTTCGGGAGCGAGTTCACCGGAGAACGCATCCCCACGCTGGAAGAGATTCTGGAGTTCTCCAAAAAAAATGATGTGGTGTTCTACCTGGAGATAAAGCCGGGCGGATCGTGGGGCGGAGAGCACGCGCTGGTGGGAGCGCTGCGCGAATCGGGAGAGATACCGCGGACGGTGGTGATTTCTTTTGACCCGGCGATCGTGCTGAGCGTGCGGAAAATCGAGCCAACGCTGATGACCGGGCTCCTGTACGACGGGCAGCTCGAGAATCCGCTGGAGAAGGCCGTCGCCATCGGCGCGCGGCAATTGGTGGTACGCGGAGATCTGGTGACGCCGGCGCTGATCGCCGAAGTCCGGAGGAAAGATCTGCAAGTGGTGTGCTGGACGGTGAATCATCCCGCGCACATGCGCATGCTCGCCGCTGCGGGTGTGGACGGAATCATGAGTGATTATCCGGACCGGCTCGTGGCGGCGGTGAAAAAAGAAGCCGAGAGCGTCTCTTGAGAGAGAAAAGTCCAGGTAGCGAAATTCCATTCCAAAAATGGAGAGCGGTCGAGCGTCCATCACGAACCAGCCAGATGAGCCTGGAGAGCGGCGAGTCGAGCGACGGGCAGTTGTTCGGCGCGGGCGTCGGGACGCAGATTCAGTGAGGCTAAGGCCTCGCGAACACTATCCGGTTTGGCGAGAGACCGCAGATTATTGACCAAGGTTTTGCGCTTCTGCGAGAAACATAATTTCACAAAATCCAGGAAACGAGATGCGTCGCTGAGGGAGAGCTTTGCGCGTTCGCCGGGCAGGCGGAGCGTGACCAGGGAGGAGGCGACTTCCGGCGGCGGCTCGAATGCGTCCCGAGGAATCTCGAAGACGAATTCAGGGCTCGTGTAGAACTGGGTGACGACGGAAAGATAGCCGTAATCGCGCGTGCCCGGCTGGGCCGCGAGACGACGCGCGACTTCGGTCTGAATGACGATGTGGATTTCGTCGATGAAGTCGGCAAACGTGAACAGGTGATGAAGGATCGGCGAGGTGATGTAGTAAGGAAGATTGCCGTAGATCCGTAGACGGCGGCCCGAGGCGATGACGGCAATGTCGGCTTCAAGAATGTCCCCGGGAACGACCGCGAGATTGGGGAATTGCTTTGCGAGATGGCGAAGGCCCGGCAGGAACGCAGGATCGATTTCGACGGCGTAGACGGGAGTGCCGGCGGCGAGCAGGTGCTGGGTCATCTCGCCGTGTCCAGAACCAATTTCGATCCAGCAATGTTGATCGTCCCGCGGGAGCGGCACGGTGGAATGCGGCGAAACCCGAATGGCGCGCGCAATCTCTTCGCGCCAATGGAGATCGGCGAGGAAGTGTTGGCCGAGGCGTTGGCGTGCCATGGGGGAAACAGTGTAGCAGGCGACGTGGGGAGAGCCGCGAGAGGAGGTAACGAGGTAGGGAAGAAAAGAGTTGGACGTGCAGTGTGACAGCCGGAACGTCGAAGGGCGGAGCCCCCACCTGAGCCCCAACCCCCTGTTTCTTGTAAGTGTCATTTAGGGCCTCCGGCCCGCGAAACTTCATGAAAATTGCGCAGTGTCAGGCAAGTTAGAGCTATCGACGTTAACTCCTTTGATTTCAGCACGATTTTAT
>Ga0193733_1000017_pt1 | contig 100632 bp, 83 predicted proteins | sample U1s2metaG_FD_145076 | JGI IMG/M metagenome (GOLD analysis project Ga0193733, IMG submission 145076) | Soil microbial communities from a riparian zone of the East river system, Colorado, United States - U1s2 | ecosystem: Environmental > Terrestrial > Soil > Riparian zone | place: USA: East...
GTACTCGGGCTCTAATCGCGCCAGAATAGGTCGGCCTTCGTCCACTTGACGGTGCTCCAAGATACCTCTTCTCGAGAATATTTTCATGGTTCGCTTGTGACGCCGAAGGCGGCATGATTTATTCGTAGCGCAGCGCCACGATGGGATCGATCCGCGTGGCTCGCCGCGATGGGATGTAGCACGCTGCAAAGGCTACCAGGCAGATGACCCCCAGCGATGCCGCATACACGGGAACGTCGCCCGCGTGCACCCCGTACAACAGAGACTCGCTCAGCCGCGCCAGCCCGTACGCCAATGGCAATCCCACCAACGCCCCCGCCAGCACCATCGACCCAACTTCTTTGAACACCAGCCCTCTCACGTGTCCGCTACCTGCCCCCAGCGCCACGCGAATTCCAATTTCCCGCGTCCGCTGCACGACGAGGTATGCCAGCACTCCGTAAATCCCGAGCGCCGCCAGCAACGCCGCCAACCCGCCAAATGCCGCTGAAAGCCCCGCGATCACCCGCTCCGCAAATAGATCTTCGTCCACCACGCGCTCGACCGTCTTCAGGTCGTACACCGGCAGATTGGCGTCTGCTCCCCGCACCGTTTCCCGCATGGCATTCGCAATCAGCAGGGGGTCTTGCTGGCTGCGAGCGTAGAAACTCATGCCGTAGAGTTTTCCGAATTGCGAATACGGCTGATAAAAATACGGCCGCTCCGCATCCCGTACGTGTCCCTCTTTTGCATTCCTCACCACACCAACGATCTCGATGTTTGGCTTGACGTCATTTCCCCCGCCCAGCGCGAAGTGCACCCCGATCGGATTTCTCTTCGGAAAGAACTCTTTGGCCATGGCTTCATTGATGATCGCCACTCTCGTGCCGGTGGTTGTGTCTCCGGCGTTGAATTCGCGTCCCGAAAGCAGAGGGATCCGCATGGTCGAAAAATAATTCGGGCTCACCGCGTCAAAATTCACGTGCCGGTCATCGGTGTCCAGGTTTTGACGGCCCTCCACGGTGATGTTGCCGCCCATATCGGTTCCGGTCAGCACCGCTATCTGCGACGATCCCACCCCGAGCACCCCCGGAAGCCCCCCCAGCCGTTCCCTCAACTGGTCGACGAGGGCCACCGTTCTCGCCTCGTCATAGCCGCTCAGCTGCGGCGCAATTGAAAACGTGATCAAGTTCTCCGTGCTCAATCCCAGGTTTTGCTTCCGCAGATTCCACAGCGTCCGGGAAAACAGCGCCCCGCCCGTCAGCAACAGCAGCGTGAACGCCACCTGTCCCGCAACGAGGTACTTCCGGAATCGCACGTGCCCCGGCCCCGCGGATGTCGTTGATCCTTGATCCTTCAGCATCTGCGAAACCCCAGTTCGCGTCGCGCGCCACGCGGGGATCAGCCCGAAGAGCAGCGCCGAAACCCCCGTCGCTGCCGCCGCAAATCCCAATACATCTCCATCCACCTGCGCCGTGATCCCTTGTATCCCTGCTTCAGAAACGACGGCTTGCGTCAAAATGTTCATTATCCAGACGCCCAAAATCAGTCCCAGGACCCCTCCGCCCAGTGCGCAGAGGAAGCTTTCCACCAGCAGTTGTCCTATCATCCGCCCGGGCGTAGCTCCCAGGGCCGAACGGATTGCAAACTCGCGCTGCCGTGCAGCGGCCTTTGCCAGCAGCAGATTCGCTACGTTGGTGCACGAAATCAGCAGCACCAACGCCACCATGGCAAACAGCGCCATCAGCGCCGGCCCCGAATCCCTCTGAACCGTCGTCCTCCCCTGCGCTCCGGGAGACAGCAGTATCTTCTTGCTTAGAAACTCCTTCTTGTCTTTTCCGTCTGCGCGCAGCTTTAGAGTGGCAGCTTGCTGCTCAAGCAGCCCTGGGTAATCCACGTTAATCCCTGCCTGCGCCTGCTCCATGGAAACGCCCGGCTTCCGCCGCGCCAACACTGCCAAAAACGAATCATTCCAGTCGTCCAACCCATTGCGGATGGGCGTCATCTGCCCTTTCATGGTCATGGGCACAAAAATGTCCGGCGTCTGTCCCACCTGGACGCCGCTGAATCCTGTTTGCGCAACGCCGACGATGGTCATTTCCGTGTTGTTCACCAGAATCGTCTGATTCAGCACTCCGGCATCCCCGCCGAAATGCCGCGTCCAATAGCCATGGCTCAGGACCAGGACGGGATGGGCGCCTTGGACATCGTCATCGGCAGCCGACAGCACTCGGCCGAGGGCCGGCCGCACGCCCAGCACCTCGAAATAATTCCCGGTCACCAGTTCACCGGAGCCACGGTCGGTCTGTCCGTGGCTCGCAATGGCGGCGGAAAATTGATAGCGCGCCATCACGCCATCAAAAACAGCCGTGTTTTTTGCTAGCCCCTTGTACAGCGGGTAGGAAAAAACCTCCGAATCGTCGCCATCGCTCCACACATGTCCATGCTTCGGTCCTGGCGACTTCAGCACTACCAACTCTCCGGGGTTGCGCACAGGCAAACGGCGCAACAGGACTTGATTCAGAAGGGAAAAAATTGCCGTATTCGCGCCGATGCCTAGCGCTAGTGTGAGGATCGCGATCAGCGTAAATCCCGGATTCTTAGCCAGCATCCGCAGGCCGTACCGCACGTCCTCAAAGAGCATGTGCATCTTCAATCCTCCGCGGGCGCCCGTCGCGATTTCTTACCGGGCGCGGAAATCGGGAATCCTTAATTCCGAACTGGCCTCGAAAGGCGACACACCGTTACTTCAGGCGGATCCGGTCGAAGGCGTCCCAGGCGGACATGTCGGAGAGGATCACCTTGTCCCCGACCTTCAATCCATCCAGGATCTCGACTGTGTTCACCGAGCTTCGCCCCAACTTAACATTGACGCGCACCGCCTCCGATCCGTCATCAATGATCTTAAAAATTCCGATAGTACTGTTCTCCTGCCCGTGCACTGGGCGTCCCACGTAGAGCACGTCCTTTATGTTCGAGATCTCCACAGTTCCATCCACGCTCAAATCCGGCCTCGCACCGTTCGGCAGGGGATCCGTGATGGTCACGTCCACGGTCACGGTGCCGTTCACGACGGACGGATCGATCCGTGAAACATGCCCGTTCACTACGCCATTCCGCGTGTCAATCGTCGCTTTTTGCCCAATCAACACATCTTTCGCTTGCGTCTCCGCAATCTTGATTTCTGCTTTGAGTTTCTTCGGATCAGCCACCCGTGCCAGGTTTGTGCCGGGCGTCACGTGCTGGCCGACTTCCACTGGCACCAGTTGCAATACACCGTTGATGCCCGCGCGAACATGCAGCGCTTCCACTTGGCTCTTTTTCAGTTGATTGAGAGCTTTTTGTTCATCGATTTTCGCCTGCTGCGCAGCCAGCCGCGCTTTCGCCGAATCCGCGGAGATTTTCGTCCGTTCACCCTCCAGCTTCACGCGAATCTCCAGTTGTTCTTCCCTGACTCTGGAGAGATTCCTGATATGGTCAGACCCGATGCCCTCTTTGAATAGCTTTTCGTCTACGACATGTTGCAGGTGGGCCTGCTCGAAATCACTGCGCACGGCGGCTTCGTTTGCCTTTTGGTTCATCAGATCGCTGTCAACTTGCACCTTAAGGTTTGCGTAGTCCGCTTCCGCCCCTTTGAGCTGGAATTCCGCGTCAAGCGCCTCTCGCTGCAACGTTGGGTCACTCAGTTCCATAATGATGGAATCTGGCTTGACGATGGCCCCAGGGCGCAGCACCCACCGGTCTATGCGCGAGTCCGTCTGTGCAGCGATCCACCGGATGTCTTCGGGCACCAGCGTTCCCAAGCCACGCCTTTCCACCAGCATTGGCCCGCGTTTCACTTCGTCCGGCCAAATCGTGGCCCGCTCCACACTTGGTGCGGCCGGCCGAAGCTTGGAGAGTCCATAGGTTACCCCTCCCACGAGGAGGAGCGCGGCGGTGCCGTAAACGATCCTTCTGATCTTCTTGGCGCGAGCGTTTGATGGTCGTTGGATATCCATAATATTGGTCACCTTCTAGAACGCAACTCTCCGGCCCCAGGTTCCCTTCGCTAAGTATATTTTGCTTCAATGGTTTAGCGGGCATTCTCTTGCCGAAATCTCCACAAATCGACCGGAAATGGGATTCCACGTCCCACCTTCGAACAAGCGCGGCGCACTCCCTCTCATCGATTTGAGTAGGGCCGAACTTCAGGCCGGCCTGGTTTTCTCGCCCAGCTCGGACGGCGGTATCTTCACCCAGGCCGAGTTTTGGCGAGAAGATTCCAGGACTCCCGAGATGAAACGAACTCCTTCTACACCGTCCTCCACTTTCGGCACAAGCAGAGATGCGGGCATCGGAGCGCGCCGGGCGTTCCGTGCAACGATCTGCTCGGCCAAATCCGCATAAAGTTGCGCGAACGCCTCCAGATATCCCTCGGGATGCCCGGACGGGATGCGGCTTGCCTGCTTTACCGAAGGCGTTGCCCCAGCCCCGGCCCGGCTGATCGTTACCGGTGGCTTCCCATACGGAGTGAACCGCAGATAGTTCGGATTTTCCTGCCCCCACTCGATTCCCGCCTTCTCCCCATAAACCCGCAAGCGCAGGTTGTTCTCGTTTCCAGGAGCCACCTGGCTCGCCCACAACATTCCTCGCGCGCCGCCCTCAAATCGCAAGAGCACTTGCACGTTGTCGTCGAGCCGCCGCCCCGGCACGAAGATGGAAACGTCGGCCGCCACCTGATCGCAACGCAGTCCCGTAACAAAACACGCGATGTTGTACGCGTGCGTTCCAATATCCCCAAGGGAACCCGCGGGTCCGCTCTGCGCTGGATCAGTGCGCCAAACGGCTTGTTTCTGCCCAGTCCTCTCGACCGCCGTGGTCAGCCAGTCCTGCGCGTACTCCACCTGCACGACGCGAATTCGCCCAAGTTCCCCCGCCTCAATCATCTCTCGAGCCTGCCGCACCAGGGGATAACCCGTGTAATTATGCGTCAAGCCGAAAATCAGCCCGCTGCGCCGCACGATCTGCGCCAGCGCCAGCGCATCTTCCACCGTTGTGGTCAGCGGCTTGTCGCAAATAACGTGAATGCCGGCCTCCAAGAACGCTTTCGCTGGCTCGAAATGAAGGTGATTGGGCGTGACAATCGAGACGGCGTCAATGCGGTCCGGCCTCTTCGCCTCCGCAACGGCCATCTCCGCGAAACTTCCGTAAGCACGTTCCGGCGCGATATGCAGTTCAAGAGCCCCGGCGCGGCTTCGCTCGGGATTCGACGACAAAGCCGCCGCAACCAGCTCAAAACGATCGTCGAGCCGAGCCGCAATGCGGTGAACCGCTCCAATGAAAGCGCCCGGTCCCCCGCCGACCATACCTAGCCGGAGACGCCGGTTTATTGCATCAGTGCCTTTTGGATTTGCTGTCATGATCCTCGTCCCATTTCAAGCTAGTGTCGCGTCCCGTAAATACTTCGAAAAAGTACGCGCCGTCTCTTTCCGCTCTGTGTCCGGCGCCTGCCCCCACCCGGCCGGGGCGCTCTCTGCGAGCTCTGTGTTAAGTATTCTTCTGCTCGCCCAAAGAGCTCAGAGACTATCCAAGGTTATTTTCTGGACGCTACTCTAGTCCTAACATCCGCCGATTCGCCGGTTGATCCGCACCTGAACTTGCGAAGTCATCAAAAGTGCTGCCCGCAGCCTGAATGATATGCCGCTGAATAAACGGCGCACCTTCCGCCGCCCCCTGCTCGCCGCTCTTGATGCAACATTCCCATTCCAGCACCGCCCATCCGGGAAAATCATACTGTGTCAGCTTGGAAAATATGGCGCTGAAATCAACTTGCCCATCACCCGGCGAACGAAACCTTCCGGCTCGATTTACCCAGGCCTGGTAGCCCCCGTAAACGCCCTGCCGGCCCGTCGGACGAAATTCCGCATCCTTCACGTGAAACATTTTAATCCGGCTGTGATACAGATCGATGAACTCCAGATAATCAAGCTGCTGCAGCACGAAATGACTCGGGTCAAAAAGCATGTTGCACCGCGGATGATCGCCGCAGCGCTCCAAAAACATTTCGAAAGTGACGCCATCGTGCAAATCTTCGCCGGGATGGATTTCGTAGCACAGATCTACTCCTGCTTTTTCAAATGCATCCAGGATGGGACGCCAACGCGCCGCCAGCTCTTCAAAAGCAGTTTCAATCAGACCCGCCGGTCTCTGCGGCCACGGATACAAATACGGCCACGCCAGCGCCCCTGAAAATGTCACATGCGCCGCAAGTCCCAGATTGGCGGACGCGCGCGCCGCAAGCAATAATTGTTCAACCGCCCAGGCTTGCCTCGCTCGCGGGTTGCTCCTCAGCTTTTCCGGCGCGAACCCATCGAAGGCCACGTCATACGCGGGATGCACGGCCACCAACTGGCCTTGAAGATGAGTCGAAAGCTCGGTGACCGCTAGACCGTGGCCCGCCAGCGTGCCGCGGATCTCGTCGCAGTAGGTCTTGCTCTCTGCCGCTCGCTGCAAATCAAACAGCCGTCCATCCCAGCACGGGATTTGTACCCCTTTATAGCCGAGCCCCGCGGCCCACGAAGCGATGGTCTTCAAACTGTTGAACGGCGCCGCATCGCCGGCAAACTGCGCCAGAAATATCCCCGGTCCTTTGATTGTTCTCATCGCTCCCTCAACTCCACTCCGCATCTACGATGAAGTCCTCACGAATGCGCCGGCGAGTACAGCTAACGGACGGAACCACCCTCACCCCGAACAACGGCGCAGAAGGCGGTAGTCTCTTTTTCCAGGTTCCTCATCGATCCGTGTACTGGCTTGCTGTCGCCAAGGATACGCTCTAGTTGCCAGTTCGAATTGTCCCAGTTCACGTCTCCTTCTTTCGTAACCGTGAGATGGAAATAGAGGCGATACTTTGCATGCGCCAATCTTTGCTGTTCCTCAGGCGTTGCAAGCCTTGCGGGGTCGTCAGTTCCAACAAGTAGCGTGATCCCTTTGCAAGCCGGGTTTTTCTGGAAAGCATTCAGAAATTCGTTCTCCAACTCTTCGGCCATCGCTGCGGGCCTGCTAGAACACTCTTCAGACCTGCCGGGACTCTTCAAGCTTATCGCCGCTACTAATTCACAGATGTGCGTAGCCGCGTGAATGTCTGATAGCCTCTCAACGCTAATTGAAATATCGTCAAAGGCTCCGGCGGAAGCGGTCTTGGCTTCGTCTTGCCTGCAACCGGCCAAACTCAAGGCAAGGAGCAGTACAACAAACTTGAGGTGACGGGTTCCATCTGAAATTAACATTGATAACTGCTCTTGCTTGGGCTTTTCTGCCAGCCAAGCACGTTTCCTTTCATCCAGCCAGGAGCGAACCTGGTCGGAATCGATCAATTCTCCGCGTTGCGCGACTGCGTAGCCGCGCTCGATTTTTAACCGGATCTCCGTGCTATGCTCGGCCAGACAGGCTTCTTGCTCGTGAAGCAGGGAAATGGCGCGCCCCACAAACTCCACGGTTTGGTAGGGCCCGCGCTGAATGCCCTGCTTGATCATTTGTTCCAACTCAGGTCGCAGATGAATCTTTACGAGCACAGTCTACCCCAGGTTCTCATGCCCCAGCCAGAGTGACTTCCTTTTGACTTTATACGATCGTTGAACAGCGCTTGGGAACGATCCTTCCGCAAATGGCCAGCCTTGAAACTGGCCAAACCAGTGCCAGCCGCCTGAGCTTGATGCGGTCGGCGCGGACCCGCGCAAGATCATAAAGCGCTTGCTGTGAAAGCCAGGTTTCGGCGCTGCCTCCGAACGCCTTGGACAAGCGCGGCCATTTTCAGGAGAAATCCCGCGCTTCTCGTTCATCCGCTCCGACAGCTTGGTGCGCGTTCCTAAGCCGAAACTCCAACTTACGGTACGCTCGCTTATCGCATTTCTCGATGGCGGCCGCCCGGCGCTATCCTCATTCCTTGTCTCATTACCTCCTTACTTCCTTGCCTCGCTGCCTCTTCCAGTCACCAGTCCCCAAACGTTGTATCATTCCACCCTGTGAACATCCTCCTGAACGAAGTCGAATGCCGGGTTCTGGGTTCCCTCATCGAAAAAGAAATCACCACTCCCGAATACTATCCGCTTTCGTTGAACGCCCTCGTCAACGCCTGCAACCAGAAATCGAATCGCGATCCCATCATGAACCTGGACGAAGCGGCCGCCCGCCAGGCCTTGCATTCTCTGGATGGACAATCTCTAGTCCGCTACGTCAGCGCGGCGGACAGCCGCGTCACCAAGTACGAGCACCGCCTCCAGGAAGCCTTCAACTTCTATCGTCACGAGGTCGCCATCCTCTGCGTCTTGTTGCTGCGCGGTCCGCAGACGCCCGGCGAACTTCGCACCCGCGCCGAGCGCATGCATCCTTTCGACGACCTGGGCGCCGTGCAATCCAGCCTGCAGCACCTGATGAGGCGCGAGCCCCCGCTCGTCAAGGTTCTTCCCCGGCAGCCCGGGACCAAGGAGGCCCGCTACGTACATCTTTTGTCCGGCGACCTGGAGGAGTGGGATGCCAAGTCAATAGCGGAGCCGCAACTCCCTCCTCGGTCCGGCGAAGGAGAACGGATTGCTCACCTGGAGAAGGAAGTCGCCGCACTTCGCAACGACGCAGCCCGCTTTCAAAAGGAGATTGCGGACCTGAGACAAGAATTCGCCCAGTTCAGAAAGCAATTCGAGTAGGAAGCACTCTTCTTGCAGGAGAGCCATTCTGGCGGCTGTACGGAGCGCGGCTTCCTGTGTTTGCTCCGCGTCTTGGCGCTTAACAGGGATTTGTTACGGATGGATGCGGGCCGCCCAGCCGCCGCCGGGCGCCAATTTAATTTTCAGTTTCGTGGATTTGTTGACCTGCATTTTCACTTTCTTATAATCACTGGCCATGCGGTCGGCGTTTACTCCGTCCTGATAAGCTTCCATCGAAAAATTGCCTTCGGGCAGGAAGGAGAAATCCAGTTCGAGTTCGCGCACCGTCCAATCGGTCATCGCGCCCACATACCAGTCGTTGCCGTTTCTTCTTGCCACCAAAACGTATTCAGCGATGCGGCCATCAAGGACTTTGGTGTCATCCCAGACGGATGGAACGGGAGCAAGAAATTCCATCACCTCTGGTTCGCGCAAGTAATTCGACGGGCTGTCGGAGAGCATCTGCAGGGGGCTTTCGAATACCACGTACATAGCGAGCTGATGGCAGCGCGTGCCCAGCGCCATCGGCTGCTGATGGATTGGTGCAAAGGTGGTTCTGGTGGCGTTCCGCATTGCTCCAGGCGTGTAATCCATGGGGCCGAGGAACATTCTTGTAAAAGGAAGCGTGACGTTGTGTTTTGGTTCAGAGTCGGCGCTCCATTTGCTCCACTCCATCCCGCGAACTCCTTCTCCACTGATCATGTTGGGCCATGTGCGGGTCATGGTGATTTGTTTCTGCCCGCCGTGAAAATCGACGAGCATTTTGCGCTTGGCGGCTTCGCGGCTGACTTTGTGGTAGAAGTTGATCAGCAGCTGATCGTCCCGCTGCATGAAATCGACTTTGATTCCCTTGATGCCCCACTTCGCATATTGATCGAGAGCGGGGATCAGCTGATCGTCGAGCGACTTCCAGACCACCCAAAGAATGATTCCCACGTTTTTTTCTTTGGCGTACGCAGTCAGATCCTGCATATTGATTTCGGGAACGATTTCCAGAACGTTTCCAAGTTTGTACCAGCCCTCGTCCAAAATGATGTACTGGAGGCCATATTTCGCGGCAAAGTCGATGTAATACTTATAGGTCTCTGTGTTGATTCCCGCCTTGAAATCCACATCGTAAATATTGTTGTAGTTCCACCAGTCCCACGCGACTTTGCCCGGCTTGATCCACGAGGTGTCTTGCAATTGCGACGGCTTCGCCAACAACCACACAAGCTGGTTTGTCAGCAGGTCTCCGTCCTTCTCAACGATCCCCACCAGCCGCCAGGGATAAGTGCGCGTGCCGGAAGTAACTGCGATGTACTCGGCTGCCTCAACGACTCTAAAATCGCGGTCCTTCTGCAATTTTTCTTTTAGCGGGTAAGGAGGGAACGTACCGGCAAGTCCGAAGCCTCCGGTGCCGCGCAGCCACATTCCCGGATAATCTTCCACATCCGATTCGGCGATCGCGAGTTTTGCGCCTTGTCCGGCATCCGCAACTGCAGGCATGGTGGCGATGAACGCCGGATCGATTTCGCGCAAATGTTGCGGAAGATACTTTCGCTCGTTGTGCGAAAACATGCTGTCTTCCTGCGGATAATAGACGATGGAATCTCCGGAGAAATTGAACTGAACTTCTTCGCTGAAGACTTTCACCTGCTGCTGAGGAAGCGACGTTTCGAATCGGTAGGCGGCGCCTTCGTTGTATGCGCGAAAGACAACGGCGTACCCGCCTTCCATTTCGAGGCGCAATTCATTGTAGTTTTCGCGAATTCGGGCAAACTTCTGACGCACCGGAGGCTCAACGGTCTGGTCGTAAGTGAGTTTTTTTGCGGCGAGGACTTTCGGGTCTACGCCCAGAGACTTGTGGTTGATGTCGAGAGACAGAGTGCAATCCTGCAGCAAAGTGCGGCCTTTCAAGAGCACGTCGTAGCGGAGGTGTTGGGCGGAGCGGATTCTGATTTCGATCCTGTTGTCAGGGGAGCGCAGGTCGTAGCTCGATTGAGCAGCAGCTGTCCCGGCCGTGGTCAGCAACGCGAAAAGCAGAGCTACCAAGGGCAGCGACCTTTGTTTCAGACTGTTGACCACGCCAGTCTCCTCTCCGATAGAACTGTTGTGATATGCCTGCCCGGCGGGAAGGCCGCGCCACTGTACGTTTTAGGCGAGAGTTTGTAAAGCGCTTAACCGAGCGCGGCGAGTCAGCCGAAAGGCACCAGCGGTCCCCAGTCCATCGCGGTACCCCGGGGGCAAGCTCTATTTCGAGCCCGAGAAACGCAACACCTTCCCATGCGCTCCTGTGCATTGCCGCGAAGCATTTCACTGGCCCGCTGGATGAAAGTTGGTCTTGATTACTTCTTGAAGAGAGCGTCGAGCGCTGCTTGTGCGACGGCTTCGTCAATCTCAGATTTGGCGCCACTGGCAGCAATACCACCGATGGTCTGGCCGTCCACCTGGATGGGCAGTCCGCCCTGGTTGGGGAAAAAGTCCGGAAAAGCGAGGACATCGAGATGGCCCTTTTTCAATGCCTCGGCGCCGTCTTTCGAAGGACTCTTGTAGAGCGCAGCGTGGCGCGCTTTCTTTTGGGCGAATTCGACGGTGTTGAGCGGGGCGGCATCCGCTTTCTGCAGAAAAAGCAGATGGCCGCTTTCGTCGACGATGCAGATAGTCACTTCAACATTCAGCTTTTTAGCTTCCGCTTCAGCGGCCGCGACCATCGTTTTGATTGCCGCCAGGTTCACAAATTTCCTGGTGGGCAGATCGGCTGAGTATGCTGCCGCGAAGAAACTGAGTAGGGCATAGAGTAGTCTGAGCATGTGCAAAATGCTACTCGTGGCCACGGAAATGTGCCAGATGAAACGAAGCATTGGCGGCACAATGGGTGATCGGCGCAGGTGATAACCGGATGCGAGACCCGATGCGCGAGGCCTCGTTCTCTGGACTAAAACTGTTGCGTGCTTCAGCGGAGAATCGGTGCGGAGGAGTCCCAGAGGTTTGAAATGAGGGATTCCTTCCTCAAGAGATAAACCCCTACAGACTATACGGTTAGCTCTCCGTGGCGCTACGTATTTCAATTGCCATGGTCTTGCATGTTTCTGCTGGGTTCTGCCGCCAGTGAGCAGAAGGCCTGTTATTCTCACTGAAACATGGGTTGCAACTCAGGTATTTACCTGAGGACAGTTGCAGGGGTTCACCTGCTTGAAGGGGCAGGTAAGTCATGGTACTTGTTGCAAATCTGCAGGGGGCTCAAGCAAACCGTCTGTACAAAGTTCAAGCCGTTCAGCGCAAGGAGAATCGATTCATGTCCAAACGAGAGTTCACTTCAAAGGACTCGGAGGCAAGGGGCGGTCCAGGGGTGGAAATAGTGCGGAGTGAAGCGCCGTCAGAGCTTCTTCGCGAACTCGTGGCGCACCTTCGGCAAAACCGCACGCAGTTGCGCGAAGAATGGGTGGTGCGCATCACGGAGACACGCCTGCTGACGGCGATGACCAAGGAAGAGATCTTCGCGGAAGCAACTTCGGTGTACGACAGCTACGTGGAGGCTTTGGAGACGGAAGCCTTCGAAGCGCTGCAAGCTTACGCGCGCAACCTGTCGGAACGCATCATTCCGCGAGGGGTGGAGACGCACGAAGTCGTGGGAATCGTTCTGCTGCTGCGCGACGTCCTGGCGCGGTCCCTCTTCGCAAAGTACCAGACGGATTTCAAGAAATTGAATCGCATCCTGGATGCGTACGAGCCTGCCGCGAACCGCATTGCGAACACCGTGGCAGTAGGATTCGTGCAGGAGCGCGAACGCGTCATCCGCCAGCAACAGGAAGCGATCCGCGAGCTCTCCACGCCGGTGCTGCAGGTTCGCGAACGATTGCTGATTCTGCCGATCATCGGCGTGATCGATCCACAACGCGCCCGGCAGTTGACGGAACAACTCCTGCGTGGCATCCGCACGAATCGCGCAAAAGTCGTGGTGATCGATATCACCGGTGTGGCGGCCATGGACGTGACGGTAGCGAACCACTTGGTGCAGACGGTGGAAGCTTCGCGGCTGCTCGGCGCAACGGTCATTGTCACGGGCCTTTCGCCGGAGATTGCGCAGACCCTGGTGACCATCGGCGTGGACCTGGGCAAGATGAACACGGTGGGCGACCTGCAAGGCGGCATCGAGCAGGCGGAAAGACTGCTGGGATACAAAGTGGTGACACTGGCGGAAACCCGCTAAACCTTAGGAAAGAAGGGCTACGTGGAAGTCCCCATTCTGAAACAGGGAGAGGTCCTGATTGCCACCTTTCAGGCGGCGCTCTCGGACGCGGACCTGGAACACTTGCGGCGAGGTCTGGTGCAACAGGTGGTAAAGCTACGCTCGCGTGGCGTGATCGTGGACGTGACAGCGATGGACGTGATGGACTCGTTTGCGTCGCGGACGCTGCGGGAGATCGCGCACATGATTCGGCTGCGGGGCGCGGAAACGGTGATTGTGGGGATACAGCCGGAAGTGGCCTTTGCCATGGTTCAGCTGGGGCTGACCCTGGAAGACGTTGCGACGGCACTGGACCTGGAGGAAGGTCTGGCGTACTTGACTCAAAAATTCAAGAACACCGACTGAGAGAGAGACACAGTGAGGGCTGGAGAAATCCGGGTGGCCATCAACTCGGACCAAGATATCGTGACAGCCCGTCAGAGGGGCCGCGCTCTCGCGACCGAACTAGGTTTTTCCACCGGAGACGCCACGCTGATCGCCACGGCCATTTCCGAACTGGCGCGCAACATTGTGTCCTACGCGCGCAAAGGCGAAATCGGCCTGAAAATGGTCCATGGGTCGAGCCGCCAGGGCGTGTTGATCATCGCTTCCGATAGCGGCCCGGGAATCCGGGACATTCGTCAAGCAATGCGAGACGGGTTCTCGACATCGGGAAGCCTTGGACTGGGGCTGCCGGGAGTGCGCCGCCTGATGGACGAGTTTGAAATTACCTCCGAACCAGGCCAGGGGACGATCGTGACGGTGAAGAAGTGGAAACAATAAAGGCACCGCTGGTGGAGTATGGAGTGGCGAAGTTTGTTCTCCCGGGTCAGGGTGAATCGGGCGACCAGCATCTGGTTTGCTGTAACCACAGTGGAATTCTGATCGCGGCGATTGACGGAATAGGACACGGAGGAGAAGCTGCCAACGCGGCGAAGGCGGCGGTTTCCATTCTCAAAGCGGGAGCGGACGAACCGGTCATTTTACTGCTGCAGCGCTGCCACGAGGGGCTCCGCTCGACGCGCGGCGTGGTGCTGAGCCTTGCTTCCATTGATCAGGAGCATGGCATGATGACCTGGGCGGGCGTTGGCAACGTGCAAGGAGCGTTGATGCGCGCTGGAGCGCAGAAGGGAAGCGTGCAGGAGCTGCTACTGCTGCGTGGCGGTGTGGTCGGCTCGCAGTTGCCCGCGCTGCAGGCCGCCGTGCTTCCGGTAGCGAAAGGGGATACGCTGGTATTTGTTACGGATGGGATTCGTGGTGACTTTGCCGAAGGTCTTTCCTCGCTGGAATCCCCGCAAAGAGCGGCGGACCGGATGCTAGAACGTCACTGCCGGGGAAATGATGACGCGCTCGTATTGGTGGTGAGGCTAACCGGGATTCAAGCATGAAGACGGCAACGAAACGGAGGAGCAAGACGCCGGCGAATTTTGAAGAAGAATATCGCTCGGCGTTTGGTGAATACGCCCGGAGCGGCGGCGAGGCCGCGCTGGGCCGGGCCTACGAGTTGGGGCGCCGCGCCATCACCGAGAAAAAGAGCTTCATGGAAATCGCATTCATGCATCATCAGGCCATCCACGGGATGCTTGCCGAGGCACCAGGAGCGGCGCGACACCAGGAATTGCTGAAGGCGGCTGGAGATTTCCTGGCAGAGATGCTCTCCCCTTACGAAATGGCGCACCGCGGAGTGCAAGATGCGATCGCGGCGCTGCGGCATCTCAATGAAACGCTGGAGGAAGAGATCAAGCGGATCGCGTATGCCGTGCACGACGAGGCCGGGCAGCTTTTGGTGGCCGTGCATCTCGCGCTCGCAGACGTCGCACGGGAGTTGCCGGATCGTCACAAAGAGCAGATGGGGCGGGTTGAAGAATTGCTCAACCAGGTTGAAAAACAGTTGCGGCGGTATTCCCATGAACTTCGGCCAACGGTTTTGGACGATCTTGGATGGATTCCGGCGATCCGCTTCCTGGCCGAAGGAGTTTCAAAGCGCGCCAATCTGCCTATCCACATCAAGGTGGCGTTTGCCGGGCGGCTCCCCAGCGCCACCGAGATCGCCCTCTACCGCGTCGTCCAGGAAGCGCTGACCAACGCCGTCAAGCATGCAAAGGCAGGCAATATCTGGGTGCGCGCGTGGCGAGACGAGTTCGTGTTGTGTTGCTCGATCCGGGACGACGGAGCGGGTTTTGACGTCCGCGCTCTTCAAGCCGCGGGCTGCCGGAAGGGATTAGGCCTGATCGGCATGCAGGAACGCTTGAGTGCAATCGGTGGAACGGTGCGCATTGAATCGCGCCGCGGGCAAGGAACTGAACTTTTGATTCGACTTCCATTGGAGGATGCATATGCCAATTCGCGTCGCGCTCGCTGATGATCATGTCCTGGTACGCCAGGGCTTAAAGTCATTGCTCGAGCGAGAAGAAGTTAAAGTCGTTGCGGAAGCTGCTGATGGACAGGAAGCGGTGGCCCAGGCAGTATCACTTCATCCGGACATCGCCATCATGGATATCAGTATGCCGATGCTAAACGGGATAGATGCAGCGCGGGAACTCGGCCGTTCCTGTCCCAAAACGAAGGTGATTCTGCTCACGCAGCATGAAGAAGATCAGTACATCCTTGAGGCCCTGGAGGCTGGGGTAAAAGGGTATGTGCTGAAAAGCCAGGTGGCAAGCGATCTAGTACACGCCATTCAGCAAGTTTCACGAGGGATGTTCTATCTGAGCCCGGGTGTCTCGCGGACTGTGATCGAGGCGTACCGAACGAAATCGGAGAGGCCCGCGGATCCGCTCACTGCTCGCGAACGCCAAGTGCTGCAACTGATTGCGGAGGGGAAGTCGACGAAGGACGTGGCTTCTCTGCTGGACATCAGCGTGAAAACGGCGGAATCACATCGATCAAGACTCATGCGGAAACTGGATATCCATGAAACGGCAAGTCTAGTACGCTACGCGGTCCGTCGAGGCCTGGTGCAACCCTGAAGGAGTGCGGTTCCCGTTGTTTGGTCTTCATCATATCGCTGAGGCCAGTCGCGCGTGGATATGCGGGTTTTGTCGTGCTGCGGAAGATTGTTCCGTGAAGATGGAGGGCGAAGTATTCTTTGGCCATCCCGATGTCGTTTGTGAGTTTGCCGAATCTTCCTCCTCTCAACAGACCTATCCGACCAGTCAGTCCGATACTCACTTGGGCCCGCTAATTACAAGCTGTACTGAGCAGCCTGCGATATTGCCACGTGGCCTCGGCATTTCCTTTTTTCGAGGCCGCAGAAAGCAGGACACGGGCTTGTTCGCAGCTTTTGGGCACGCCGTTTCCTGTCAGGTAAAGCTGAGCGAGTGCAATTTCCGCCGTCGTGTTGCCCTCCCCTACTGCTTTCCAGAGGTGCTGCAATGTTGTGCCGCGGTTTCTCGCATCGATAGCGTGGCGCAGGGGTGGCGGAGGGTTCGGCCGTTCGTCGGCATGAGCCTTTGCCGGCGGAGAATTTTCCGGCAGAGGCTCGACCGTGGAGGGCAGGGCAGGGTTTTCCAAAGCTTCAATCGAAGATATCTCCGTATTCGACTCGCTGGCGACAGAGCGGTCGTCCTGAACCGGGCTTGCGGGCAGCGCGGGCGCCGCGTCCGGCGATGGAGGCAGCGGCTGATTTACCTGCACTAGTTTCTTTCCGAGCCGAATCAGCGAGCCGCCGATTCCGGGGCGAAAATTCTGGAGAAACACGAAGATCATCAAAGCGAAGATAGAAATGAGAATTCCCGTGACGGCGCCACGCATGTATTGCGGCCGAGATTGATGCATTCGCCGATGGCATGTAGCCGATTCCGGCGGGAACAAAGTCGTTGGGAAAGCGTAGACGCTGGAAGCCCGGGCGGCGGGGATCCTTGATTCAGGCGGCGGAATGTTGTGTGCGAAAGAAGCAAGGAGACCCACCTCGTCTCTCGCCTGCTGTTCCTGTCTGTGCATTCCGGTTAATTCATCAGGATTCGGTCCTGTGTTTGCTTGAGGGTTTGGAGGCGCGGCTCGCTGACTCAACCAGCAGCGGACCCGTTCGCGAACATCGGGGGCAAGTTCCGCAAAGCTCAAGCCACCAACCTTTTTCAATTCATCCGTCCAGACGACTTGGCCGGCGGCCATGATCCGTTCCTTGGTGCCCGGCACGATCGCGAAACGGATTGTGCCCGTCTGATGGAGGGGAGCGATGGCGAAAAAGGAGATACCGCCCTCCGAGGCGTTCAAAACGATACCTCCGTTCTCCGGTTCAAAATGGACGTAGGTGAGTTTCTCCGGCTGCTTTCTGGGTTGATGGCGGCGTTCAGTTTCCATTGCGAATTTAGGCGTTGTTGATTTCCAACGTTGGACTCAATTCGTCTGCCCGGAAAAGCGGCGACGTGACCTGCGAGCCGGGCGGAGAAAGGCTCCGTGAAAGAACCTTGCCGCTCCATCGAACATGGATCGCCAGCGAGGTGCTCCACGAACAGAGTGCAAGTGCGGCGTTGTACAACTCCCGGCACAGGTCTAACTGCGTCGCTAGAGTCTCCCGGTGCTTGCGGTTGGGATAGAGTCGATACTTAAATGTTCTTTGCATTCTTTTTTAACCACTCATCAACGGCTGCTCGGATGCACCACCCAACCGAGAGATGACGCTCCTTAGCAAACTTCTCTAAGCCTTGGAGTTGCTCAGCTCTTAGCCGGATGCTTAAAATGAGCATTCTCATGTAGGACCCTATACTACACAACGATACAGGCGTCAACAGCAAAGTGCCACTCGCTTACCTCCCCCCTGAAGGAGGAGGATTGCGCTCGGCCGGGCGCGGTTCACGCGATGTGCAAGTGCGGTTGTTTCGCGGACAGCTAAGCCTTCTTTCTCTGAAGGACTCGCTTGCCGAGGGTGCCGGCGAAAAGCGGCAGATCGAGAAGTCCGGGCAGGGGATCGTCCCAGGCAAAAATGGCAGACTCCAGAGGTCTTCGCAGTGACCGCGCATAATCCCGAAGTGAGAGCCGGCCGCTCAGGATTTCCCGGATTGCCACCGACATGTCGCTGCTCATGTGCATCCAGCGCTGGCCGGCGCGCCCGTGCAGTTGTGAGAAAGATTCGCCCCTGAGGAGGAGCCAAAGGAGGTGAGGGAAGTCAACCCCACAGCGCCTGGAAAGTGTGTGCCAGCCCCAAACGCGCGGATTGATGTCGATAACCTTACATTGACCGTCCCGCGCGTCTTTCTTGAACTCGACTTCCACAAGGCCCGTGAAGCGCAAGGCTTTCAAGAGCCGCACGGAGGGCTCGATAACTTGTGGCTCATCCACTGTTTCGACGTAGGTGCTGAATTGCCCGAAATCCATCGGGTACTGCCGAGTGCGCCTTGCGACAATGGAAGCGAGCGGCACACCGTCTTTGCAAAGAGCGGCGTAGGAAAACTGCGATTCACCGCCCCCCGGCACCAATTCCTGGACGATTAGGTTTTCTGGGGCAATTAGCGTGCATGCCTCGTCATAACGTGCCAGCAATGAAGCACGATCATCGATCCGCCAGGCTTTGGGGACGGCGAGACTGCCAGGTTCCATCCTGAGCGCGGGCTTAAGGATCAAGGGGAAAGAATGGTCGAGTGCTGCGAGTTCTTCTCGCGTGTTTGGATCGGCGGCCCAGGGTTGATGAACCCCGAGGTCGTGCGCAAGACGGTGCAGCAGGCGCTTGTCGCAGGCCCAGCGCAGCTCTTCCCAAGGAGGCACGGTGAGCCGATAGTGACTCGCCAGCGCCTCATAGTTGCGCGAAACCAGAGTGACAGCGTAGTCGTCGGTGGGAAAGAGCACCCACCCGCAAAGATAATTTTTGTCCGCCAGGTCCAAGAGGAAGTCAATTTGCCTGCGTTCGTCCTTGGGTGGCCAGGAAATGTTGCGGCAAACGTATCGGGAGGTTGTGGCCACAAGATGTCCGCCCTGCTTGATGACCCAAACAGGAATTCCACGACGACCGAGGCTGCGCACCACACCGAGGCCCCGGTAGTCCGCACCCATGATCAACGCGCCGGCGGATCCGGCGTGGACGCCGGCGCTAAGATTCGAGGAATTCAACGTCTCTGGAAGCGCGGCTGTAGCTGACATAGATCCTTACGAGGCGGCGTGATTCGGCGCATTGCGAAGGATCTTGCGTGTCAGCTCACGGGCAGCGAACGCCGAGCCAGCGACGAAGCGCGAGAGCGGGCCAAAACTCCAAGCGGCGGGGGCGCCCAAGAAGTGCAGACCGGGAACGGAGGATTCGAATCCGACGTCAAGTTGTGGATAGCCGCCGATTTGACGGATCGATGAAAGCAGCTTCACGGCGAGGAACGGATAGCGGGAGATGTCCACACGGTAGCCAGTCGCAAGCAGAACGTGATCGACGTGCCGCTCACTACCGTCTCCCAATTTAAGAATTACGCGGTCGCCTAAGGTTAGAGTGGAAATGACTGCCCGTCCCGTCGTTATTGGAAAGTGTTGGCATCGCGGTTTCAACCAGGCTGCACCCGCCGGCCGGATGGCGCGCACCGCAAGGCGGTTCTGCACCAAACGGGGCAGTCGCCGGAACAAATTTGGACGTGCCACGAGGTGGCTAATCCCGGCTTGGCCCACGTCAGGTGGCGCGTACAGCATGCGTGCGATTGGCCGGCAGGTGTGCACCCAAGGACTCCGCCAGAGCCAACGGACAATCGGGGTTCGGACTAACACTTCAACCTCCGCTCCCATCTCGTTTAACAGTGCAGCCGATTCGAGTGCGCTCTGCCCTCCGCCAATCACGGCGACTTTCTTTCCAGAAAAGCGGCTGAGATCGGTGTGCGCGGAGGCATGCGAGGCTAACGAGGACGGGAGAGACCTAAATTCCTGTGGATGCCAAGCGAAGGGCATGATTCCAGCGGCAATAACGACTCGCCGTGCTTTTAGATTTTCCCCGTTTTCCAGTGTGAGCTGGAACCCAGATCCGTTCTTCTCCACACGGTCAATCTTCCTGGAATCCAAGTCGGGCGCGACTTGATTCTGAAACCAACGCCCATAGTCGGTGAAGCGGTGGAGCGGGAACGGCGCGGTGAGCGGGTTCCCTTTGGCCGCTGCATAGGCTTGCAATGACAGCGCACCGGTCGGATCGGAAAGGTGTGACCCCTCCAGGGGAGAGCGGAGAAGCATGCCCTTGGGCATGTGTTTCTCCCAGAAAGACATCGGTTCACCGAATACACGGACATCCAGACCATCGGCGGCTTTCAAGTGCGCCGCCGCCGAGAGTCCGTACGGACCAGCTCCTACAATTGCTACATCACACGCCGACATAGGCCTCCACTCCTATGGATTGTCCAAAATGCTCTCACAATAGTGAGAATCTTCATGCTGAACATCCTTGATGGAATTGGTGAAACCTTACAGGCTCATATTCACGGATACCATACCCGGCCTCCAGAACTGGGACAAGGCGGTACATACCGGAACGGTCCGAGGGGAATGTCCGTAAAACGGGGGCGGTAGAAACCTGCAGAAGTTAGGCGAAGGGAACCTGCCCGAGTCAGACTGAAATTCTTGAGATCAGAAATTATGGCTGGCGTGGGTTCTAATCAGGCGAGGATGCGGATTTGGGTCCGCCAATCTCTACAGGGAGGTAAGTTGCTAAAGCCGAGGTGAAAAGCGCTGCGCCCTCGGAATTGAGATGGAGTTCGTCCGGCTGGTAGAACTTTTCTGAAAGCGTTCCCGGATCAATAGGCACCAGGGAATCGACCCCAACCTTCTGTGAAGCGATGACCATTAGGCGGACCGCCTGTTGCGAAGAGGGAGTCGGTGGGACCAGGATGATCAGTCTTGCGCCGTGAGCTTCACAGAGTTGACGCAAACTCCGAATCCGGGCAGTCGTGATGGCTGCAAGTTCCGGACCTAAGGGAAGTGCCGGCTTGAGCTTTACCAGCGAGAAAAGCTCTTTGCAATGAGGAACCATGCGGCGGAGCACCTGCGTTCGAATGACGCTGCGCGTGTCCCAGAATACACTCGAGTGCGCAAGTAAGAGGTTACTCGTGGCAGTGCGATCCAGATTTAAATCGGAAGCGGCACCGAGGACGTCGCGGACGTCGAAAAACATCATCGGAGCATAGTCCTGCCGCACGCTATTTTGAAGAAAGCTATTCACGCCGACGCCCAGGACCACCACCTGGGGCCTTGCACCTTGACGAAAGAGGCGCTGCAGGCCGTACAGCCAGTCGTAGTAACCAGTGGCTTCAAGAAAGATGGGATATATCCGCATCTTGCTGGAGGTCAATTCCTGCAGGCGGTCTACGTCTATTCCTTCCATGAGTAAGGAATTGCCCACCATCAGAACGGATGCTGGTTCGCCAGACCTTGAGGGGCGCACATTGACGGCCTCAGCGTATTGCTGGGATACGCGAGCGTAGGTTTCCGAATTATGTTTGAGAAGGTAATTGGCACAAATCTCGAAGAAAAGGACAAGAATAGCGCAGATTCCCAGCAGCACCCTTGCGTGGACCAGGGCCGGAGACTTAGAACTGGAAATAGACGAAGGCATTGAGACTGTTCCCCGAAAAGAGTGCAAGGATGATGAGTGTGAAAGCCGCGAGCGCGGTCCGAACGGCGAATGGAGCGTTTGCAAATGGGTATTCCTGGTTGCTGGATTCCATCAACAGATCCACAACGAACAAAGGTATAGAGAAAAGGCACAGCATGAAGAACGCCGAGGCGTACTCAGTGCGCCAAGCGAAGTTAGACAGGCCAGCCAGGAACTGCACCGCCGCAGAGAGTGAGGTGGCACGGAAGAATGCCAAGCTCAGGCAAAAGACATTGAATGTCAGGATTCGCTGTGCCCAAAGGGAGAAAACGCCAGTAAAATGTTGAGGCAGTGCTGCATCTTTTTGCTTCGCTTTGGCAGGGAAAAAGTAACGCTCCGCAGCCAAAACAGAGCCATGAATTGCCCCAAAGACCACAAACGTCCAGTTTGCGCCATGCCAGAGCCCCGCCAGGACCATGGTAATTAGAAGGTTTCGCGAAGTTTTCCATTCGCCGCCGGCACTTCCTCCCAAAGGAATGTACAAGTAATCGCGGAGCCAGGTGCTCAAACTGATGTGCCAGCGCCGCCAAAACTCCTGAAGGCGATGTGACAAATAGGGCTGCCGGAAGTTGACTATGAAATGGAAGCCCAGCAATTGAGCGCTACCGCGCGCAATATCGCTGTAACCGCTGAAGTCGCCATAGACTTGCCAGGCAAACGCGTAGGTTCCGATCAGCACAACCCAAAAATTCGAAGGGCCGAATTGGCCGCCAAAAGCCGCGTTTGCGAGCAGAGCACAATTGTCCGCGACTACGCATTTGCGCACGAGCCCAGAAAAAATAAGCATCAGGCCGTCGAAAAAACGATCCGCATCGAAGGTGCGGTCCTTCTGAACCTGAGGAAGAAGATGTCCAGGTCTTTGAATCGGTCCGGCAATCAAGTGCGGGAAGAGACTGATGAAGAGACCATAGTCCAAGAAGGACTTAGCCGGTTCCAGCCTGCCTTTATAGACGTCCACGATGTAGGCAACTTCTTGAAAGGTGTAAAACGAAATGCCCGGTGGAAGAATCACGCGAATGAGGGGCAGAGGAATGTGGTGAATGCCCAGCGTCCCCAGCGCACTCGAAAAGGACCCTGTGAAGAAATCAAAATACTTGAAGACCCCGAGAATCCCAAAATTCAACACGAGCGAGAAGATAAACCACTTCTTGCGGTTCGAGTCCGTACGGCTGGGCGTGATTCTCTGGGCGATCAGAAAATCCATCGTGGTACTGCCGATCATGAGTGCAAGGAAGCGCCAGTCCCACCAGCCGTAGAAAAAGTAGCTTGCCAGAAGCAGGAAAATGTTTTGCGCGCGATGGCTCAGGCGCCAATACACCGCTACCACGGGGATCAAGAAGAGAAAATAGGCTGGAGAGTCAAAGAGCATAGGACCAAATCAATGTTCTCATTCCAGTCTCTCGCACTGGGTCGGACTGAGCATATTTAAAGGGGCATGACCGAGACAATCCATCGAATCAGGGCATTGGAGTTAGGGGAAACTCTGAATTTCGATGAGGGATATACTTGCGGACCGGACTAGTGCCGGATCGGGCTCTGGGAGATGCTGGACGGCAACAGATCGGCCATTCGTTACGACGAGCCTCTTATTGATTCGGACGTTGCGCGTTTTCGGCAGTCCTAAAATTGCATTTGAGGAGATTGGAGAACTCTTAACTTGGCGAAGGATTCCGAGCGCGACCGTGAACTTGCAATTTCTCGCAAAGAGGTGAATCTGTTTACTGCTCGTTTTTACAGCGATTCGAGCCTTGCCAACTTGCCAGGCACTCATCTTCGTGTCCCTGGTACTCGGGATGTGCCAAAAAGGAGACGCGCCAGTCTCGTTAAGGCATGTACGTTCAGGCTTTTAAGGTCTTAACCGGATTGTGAGGGGGTTGGGTGTCAGCTAGCTTACTGCCCAGGGCCATTTCCTTCTGCTGTGGCGCTGCGGTTGGAAAGACGGCAGGAGCGTTCGAGGGAACCCCGGACCAATACCGTGAGAGGGTCGTCCGAATCTTGGGACTCTTACGGCGGTAGCTTCTCTAGGGAGTCATGCATGAGTTTACGCCAACAACAGTGGCCATGGTTTGCGATCCTGGCCAGAACCGGCAGAGAAAATTCGACGACGCTGCTTCTGGAAAACTTGGGCTACCAGTGCTTCCTGCCCATTAGCAAGTCCAGGAGGCAGTGGTCTGACCGCATTAAGGAGTTGGAGGTGCCGTTGTTCCCTGGTTACCTGTTTTGCAGGATGAATCCGCACAATCGCCTGCCCGTGCTCCAGACTCCGGGTGTTATCCAGATCGTGGGAGTCGGCAAGAGCCCGATTCCAGTAGAGGAAGAGGAAATCGCAGCCATCCAGTGGGCAGAGAAAAGCGGTCTATCGGTAATGCCGTGGCCGTACTTGAAAGTCGGCAACGTTGCGCGAATTGAGGACGGGCCGCTGTCCGGTTTGAGCGGAATCGTGGTAAAGATCAAGTCGGGATTGAAGCTCGTTCTATCCGTTACCCTCCTGCAACGATCCGTCGCCGTCGAAGTCGATCGCCACTGGTTGAGCGTCCATCCGAACGGAGGTTCAATGGCATTTAAGGATACCACTGACTCCTCGACTCCGGTTGACCCGGCCCATCTATCTGGAGCGCAAAGCTTCCCGAACAAGCTAGTTGAGGCGGACTGATCGTGCCGGAAGAACTTATCATGCGAGAGAAGGAGGCGCCGGTGCTTCACAAAAATACAGCGCGTGCTAGTTTCCTGGTTTATCTGGCAATCATGGGAGCCGTCGCGGCACAGGCGCAGGAGGCAGCCCCCACAATTCCTCCCGTTCCACAAGTCATTGCCGCCGGCGGAGGCGGGGACGAGGCTGGACACGGACAATCACCTGTGCTGCAGCACCGCAATAGCCGATATCAGTTGCATTCATCGGATGTTCTGGAATTGAGTTTTCCTTTCACGCCGGAGTTCAATCAGGCTGTGACCATCCAGCCTGACGGATATATCACCCTCCGCGGCGTGGAAAGCATAAAGGTGGACGGAAAAACGATACCGGAGCTGGTTGATTTGCTGCGGAGCACTTACGCCAAGATCCTGCACGACCCAGTAATCAACGTGGAGCTGAAGGATTTTGAAAAACCATACTTCATTGTGGGCGGCGAGGTGGGACACCCCGGAAAATTCGATTTGCGCGGAGACACCAGCGTCGCACAAGCGGTGGCCATTGCCGGCGGCTTGAGGGATTCCGCGAAACATTCACAGATCTTGCTGTTCCACCGCGTTCCGGACGGCTGGGTGCAAGTAAAAAAGGTAAACCTGAAGAAGATGCTCAAAGAGGCCAACTTGGAGGAGGATGCCCGCCTGCAAGCGGGCGATTTCCTGTTCGTGCCAAAAAACACCTTTTCGAAGATCGAGCGATTTATTCCCACGTCGTCAGTCGGCATGTATACGAACCCAGTCCTACATTAGCCCGTTTTTCCGGAGAGTGAGGTTTAACGTCATGGTCGAGAGAAACTTGGACGCCACTGCAGCAGAGAGCACGCAATCCTGCAATTTGCGTGGCTTCCTGGAAATCGGTTTTCGGCAGCGCCGGGTGATCATCAACTCATTCCTGGGAATCTTTTCAGTCGCGGTGTTGTTGGCGTTCCTCATGCCGAAAAAGTACGAAGCACAGATGAAAATTCTGGTGAGACACGAGCGCGCAGAGTCGGTGGTATCGCCAGAACGTGAGTCGCCGGTTCAGTGGCGCACCGAAGTGAGCGAGGAAGAACTGCAATCGGAAGCGGAATTGATCAAGTCGAGGGACCTACTCACAAAGGTAGTCGTCGCTTGCGATCTTCAAAATCTTGGCCTCAGCTCGTTCTGGAACAGAGGGGGGGGCAAGGACGACCAGAAAGTCTCTCGCGCGGCTCTTGCATTGGAGAAGAACCTTACGGTGCAGCCCATCAAACTGACGAATCTGATCAGCGTCACCTACAAATCGAAAGATCCACAGCTTGCAGCCCGCGTGCTGAACTCTCTAGCCAGCCTATACCTTGAAAAGCATCTGGCCATGCACCGTGCTCCGGGCGAATTTGATTTTTTTCATCAGCAAGCCGAGGAATACCGAAAAGCCCTGGCAAATGCGGAGGCCAAATTGACGGATTTCAGCCGCGAACAGGGAGTGGTTAATCCGGCGCTCGAGAAGGAAATCACCGTGCGCAAGCTCGCCGAATTCGAAGCGGAGGCGAAGGCGGCACAGGCCACCATCGCAGCAACACGGCAGACTATCCGCACGCTCGAGTCGCAGCTAGCCACTCTGCCCAGACGTGAGACCACCCAAGTGCGGACGTCGGACAATCCGCAACTCATGGAACGTATGAAATCCAAGTTGCTGGAATTGGAGTTGAAGCGCACCGAGCTCTTGACGAAATTCGAGCCGACTTACCGCCCGGTGCAGGAAGTCGAAGAGCAGATCGCTCAAACGCGCCAAGCTATCGCGACGGCTGAAAAAACGCCGCTGCGGGATGAGATTACAGATCGCGATCCGACCTATGAAGCATTGCGTTCCGAGCTTGCCAGGTCAAAGACGGAACTCGCTGCCACGGAGGCGCGCGCCGTGGCCATGTCGGCTCTGGTGCGTACGTACCGGACGGAGAGCCAGCAGTTGGACCACAAAGAGGTTCTCCACGAAGGCATACTCCGCGTCGCCAAGTCCAACGAGGAAAATTACATGCTGTACCTCCACAAGCAGGAGGAGGCGCGGATTTCGGACGCTCTTGACCAGCAGCGCTTTTCCAACGTGGTGGTTGCGGAACCCGCCACCGTGCCCCTTGCACCCCAAGGACGATGGTTGCTCGCGGTGCTTCTCGGCGGGCTCATCGCAAGCCTGGCGAGCGTGATGCTGGCCCTCGTGGTGGATCGCTGGGATCCGTCGTTTCGAACACCGGACGAGGTCGAGTCTTTCTTGGGAACTCCGGTAGTCGCGGCATTTCCGAAGAACGGACGGTAAAAGAAATGTTCCTAGATTACTACCGACTACGGGAGCAGCCTTTCGGCGTGACTCCGGACCCGCGCTTTCTTTACTTCTCTCCCGCGCATCGCGAGGCTCTGGCATCGCTCTTCTACGGGATCGATGCGGGGCGTGGATTTCTCGCTCTCATTGCAGAGCCGGGGATGGGTAAGACCACGCTGCTGTTCCAGCTTCTCAAGCGGCTGAAGGGTTCCGTCCGGAGCGCTTTCTTATTCCAAACACAGTGCGATTCCCACGAGCTTCTTCGCTATTTGTTGGATGCCTTGGGTCTCGATAGCCGCGGTCAAGATCTTGTACAGATGCACGCGCAACTGAACGAATTTCTCTATCGCGAGGCGGTGGCGGGCAGGCGCGTCGCAATCTTCATCGACGAGGCCCAGAACCTTTCAGATACAGTACTGGAAACGGTGCGTTTGCTTACAGACTTTGAGGCGGCAGACAGAAAACTGCTGCAGATCGTTCTTGCCGGTCAGCCGGAATTGGGGCACCGGCTGATGCGTCCTGGCTTGGCTCAGTTGCGTCAGCGCATTTCCGTCGCGGCAGGCTTGGAGCGTTTGCCGGCTGCGGAAACATTTCGCTACGTCAATCACAGGCTCCAGGTGGCCGGATACGGCGGCGCCGAGTTGTTTACGCCCGCAGCTCTCACATTCATCGCGGAGCGCAGTGAGGGCATACCGCGGAACATCAACAATATTTGTTTTAACGCCATGTCACTCGGTTGCGCGATGGGGTGCAAGAAAATCGAGGCCAAAGTAGTCGAGGAGGCTCTGCACGATTTATCCCTGGAATCTCTCGTCCAAAAGACGAAAATGGCGCCCACTGTCACGCCATCGCCCAACGGCGTAGCCCGGACTTACTATTCTTGGATGAAAGCCCATCTCTTCGGACGGAAGGCCTATCTAAACGCAGTTCTGGCTGCTTTGTTGGCATGTTTAGGAATCTATGTTGGGGCGCGCAGCGGCGCAAGCACGACGCGCTCCTCTTCCCAGGCGACCCATCTCAGTTCCTCCAGCGCCGAGGGAACACCCATCTCGGAGCCGCAGTCAGCGCGCACGATCGCCGCTGAATTTTCCGGCGTGCAACCCCAGGCGCCCGCCGAAACCGAACCCCATACTGACTCTGCCAGCTCCTTAACGTATGTTGTTCAGCCGAATGATACGTTGCGAGACTTATGCCTGTCGATTGTGGGGCGCTACGACGCCGTGGTCCTCGAGAGGATCCGGAAGCTCAATCCAGAGTTGAAGAATCCCAACCGCATAGAGGCCGGACAGGAAGTTCGCCTTCCTCTGTCACTCACGGATTGAGCGGAAATCCGCTCTTAATGGATAAGAATTTCGATATCCGAAATCGGAGCAACTGAACATTCATGAGCAGGAATTTTGAACTTCTTCAACAAACGAGCAGCGTGCAAGGGCTGTTCGAAACGGCTGACCATCCGGCGGGCCTAGTGGGCACGGCAGAATGCGAACCGCGTCCTACGTGGAGCGAGAAGCCTGAGGTGTTCGAAACGGCTGACCATCCAGCGGGCCTAGTGGGCACGGCAGAATGCGAACCGCGTCCTACGTGGAGCGAGAAGCCTGAGCTGTTCGAAACGGCTGACCATCCGGCGGGCCTTGTCGGCACGGTAGAATGCGAACCGAGCCCTCGGTGGACGGAGAAGCCTGAGCAGAAAGCGGTGAGGAGCGAGGCTCCGTCAATTCATTTGCCTGATCTGATTCGAGAAAAGGCCAGGAATTGGGGACAGCAAGTACGGAAGCGAACCAAGGAGCACCGGAGCGATTTAGAATCCATTTCCCGCGAGGAAGAAATCAAGCTGGTCCAGCGCATCTTCCCGGCGGCGGGTCAGCGTTCGCCCCAGATCGTCCTGTTTTCCTCAGTGGAGAGTGAAGCCGGGTGCGCTTCAATTTGTGTCCGCACGGCTGTAATCCTGGCTGGCCGAGGCGATGGATCCGTCTGCGTGGTTGACGCGAACTTCCAATTGCCCAGCCTTCATCACTACTTTGGCATAGATAACTCTAAGGGACTTGCCGAGGCGGTCCTTGGATCCCTTCCGATACAGGACTTTGCGCAGAAGCATGCGGAGGCAAATCTTTGGATCCTGCCGTGCGGCGCCGCCGCCGGACAGCTGAATTTCTCAGGGGTTTATGACCGCCTGCGTTCAAGGATGACGGAACTGCGCGGCCAATTTAAGTATGTCGTCATCCACTCGTCTCCCCTCGATCTGGATAGTGCTTCGATCTTGCTCAGCCGTTGGACCGACGGTGTGGTAATGGTGGTGGAAGCAGACACCACACGGCGCGAAACAGCGCGGCGGATGAAGCAAAACCTTGAAGCCACGAACGTGCGCGTCCTGGGAGTAGTGCTGAACAACCGCACCTTCTCCATACCAGAGGCCCTCTATCGCAGGCTTTAGAAGGCTATCCCCGTGAGGGCGCGGGAGACGCGCCGCCGCGAACGCGTTCGTCGTACGAGCCTCTTGCAATTCACCACTTAGAATTTTCGCCCCCCGGCGGCCTTTGCGTCCGTTGAGGAAGTCGCGGAGCCATTTCGAGGAATCCAGCAAAGCAACTGCTTTTCTCTACTTCGCAAATTCATTGGAGATCCAATGGCACAACAACAAACATGGCAAGTTCCGAGCAGCATATCTGTGTTGGCAGAAGAGTCGAAGAACAATCTCTATTTCGCCTGCAAGCGGGGAATCGACGTCATCCTGGCGTGCCTGTTGCTCATCCTCCTATCACCTTTGCTGCTCCTCATCGCTATCTTGATCAAGCTGGATTCACCGGGCCCGGTCATTTTCAGCCAGGAACGCGTCGGATCTGAACGGCAGTGGCTCGGGAGGACGTCCCTCTGGGTTATTCGGAACTTCCGCATGTTGAAGTTCCGGTCCATGTGTCAGGATGCGGACCCCGCTGTGCACGAGGCCTACATTCGGGATTTCGTCGAAGGACGAGCACGCCCTTCTGAAGACAGCGACGGAAAATTCAAGTTGACCAACGACCCTCGCGTGACGCGGGTCGGGCGCATTCTCCGGAAGTTCAGCCTGGATGAGCTGCTGCAATTGGTGAATGTCTTGAAAGGTGACATGAGCCTGGTCGGGCCCCGTCCCGTTCCGCCTTACGAAGTTGCTGGCTATCGAAGCGGCCACCACCAGCGACTGGCAGCTCTGCCGGGCATCACGGGTGTCTGGCAGGTGAAGGGGCGCTGCCGGGTCACGTTCGAAGAGATGATTCGCACGGATATTGAATACGTTCGCGACGCGTCCTTGTTGCTCGATCTCAAAATCCTTTTTCTTACGATCCCGGCAGTCTTATCTAGGAGAGGTGCGGAATGAACACCACAATCCTTTCACTTGGAGTGAAGGAAAATCCCCCGAACGCGAAACCGCTAGGTATCGCGGTCGTAGGATGTGGCTATTGGGGAATGAACTACGTTCGAATCTTCAACGAGATGACGGATGCTCATGTGGTTGCGGTTTGCGATCAAAGTTCCGACCGCTTGAAGGAAGTCGCGCGGCGATTCCCCGGCTTGTACTTGACCACCGAGGTCAATGATGTGATATCGCAGCCAGGCGTGGACGCCGTCGTGGTTTGCACGGAAGCGACGACGCATTACAACGTCACACGCGACCTATTGCTGGGTGGGAAGCATGTCCTCGTGGAAAAGCCGCTGACCACAACCTCGGCCGATGCCGAGAAGCTCATTGCCCTGGCAGAGTCCAACTCGGCGATTCTGATGGTGGGCCACACGTTTCTTTTCAATGCCGGCGTCCAGAAAGTCAAGGAATACGTCCAGAAGGGCGATGGCCGCGTCTATTACTTATACGCGCGCAGAACCAACCTGGGCCCCATCCGCCGCGACGTGAATGCCATCTGGGACCTGGCTCCGCACGACATCGCCATTTTTAATTACCTTCTCGACAGCTCGCCGGAGTGGGTAAGCGCGGTAAGCGGCAAAGTACTGCGGAACTGCCGGGACGACGTGGGATTCATTTCACTCGGTTATCCGGGAAATATTCTCGCTCACGTTCACGTCAGCTGGGCCGATCCCGACAAAGCGCGGGAGGTCGTGGTGGTCAAGAGCGACAGGCGCATCGTCTTCAATGATCTTAACGGGCTCGAGCAAGTGCGGGTGTTCGAGAAGGGTGTAAGCCTTATGGAGCAAGAGCCGCTCAACTTTGGCGAGTTTCGCTTCCAGATTCGCGATGGCGACATCATCAGCCCTCGCATCGAAGCCGTCGAGCCACTTAAGCACCAATGCCGCCATTTCCTGGAAAGCGTCCGGACTGGGAAGCGCCCGGTTAGCAGCGGAGTCGAGGGACGGAATGTTGTGCGAGTTCTCGAGGCCGTGAATCGGTCCATCGAATGCAAGGGATTACAAGTGGAGGTAGAAAGCAAAGGTGATCATGTCCACGCAAATGTCAATGCAAACAAAACAGCCGCCGCAAATTCCCTTCGTTGATCTTACCGCGCAGTACCGCACGATCGCTGCCGAGATCAATGAAACGACGTCCAGAGTAATCCAGGAAGCAGACTTCATCCTGGGACGGGAGGTGTGCCTCTTCGAGGAGGAATTTGCTGCCTTCTGCGAAGCTCGATACGCCGTCGGCGTGGATTCCGGCACTTCGGCATTGGAGCTGGCTCTCCGAGCGTATGACATCGGACCGGGTGACGAGGTGATTACCGCCGCCAACAGCTTTATCGCCTCGGCTTTGGCCATTTCCCACGCCGGTGCGACACCGGTCCTGGTGGATGTGGATCCATTTACGCATACGATTGACGTGACGGGGATCGAGAGGGCCATCACCTCGCGGACCAAGGCCATTCTTCCCGTGCATCTCTACGGTCACCCGGCCCACATGGATCCCATTCGGCAACTCGCCGAGCAACGTGGGTTGATCGTGATCGAAGACGCATGCCAAGCGCACGGTGCCCGCTACAAAGGGAGGCGGGCGGGCTCTTTAGGTCATGCGGCAGCCTTTAGCTTCTATCCGGGAAAAAACCTGGGGGCCTACGGCGACGGCGGCATGGTGGTGACTAACGACGCCGACATTGCAAAACGCCTAGAGATGCTGCGCAATTACGGGCAGAAAGAGAAATATCACCACTTGTCCCAGGGCTTCAACCGCCGGCTCGACACCCTTCAGGCGGCGGTGCTGCGAGTGAAGTTGAAGTACCTGGAAAAGTGGAACGCCGCACGCCGCTGGCAAGCCGAACTCTACCATCGTCTCCTGGCGGGAACCGAACTTGTGCTTCCGAGTGAGGCTGTCGGCGCCCAATCGGTCTGGCATCTCTACGTCATTCGCACCGAGCATCGCGACGCGCTGAAAGAACATCTTGCGAGCCGAGGCATTGCTGCAGGCATTCATTATCCGGTCCCGATTCATTTGCAGCCGGCTTACAAGAATCTGGGGTACAAGCGGGGGGATTTTCCGGTCACCGAGCAGTACGCCCAGCGAATCCTTTCCTTGCCGATGTACGCGGAGCTGACGCCTGAATTGATTGAGTATGTTGTGAATAGCATCTTAGGTTTCCTCTCCGCAAACCAGAATGGTCATGGGTTGTACGAGCAGCTTGTCAGGCACGCTACCCCGTCGTCCCTATGAATTCAGCGGGAATTCCATCATGAGGAACAGTTAGCGAAATGCAGGTGCTTAGGAACCATCAGACTGCAGGATCTGAATCTGAAGCCTCTGCCTATCCCCACAATAGGGTAGGGCCGCTGCCAGCCTTCCGACGACTCCAGTCGCTAAGCGCGAATTCCTTGATCATTGCGCTCCTCAGCCCTTTTCTTGCGCTAACGCGTGCGTCTGTCCAGAAAATTCTTCTGGCCGTCGTCATCCTCGATATTCCCTTACAGTTTGGAACGCACCTTTTCTACGACGAGAGGGTGGAAGAATTCGGCGCGATGGGGGGATTAAGCATCTCAGCCGCGACCATAGCTCTCGCGGGCTTGTATGTTTCTTGGTTCATCCGGTCGCTAACCAAAAGAAACTCCGAAGAGCGCCGTCCGTTTCACATCAGTCGGCCCCTTCTCCTGTATCTCGCCTTCATTGTAATGTCTGTGTTTGCGGCTCAAGACACGAGCTTGGCCGTTTTTGAAACCTGCCTGTTCATAGAATCTCTTTTGCTCTATGTCTACGCGGCGAACTGCGTTCGAACGCGGCAAGACGTTCTGTTCGCGGTGTCCGTTCTGCTGGCCGGCGGCTTAGTGGAAGCCCTGGTTATAATCACCCTCAGCTTCACGGGAATGCCTAGCGCGATCTGGGGCCTGCCCACTCACATGCACGTCGAGTCTGTTGCGCGAGGCGGTTTCATGCGAATCGGTGGCACCGTCGGATCAGCCAATACCGCTGCGGCCTACTTCAGCATCTTGCTTTCGGCTGCGGTCAGCTTGCTGTTCACGAACCTTGGGCGCGCGCACAAGTGGCTGGCAGGAGCAGTTCTGGGTTTCGGCGGAATAGCGCTGATCTTGACATTCTCGCGAGGCGGATGGATCGCCTTGTTTGTGTCTATGATCCTGTTCGGCTTGTTTCTCGGTCGTCAGCGCGGGCTTTCTTTGCGAGCGCCCATCGCCGTCATTGTGATGCTGGCGCTATTGTATTTGCCATTTCACAGCCTTATTTCCGCGCGCCTCCTCGGCGATGACAAAGGTTCTGCCGAGTCTCGCATCCCTTTAATGAATCTGGCCTTCCGAATTTTCGAGGACAACCCCATCCTGGGGGTAGGAGCCAACAATTTCTCCGTCGTCATGGGCCGCTACTTGACCCCCGAGTTCCGTCACGGTTTCCTCTACGCCGTTCACGACAAGTATCTTCTGGTCTTGACCGAAACAGGAATTGGAGGTTTGTTGACGTTTCTGGCCTTCTTGTTCGCGGCTTTGCGCAGAGCGTGGCAATGCTGGAATCTCCATGACAATTTGTTGTCCCCGCTTGCTCTCGGCTTCATGGTGGGCATCGTTGGTCACATGGTGCACATGAACGTGGATATTTTTCGTGGCCGCCCGATTCAACAATTGCTTTGGCTGATTGCCGCCCTGCTTGTAGCCATGCATAGGATGCGCACGGAACCCTCGGTTTTGGCCGCGCCTTCGCGCGTCGCATGAGACTCATAAGACACTACGGAGCTAATGCTTAACGCAAACGCAGAAAAGGACGTAGCGCCCAAGACCAACGCGCCCGTGATGCCCGGATCCGAGGCAGCGTGTCTGGATTCCAAGATGCGTGCGGCCCTGAGGTTGCATGACTACTTGGTCGCTTCGCACTGGAATGGCCACGCTTTGACTGGACCCGACGTAGGCATCCGCTTTAATTCTCGCATCGGGCGTTTCATCAAAAGCTATCTGCCTCGCGTGAATTGGAAAGACAACTACTACTACGTTCAGGCGCAAGGGTATTGGATTCTCGCCAACTGGCAACTGTATTCGAGCATGCGCGACAACAGGTATCGGGATATCGCCTTGCGCTGCTCGGAATTCCTTTTGGGTCGCCAGCAGGAAGATGGAGCCTGGCTCTATCCGAATCCGGAATGGCGGGGGCGAATCGCAACCGCCGAGGGAACCTGGGGATCGCTGGGGCTGTTGGAGACCTACCGGCAAACGCGTGACAGAAAATTTCTGACGAGCGTCGAGAAATGGCATCGGTTCGTTGTTCGCGAAATCGGCTTTCAGAAAGTCGGCCAGGAACTTGCTGTGAACTACTTCTGCGGCAAGAAAGGGCCGCGCGTTCCAAACAATTCGGCTTTTCTCGTGCGATTCTTGGCAGAAGTGGCCGAGGCCTCCGGCGACGATTCTTACTTGCGGCGTTGCACCGGCTTATTCAAGTTTCTGCGCGCCGTACAAGAAGCAGCGGGCGAATTCCCCTACACCGTCGGGGGTGTGGAGGGTGGCAAAGTCTGGCCGCATTTCCAATGCTTCCAGTACAACGCGTTTCTATGCCTCGATCTGATGCGCTATTTTGACCTCACCGGTGACGATGCCGTCCGGCCTCTTATTCGAAGATTGCTGGGCTTTTTGCGCGAAGGGCAGGCGCAAAACGGGCGTTCTTACTTCGAGTGCGGCGACCGCCATCGTGATGTCACCTATCACACGGCTGTTCTCGCCCAGGCTTTTGCGCGAGCAAGCCAGTTTGAAATTCCTGGCTACGATGCCCCGGCAGATCGCGCCTACGACTATCTTTTGGGACTCCAGCGGCCAGACGGCGGCTTTGATTTCTCACGGGGCGACTATTACTTCTTCAAAGATCGGCGCTCCTATCCTAGAAACCTGGCAATGATTCTGGACCACCTGCTGCCCGTTGCGCCGGTGCGAGTGCGTCGTCCAGCGCCCCTTGAATTTCACTATTGAGGTTATGTATCGGCATCTGTACCTGGATCCCGGCTTTCTTCCTATGAGAGTTCTGATCATGACGGCGATGTATCCCACGCCGGAGAATCCCGCATTTGGCTCATTCATTCGAACCCAGGTCGAATCCCTGCGGCGCGCTGGCGTGGACGTGGAAGTCCTCATTTTGCGAGGGCGCTCCCGTAAATGGAACTATCTCAAGGGTATCTTTCAGTTACGCAGACACCTCGCCAGAGGCTCGATTGATCTTGTTCATGCTCACTATGGCTTAGTCGGAATGATTGCGCGCACGCAATGGAAAGTTCCCGTCGTTGTCACCTACCACGGAGACGATTTGTTGGGAACAGTCAACAAGCGCGGAAAGAAGACGCTTCCAAGCACGCTGATCGTCGCAGCGGGGCGCATCCTGGCTCGTTGCGTTGATGCGGCCATCGTTCAGAGCCAGGAGATGGCACACAAGCTGGAGAGTGGGGCGCATCGGTATAAGGTCGCAGACTAGCGGTGATCGCCGGTCGCATTTTGAGCAATCAAGCCGGCGCCGTAATCGTAAAGAGTCACGAGATGGCTTCTAAACTTAAGCGGGAAGACGTCCATATCATCCCCCACGAAATAGACCTCCAGGTCTTTCGGCCAGTGGGGAAGGAACAGGGCCGTGCCGCTCTGGGCCTGGATCCCCGCAAAAAATATCTGCTGTTTGCAGCCAACCCGAAAATTCCGGTCAAGCGCTTTCCATTGGCAAAGGCCGTGGCGGACGAACTGCAGAAACAGGATTCCTCCATAGCGTTGCTGGCCATCTACAAAGAACCGCAGGACCGGCTGGCGCTCTTCATGAGTGCCTGCGATGCCCTCATTTTCACCTCCTATCAGGAAGGCTCGCCAAACGTGGTCAAGCAGGCTATGGCCTGCAATTTACCGATTGTCTCCACCGACGTGGGGGACGTGCGTGACGTCATCGGCGCTACAAAGGGTTGCTACGTCTGCAAACCGGACGTGCGCGAGTTTGCCGACTGCCTCGTCGACGTACTGCGCCGTGGTGTAAGGACTCAGGGGCGCGAAAAGGTAAAGCACCTTTCCGGACCTGCGGTCGCACAGAGGGTCATCGAAGTCTACGAACAGGTTTTGAGCAAGCGCAAAGGGCATGCGGTGGATCGCGCGGAAAGTAAACCTCTCTCGGCCGGAACGTAAAAAAAACAAGTCAAGACTAGGATTTAAATTATGTGCGGAATTTGCGGCCTTTACGAATACAAAACTCACCGGCCCGCCAGCCAGCGGGTTCTCAGCGATATGCTCCAGGTCATCCATCACCGCGGCCCGGATGATTCGGGTGTGCATATCGACAAGGATCTTGCTCTTGGCATGCGGCGCCTCAGCATCATCGACCTGGGCGGCGGAAAACAGCCCATCGGCAACGAAGACGGCAGCGTCGTCACTGTTTTCAACGGCGAGATTTATAACTTTCAGTCCCTCCGCGAAGAGTTACAAGGCCGCGGCCATTCGCTCAAGACCGCAAGCGATACCGAAGTGATCGTCCATCTTTATGAGGACTTCGGTGATGAATGCGTGCAGCACTTGCGCGGGATGTTTGGCTTGGCTGTGTGGGACGCTCCCCGTCGGCGCCTTTTCCTTGCCCGTGACCGTCTCGGAATCAAACCCCTGTACTTTACGCAAGCGGGCGGGAGGCTGGTCTTCGGCTCTGAGATTAAAGCGATTCTTCAGCACCCTGGCGTGCAGGCCAATCTCAGCCTGGAGGGCTTGAACAATTTCCTTTCACTCAAATATGTCCCTTCGCCGCAGACCATGTTTGAGGGAATTTATGCCTTGCCGCCGGGCTGCTGCCTCAGCTGCGACGAAAGCGGCGTAAAGCTCCGGCGCTACTGGGATCTATCGTTTGCCAATCAATGCCACGGCCTCCCCGAAGAGGCCTATGCCGAACAACTTGCGGAGTTGCTCCGCGAGTGCATCAAACTGCATCTGGTCAGCGATGTGCCGTTCGGCGCGTTTCTCAGCGGCGGGCTCGACTCCAGCACGATCGTAGCGCTGATGAGCGAGTTTCTGAGCGAGCCCGTCAAAACTTATTCCGTTGGCTTCGAAGGCGATGGGGAAGCGTTTAGCGAGCTTCCCTATGCGCGCTTGGTTGCCAAGAAGTATCAGACTGACCATCACGAAGTCTTCATCGGTCCCAACCATCTCATCAACCTCTTAGAGAAAGTGATTTGGCATCTCGACCAGCCCATCGGCGATGAGGCTTCTCTCGCCAACTACATGGTCGCGGAGCTGGCCTCTCGTGACGTGAAAATGGTCCTTACCGGAGAGGGCGGCGACGAGTTGTTTGCCGGTTACGCGCGTTACGCCGGCGAACGGCTGTCGCCTTTGTTCCGTTTTGTTCCTGAAACCGCCAAATCCCTGGCCTTGGCTGCGAGCGGGCGAATTCCCAGGCTGCGGCGTCAAAAACTTGCCCTGTTTGCTCTTTGCCAGTCAGACGAAGTGACTCGCTTCATGAATTGGTTTCCGCTCTTCAACTCGGACACCAAGCAAGCGCTGCTTTCACGCGACGTGAAGGAAGCCTTGAGCGGTTATGACGCAAGTCATGTGTTTGCCGAACACCTGGCTCGCACCGACGCTACGGAGCCGCTGAACCGTATGCTCTACGTGGATACGAAGCTCTGGCTGCCCGATGATTTGCTTGCGCGGGGCGACAAAATGAGCATGGCCACGTCGCTAGAGGCCCGCGTCCCGCTTCTCGATCACAAGCTCGTCGAGTTCGCTGCCTCGCTCCCGCAAAATCTCAAAGTGAAAGGCTTGGCCCGCAAATATTTGCTCAAGAAAGTGAGTCAGGCGTGGCTCCCTCCTGCAATCATTCGACGGAAGAAAAAAGGCTTTCCCGTGCCTTTCACGATGTGGTTTCGAAAAGAGGCTCGCCCGTTCCTTCGGGATGCTCTCTCTCCGTCCACGGTTCGTCGCCGCGGGCTTTTCAATCCTCTTTTTGTCGAAAAGTTGCTCGGTGAGCACGAAAGAGGATTCGCAGACCACGGTTCTCTGCTTTACGGTTTGCTCAGTGTGGAACTGTGGCAACGGCGTTTTATGGATTTAGGACTGCGCCCGGAGCAGCAATCCAGCGCTTTGGCCGCCCACGCTCAGTGAAGAAGGCTTGAGGAGGTAAGAATGAGAGTCAGTGTATTCGGTCTCGGCTATGTCGGCTGCGTTTCGGCAGCTTGTCTGGCTCGTGATGGTCACACGGTCATCGGTGTTGACGTGGATCAACAAAAGGTTGCGGCGGTCGCTTCCGGCCGGTCTCCGGTCATCGAACGTGGGCTCGACCAGCTCATCTCCGAGGTTACACGCACTGGAAAACTCCGGGCAACTCTGGACAGCAAAGCCGCAGTAGAGCAGACCGATGTGAGTCTGATTTGCGTTGGCACGCCAAGCAATGGCAACGGCAGCCTGAACTTGCATTATCTCGAAAGAGTTTGCATGGAAATTGGTGGGGCCTTGGCTGCAAAAAAAGACTATCACGTAGTCATCGTCCGCAGTACCGTGCTCCCAGGCACCCTGGAAGGGACGCTGGCCCCCATTCTAGAAAAGCATTCGGGCCGGCGCAGGGGCGATGATTTTGGGCTGTGTTCGAATCCGGAGTTTTTGCGGGAAGGCAGCGCCATTGAAGACTACGATCATCCCTGCCAAATCGTCATCGGCGAACTCGATGCACGCAGCGGTGACGGCGTGCAAGACTTGTATCAAGCAATTCAAGCGCCCGTCGTTCGAACGCCCATCAAGACTGCCGAAATGCTGAAGTATGTGAACAACGCATTCCACGCCGTGAAGGTCGCCTTCGCGAACGAAATCGGCAATCTTTGCTCTGCCCACGGGATCGACGGCCGTGAAGTCATGGAGCTTTTTTGCCGGGACCGCAAACTCAATATTTCCTCTTCCTATCTCATGCCCGGGTTTGCTTTCGGAGGATCGTGCCTGCCGAAAGATTTGCGCGCTCTGGTGTATCGTTCGAAAGAACGTGATATCGATTGTCCGCTGCTCAGCTCCGTTTTGCCGAGCAATCAAAGGCAAATTCAGCGCGGCATTGAACTGGTGGGAGAAACTCGCCGGAAGCGCGTGGGCATTCTGGGTCTGAGTTTCAAAGCGGGTACCGACGATATCCGCGAGAGTCCGATCGTCCATCTTGTGGAAGCGCTGGTAGGGAAGGGCTGTCAGGTAAGCATTTACGACGAGAAAGTGGAGCTCAGCCGGTTGACTGGTGCGAACAAATCCTTTTTGGAACGGGAGCTCCCGCACATTGCCACCCTCATGCGCGATTCCCTCAGCGAAGTCTTGGCACAATCCGAAGTCGTGGTGATCGGGAACGGCAGCGCATCCTTTCAGGCCGTGCCGGAAATGTTGCGCGACGAGCAGATCTTCATCGATCTCGTGGGAATCACCAGAGGACACCATCGGACTCCGGCGCTGGCTGCAATTCTTTCACAAACAGGTGCTTATGAAAGCGTCCTCCAATAATCGCATCCTGATGCTGCTGGAGAATCAGGCTTACCCGCAGGATGTGCGCGTCCGCCGGGAAGCGAATGCGCTGACCGCTGCGGGCTACACCGTTTCCGTCATCTGTCCGGTGAAGTCGGGCCAGCCATCTCGGGAAGTGATCAAAGGAGTGCGCATATATCGCTATCCGGAGCCATCTGGTGCGAATGGCTTTCTCGGATACCTTTGGGAATACGCATACTCCACGGCCGCTAGCTTTGCAATATCGATGATCGTTTTTTTTCAGGGCGGTTTTGACGTGATCCACGCTCACAACCCGCCGGACACGTTTGTATTTATCGCCGCTTTTTACAAAATGTTTGGCAAGCGCTTTGTCTTTGATCACCATGATTTGTCTCCGGAAATGTACGAAGCGCGCATGCCGGGTGGCGGAAACCTCGTGGTTTACCACGCGCTGGTCTTGCTGGAGAAACTTACGTGTTTCTTCGCCAATCATGTGATCGCCACGAACGAATCCTACAAGAAAATCGAGATGGAGCGCGGCGGCGTCCCGCAAGAACGCATCACGGTCGTGCGAAACGGAATCGAGCTCGACCGCGCGCGCAACACCGAACCCGAGCGCGCCCTGGTGGAAAAAGGAAAAATCATCATCGGTTACGTGGGAGTGATGGGATTTCAGGACGGCGTTGATTATCTTCTGCGCGCGCTTCATCACCTCATTCACGATCTGCGAAGGACCGATTTCTATTGCGTGCTTGTGGGCACTGGAGACGCATGGCCAAAATTGCGCGGCCTGGCGCAGCAGTTGGGTCTCGATCCATACGTCTGGTTTACCGGATTCGTTCCGAGCGAAAAAATGCGGAGCTGCATGTGCGCGGCAGACATTTGCGTGGCTCCTGAGCCTTCAAATCCATTCACGGATCGCTCCACCATGGTCAAAATGGTCCATTACATGTCAATCAGCAAACCGATCGTCGCGTTCGACTTGCCCGAGCATCGCTTTACCGCGGCGGACGCAGCCATCTATGTAAAACCGAACGATGAACTCGCATTCGCCAAAGCGATCTCGGAATTGATGGACGATCCTCGCCGCAGGGAAGCTCTCGGCGCGTTGGGACGGCGGCGCTTCGAAGCCGAATTGGCGTGGGAATATTCCGTTCCCAAACTTCTTGAAGCTTATCAAGCTATTTTGCCCAGACCCAAAAAGACAGTTCGCAACGTCACCGAAGAGCCAGGAATCGAGCTTACGCCCAGACCGAAACCCAAGTCTGTCCACGCCACGCAAACCGCAAGACTGGAATCCGGCGGTCCCACGTAAGTTCTGGCTTCGTTCCTCTTCGCCAGCGTGTTGCCCGAAAGCGTCTCCGTGTTCCGAATGTAAATTTCAGGGAAAGTGAATCCACATGAACGTCGTGTGTGTAGATCCTCGAACAGGTCCGCTGTGGCGGTCCCTGGTCGAGAAAACGGAAAGCAGCGTTTTTCACTCGCCGAGCTGGATCCGAGTGCTGACGGACACGTACGGCTGGGAGGCCAGCGCTTACGTGATCGTGGATGACGCCGGAGAGCCGCGGGCCGGACTTCCTTTCTGCCGGATCACAGATATGTTTGGCGAACGGATCGTGGCCCTGCCTTTCTCCGATTACTGCGACCCGCTGATCCCTGACGCGGAGTCCTGGCGCGTATTGATCGATAAGCTCTTGCCGGAGCATCGTCCCATCAATTTGCGCTGCTTGCACAATGACGTGCCTCTTACTGACGAGCGGTTTAGTCTCGCAAAGCAAGCGAAGTGGCACCGGCTCGACTTGCGGCCGGAGCTAGACGCGCTATGGCGCGCCATGCACGATTCCACTCACAGAGCAATCCGGAAATCCGAACGCGAGGGGCTCACGGTGCGCGTGGCTGAGTCAGAGCAGGAGCTGCGGACCTTTTTCGAGATGCACCTGAAGGTCCGGAAATACAAATACGGCCTTCTCGCGCAACCCTACAGCTTCTTTCAAAACATCTGGCACCATTTCGTGGACGCGCAGCAGGGATTCCTTCTTCTGGCGATTCATGGGGACAAGATTGTGGCGGGCGATTTCTTCCTGGAGTGGAAGGATACGCTCTACTACAAATTCAACGCCTCTCTTCCCGACGATCTTTCGCACCGGCCGAACGACTTGCTGATCTGGGAAGGGATCAAGCAGGGAAAAAATCGTGGACACGCTTTTCTGGACTTCGGTTTGAGCGACATAGACCAGGAAGGGCTGGTGAGATACAAGCGGAAGTTCGGCACGGAGGAAAAAACGATCTCCTTCCTGTGCCATGAGCCCAATGGAGGGCCGACGCCCGCCGAAAGGGAAATGAGAGGACTTCTCAGGAGAATGACTAGCCGTTTTACGGATCATATGGTACCGGATCCAGTGACAGAGAGAGCGGGAGAGGACCTGTACCGGCTCTTTACATGATACTCGGGGTCCAAAATGGGAAGAATTGGGTATACCCCGGCAGTTTTCGCAAGAGCCGCAAACAAAGGACTTACGGCATGCGAAAATGGAAGAGTGTGTAAGCCCATGAAAATAAAGAGCGCGGTAACGTGCCGTTTGCGAGGGCGAAAGCTGACGAAGTTAAAGTAATACTTGAGGAAGAAGATGCCGGACGCGGGTGACACACGGCAATTTGTGTAAGAGCGGATTCTAAGTGTGCCTTGGAAAGGCGGTGGTCCACAGCGGGTAGAAGCCCCGCCCGGGAACTGGTTCGCTCTACCCGGTGCAATCGGAGCAGCAGGGTCGAGGACGTTGCCTAGCTTGTAGCAAAAGCAAAGGGATTAGTATCCCGGCAAGAATTTGCGACGAGCCCGGAGAATGCGACACTTTATGACAGTTAGAAGCAAACCGCGCCGCGCCCTTGAACGCACGCACTAGAGCGTTTCGGGGATCAGCGTTTGCAGTGTGTACCGGATTGCCCGGATCGCAATGATCGCGTAGTGTGGAGACGAAAATGCCGGGGGCAGACAATTTCACGTCAAGCCGAACTCTCCCAATGAGTATCAGTTTGCGGGATATCGGTGGGAACGCTCTCTCGATTCTCACCAGTGACGTGATGAACCGTGCGACGAGCTTTGTGGTGTATGCGATGGTCGCGCGGCACTTGGGCACGTTCGAGTTTGGCCAGCTTTCGCTGGCGTTTTCACTGTTCTATGTATTTCAGGTATCCGCGGTTGCCGGGCTGAAAATACTGATTGTCCGCGACGTGGCGAAAGACCAGTCTCAAACCAGGTTATATTTCAAGAATGGCTGTGTGATAGTGGCGGCTTCGTCGTTTGCGTCGGTCGTGCTGCTCTCCCTGTTCATCCGCCTAATGCACTACTCGCCCGCGACGAACTTGATCGTGCTGCTGCTCTCCGTCGGTCTTTTTCCATATGCAATCGCGGCGGTCTGCGAGGGCATCTTTCAAGCTTGCGAACGGATGCGCTACATCGCTTGTGTCAATGTGCCTGCGAATATCGCTAAAATCGGCGGAGCGTATCTGCTGCTGTCGCGGAATCACGGGTTGTACACGGTCATTCTGATTTTGCTGGCTTCTTTTTTCGCCGTCGCTGGAATCGAGGTGTACTTAATACTCCGGCGATTCCCGGCGCAGCGGGCATCCATTAGCATTCCGTTTTGCCTGGCCACGGTTCGATCCGCGATCACATTTCTAGCCATCGACAAATTAGTAGCCCTTGAGAGCAGCTTGAATGTCATTCTTCTATCTAAACTGGCAAGTGAGAGCGAGGTTGGTCTATATAGTGCCGCATCTCAACTACTGGTGCCGTTGGCGCTTGTCTACCAGAGCATCGCGCAGAGCATTTTCCCTGTGATGTGCCGGAAAGTGGAGCCCGGGCATCAAGTTCTGAAGCACATTGCCCAACAGGCCACGGAATTGCTCCTGGTCCTGGCCTTGCCCGTGGTCACCGGGATCTATTTCCTTGGCAATTGGGCTCTCATTCTCCTGTACAAGAAGCCGGCGTTTCTTGCGGCTGTGCCCGCTTTACGCGTCATGGCCTGGATACTAATCTTTCAGGTATTCACAAGTGTGCTCGGTCAAGTACTGCTAGCCTGCCACCGCGAGAAAGTCACTTTAAGGATTGTAATCGTTGTCTTGCTGGTGACTCTGGGAGCCGGCTGGCCGTTGATAAGCCATTTTGGTCTTCGCGGAGCCGCCATCACGTTGGTGCTCACGAGACTGATTGCCAGCATTCAGCACTATATCCCTGTTTCAAGCCTGTTTTCAGGGTTCCCCCTTGGCAAGATCGCCTGGAAGCCGGTTATCGCGGCGAGCTGCATGGCTGCTTACTTTGCCGTAGCCACAAATCTAGAGGCCGTTCTGAGAGGCGTTTCTGCAACTCTGATTTATGGCGCCGCCCTGTTTGCTCTTGCCATCCTGGCGCCCGGAGGTCCTCGCCAATTTAAGAACAAATATCTTCTTCTTGGGTCGGAGTAGCCATGCGAGAAGATCTAAAGGACACGCACGGCAAAGCGGAATCCGGAGACCGTCTACGCGTTGCCCTGATTTCCTACGATTTCGGAGAGTACTGCATTCGGTTAGCGAGCGCTCTGGCGCAGCATGCAGAAGTTTTATTGGCTCTGCCGGAACGGATGGCTGGCCCTTACCGTGCCAAGCTGAATGACGCCGTGCACTTCTTCCCGTTTCCGAGCGCAAGGATTCGGCAAGCAGTAAAGCAATGCCGGACGATTGGTTCGATTTTGCGGAGCGTCCGGGAATTTGGGCCCGATGTGGTCCATTACCAGGGCGTTCACCTGTGGTTCGACTTGGCGTTACCTCTGTTCCGCCGTTATCCGCTGGCGTTTACCATCCATGATTTCCGTCCGCACCCGGGCGATCAGCCCTTTCAGCAGACTCCGTTCTGGATTGAAATGTTTGCGCGGCGCCGCGCGGACCAGTTGATTGTTCATTCCCGACCAGTCCGAGATGTGATGGTTCGAGAGTGGCCCGGCAGCGCAAAGAAAACCTCCATCATTCCTCACATTCAGATCGGCGAGGGTTTGGGTTCAACGGAGGTGCAAGAGGAAGAAAACTTGATTCTCTTCTTTGGCCGAATTTGGGAGTACAAGGGCCTGGAGTATTTGATTCGAGCCGAACCCCTGATTAGCGCTCGCGTGCCGAATGTTCGCATTCTGATTGCGGGACGAGGGGAAGATTTCTCCCGCTACACCGAGATGATGGTCCATCCGGACCGCTTCATCGTTCACAACGAATACATCTCTGAAGAACGCACGGCCGAGTATTTCCGCCGTGCCAGTGTCGTGGTCCTGCCTTACATTGAGGCTTCGCAGAGCGGTGTGATCCCCCTCGCATATTCTGCTGGTAAGCCCATAGTAGCGACCCGTGTGGGCGGACTCCCAGAAATGGTGGAACATGGCAACACGGGGTACCTGGTTGCGCCGCGAGACACGGCAGAACTGGCGGAAAGCGTCACACGCTTATTGCTTGATGCGCCGCTCCGCCGTCAGATGGGAGCGAATGGGAAGCGGAAGATTGAGGCAGAGTGCTCTCCTGATGTAATCGCTCAAAAAACGATGGAAGTCTACCGGCGCGCAGTTGGGAACACTTATCCTTCTCGAGGGTTCACGCGCGTCAAGGCTTCTCCGACCGTAACTTCTCGTTCCGGATAGGGCCAATAAAATGAATAAGAGGGAGCGAGCCGGCCTACGTTACTGCTCGTAACCGGCTCTCAAGACTCCCTCTCACTCAGGATTGAGGAGTGGTCCTGGCTAGGTAAACTTCTAGTGCTGTTGCCAAATCCCAGCCTGCGCTTTACCATCAGCCCCGACATCGTCAGAGGATAGGATGAGTTGATGCCTTTATTTATTTCGCCGCCTTAGTGCTGGTAAGCCCCCAGATCGACGCTACCGCCTTGTGGGCGTGCCTTACCGTTGATGTCCGTGTAGATAAACACGAGAGAATGGAGACCGCAGCGACCACAAGGACAAAAAGATATTTTCGAGAAATCGCACCAAAGAACCTCCAATAGGCTTTGTGTGGGCTTAGGATCGCCAGCTCGCCGGAGCTGAGAGGCTGGATTGGGATCAGCGGCCGTTTTAGAAGGACAAGATGCCGGTTCTTGTGACTTTAAAGACAACTAAAGATCAGCGAGCCCCGGCGAAATTCCTATGCGCTTCGAAGCATTCCGCCCACAGGGGAGAAGATAAGGTCTAGTAGTTCTGATTTATGTCGGTTGGAGTATGATTCTAGCGTCAGACCTTTGGCTCTAAGCTGTCTGGCTTAGCCCTACACTCGAACAGGGGCTATCTGCCCTAAATGCCGATGAGACATATCAAATGTACAGCGAAACCTTGAGCTGACTTTTCAGGGAACGGAGTAAGCCGAGGCAGGTCTTCGCCCGATTGCCCAGCAGAGCGAATCCGCTTCACGGTAATGGGGCACAATGACTGCGCGCCGAATTGAGGGGCCCGAGGCCCACGTTGCAAAATCAGCTCTGAGTCATCCTAAAGAAGCGATTGTCCCCCTCTATCCCGAAATCGTGAGAGGCCTGCCTATAGGCGTGCTTGTGCTGCACCTCGAAAATCCGCAAGACGTCAGGAGCTACAGGATCATTGACGTCAATCCTGCAGCGGCTGAAATCACGGGGGCAACATTGGATGATCTTCTCGGCAGGACGCAGGCGGAATTTCCGGGCCTTTTGAAGGGCCCGTTTGCCAACCGGTGCCTCGACGCGATTCGTGACCGAGAACCAAAGAACCTAGGCGAAATATCCTACGGGGATGAGCGCATTCGCCAGGGCATTTATTCCATCAATGTATTTCCTCTTTCCGGTCATTTTATGGGAGTGGCCTTTGAAAACGTTACGGATCGCAAGGCTGCGGAACAGGCTGTGCGCGATAGCGAGGAACGCTTCCGCTTGCTGGTCGAGGCGATGCAGGAATATGCGATTTTCCAGTTGGACCCCCTTGGGCACGTGGCTAGCTGGAATGCCGGCTCCGAACGCCTGAAAGGCTACAGCACGGATGAAATCATCGGAAAGCACTTTTCCGTGTTTTATCCGCCGGAAGATGTGGTGAATGGCAAGCCGGAACAAGTACTGGCGGAAGCAACCCAGCGCGGACAAAGCGTGGACGAAGGATGGAGAATCCGCAAAGACGGCTCGCGGTTTTGGGCCAACGTGGTGCTCACGGCGCTGCGGGATACGAAGGGCAGGCTGCATGGGTTTGCGAAGCTCACCCGGGACATGAGCGAAAGGCATGAGAAAGAGGAGGCGCTGACAAAAGCCAAAGAATTACTGGAGCTTCGAGTTGAGCAGCGGACGGCTGTGCTCGCCCGAGTGAACAATGAGCTGCGAGCTGAGATCGCGGATCGCGAACGGGCCGAGCAACAGCTCAAAGCTTCGCTCGATAAACTCCGCGCTCTTACTGCGCGTCTGCAAAAGGTGCGCGAAGAAGAACGTACCTCGATCGCACGCGAGATTCATGACGAGCTCGGCCAGGCTTGCACGGCAATTAAGATGGATCTGGCTTTGATCAGCCGGAAAACAACCAAGCGACAAGAACAGCTCCGAAGCAAAATCGAGTCGACGGTCCACCTGGTGGATGACATGATCGTTACACTGCGAAAAATTGCGTCGGAATTGAGACCGAGAACTCTGGATGATCTGGGCTTGACGGCGGCACTGGAATGGCACGCGCAGGAATTCGAAAGCCGCACCGGTATTCGCTGTCGCGTTATCGTGCCACAAGAACTGTTAAATTTGGATACGGAAAGATCCACAGCCATCTACAGAATTTTTCAGGAATCGCTCACCAATGTGGTGCGGCACGCGCAGGCGACGCGCGTGGAGGCACGCCTGGAAAGGGACGTGGACGAGCTTATCTTCCAAGTTCACGACAATGGCAGGGGGTTTGATCCCGAGGAGGCCAAGGCCCGTAAATCTCTTGGGCTGGTTGGAATGCAAGAGCGCGCGCTCCTGCTCAACGGGGAGCTGAAGATCGCAGGAGCCCCCGATGCGGGAACCACCATGACGTTGCGGATTCCGCTATCACCGCAGGCTCGGCGAAAACACGACTAGAGATGAAAGTCTTAATAGCCGACGACCATGCTGTTGTCCGCCGCGGGCTCAAGGAAACGATCAATGAATCCTTTCCCAAGACGACCTTTGGGGAGGCGAAGACGGCCCAGGAAGCGATTGAATCCGTACGGCGGCAAGATTGGGACGTCGTCATCCTGGACATCAGCATGCCGGGGAAAAGCGGGTTAGACATCCTGGATGACCTGAAGCGTTTGCGCCCCAAAGTACCCGTTCTGTTTTTGAGCATGCATCCTGAGGAGCAATATGCGAAGCGGGCGCTCAAGGCCGGGGCGGCCGGTTACCTGACCAAAGAGAGCGTGCCGGAGGAACTGAAAACGGCGGTCAAACGAGTGCTTGGCGGGGGCCGATATGTGAGTGCAGCACTGGCCGAGAAGCTGGCGTACGACTTGAGGGGAGGAACGGACGTCCCACTCCACGAACTACTCTCGGACCGCGAATTTCAAGTATTGCGGATGGTCGCTTCGGGTAAGACCCTCAAGCAGATCGCCGGCGAGATCTCCCTCAGCGTGAAGACGGTCAGCACGTATCGTTCGCGGATTCTCAAGAAGACCGGACTCAAAACAACGGCGGAACTGATTCGCTATGCTCTCCAGAGCCAGCTCGTGGATTAATGAGAGTTCATATATCGATAATAAAAGCAAGAATGTCCAGCTGGTTTGATTTGATGCTCGAAGCGCTGTTTCTGTGAGATACTTCCGCACATGTAGTTCTCTTTGTCCTACAACAGAATACTGTTTTCACCGGATGTTTTTCCGTCCAGATTTGTCGTTCTCTAGAGTCGCGGGGGCGATCCTCGAGGAGAAAGAAATGAAGGTCTTTATTGCAGATGACTCGAAGGTAATCGTCGAGCGCCTTGCCGATCTCTTGCGGGATATACCAGGTGTGGAACTCACGGGACAGGCCGGCGATGCGCCGGAAGCAATGCGCTGTATTGAGGAAAAGAAACCAGACGCTCTGATTCTCGACTTGCAAATGCCAGGTGGCTCTGGACTTGAAGTTCTCCGCGCGATTCGTCCGGACCATCCTGCCCTTCAAATCTTGGTCTGCACGAACTACGCTTACCCTCAGTATCGTGAAGAATGCTTCTCAGCCGGCGCGAATTATTTTCTCGATAAATCGGCGGAATTCGAAAAAATACCAGCTATTCTCGGCGAACTGGTCAAAAACTTCGCAAAGAGCGCTCCCGCGGCAAGGCAGACCTAACTCTTCAACTTCATATGGATTCCTGCCAGGCGAAGGACTTTCCCTTTTTCGCTTGTTTCTTTAGGTCTTTAGGGAATGTTGGTGACACACCCCGGCTAGTGCTGGTAAGCCCCCAGATCGACGCTGCCGCCTTGTGGGCGGGCCTTACCGTTGATGTCCGTGTAGATATATTTTTTGAGGTCAGAAACGATGGCTGAAGCCATGCCAGACAAAGTACTGGGGTCAATGCCGCGGCTGTAGGCTGGGCTGAGAGGCAACAGTGTTAGCGCGGTGCCGAGTTGTGAAGCAGGCATCGCCGAGGAATAACCGCCCTGGGTGAGGGAGGGTGCGCTCACAAACAGGGGGTCGGCCTGGATGAATTGCGAAGGATCGGAGTAGCTAAAGTTATAAGAAGCGCCGTAGAGCAGGTTGGTGTAGAAGAAGATGTTGGAACTGCCGTTGTACTCGCCGTAGGCGGGGTAGCCGCTGTTCCAGGCATAGGCGACGTTGTTGACGATGTAGCCGTTGCTGGCGCCGTTGGTTCCGAAGGAGGGGAAATTGGGCTCGTTGGGATCCAGGTCGTTTTTGTAGCAGGTATTGTTGATGACATAGAAGTTCTGGACGTAGTTGGGCTGGATGCAGCGGCCGCCATTGCCGTAGACGACGTTGTTGAGGATGAGGGTCGGGGGCGTGTTGCCGCCGAGATCGAGGATGATGCCGTTGCCGTCGGTATGGTTGGAAGTGTTGTCGAACTCGCCGACGACGGTGTTGTTGGAGATGATGTTGTGAAGGCCGGAGTAGGTATCGAACCACTGGCTGGAGTTGAGAGAGATGCCGCTGGTCCAGCTCCACCAGGAGACGTTGGAGGCGTTGGAGGGGATGTAGCCGTTGTGGCTGACGAGGTTGTGATCGGCGGTGATGTAATCGCAATGGACGGTGGAGACGCCGGAGCCGCCGGTATTGCTAACGGAGTTGCCGATGAAGCGGAGGTGGTGAGAACCGGAGCAGAAGAAGCCGTCGAGGGCGTTGCCCTGGCCGTTGAGGTTGAGGTTGCGGAATTCGAGGTAGGCGGGGTTAGAGGGGAAGCTGCCGCCATTGAAGCGGAACATGACCTGGCCGTCGGGGGCGCCGGTGTAATTGATATTGACGGGGCTGTCGCCGTAAGCCTTATAGACGATCCAAGAGGATGGGGTGCCGCTGGCGGGCGGAGAGAAAGTGGAAGAGAAGCTGTAGGTTCCGCCGAGGAGGCAGACGACCGAGCCGGGGCCAGTGGCGGAAGCGGCACCGGAGAAGGATTTGGGTGAAGAAGGGCTGGTGCCGGAATTGCCGCTGCTCCCAGACGGAGAAGCATACAGCGTGCAATCGGAGGCGAGCGAGCCGTTGCTGATAGTAATGGTCAGCGAAGAGCTGCCGGCAGTAGCTCCTTTGACGTCCTGAACCTGCACGGTAAAGGAAAACGAACCGGCGAGAATCGGCGTGCCAGAGATCGTGCCGCCGACGTTTACTGAGAGCCCGTTTGGAAGTGCCCCATTGAGGAGGCTCCAAGTATAGGGCGCGGAGCCGCCTGACGCGCTAAGGGCGGCGTTATATGAACTGGCCATGGAGCCGCCTGGCAGTTGCGTGATGGTGATTTGCAAGGGGGAAGAGGCTGCATTGACCGTGAGAGTGGCCCCGGCACTGGTAACGCTTCCTGCCGTGTTGCTGACATCAACGGTGAATTGCTCTCCGTTGTCGGCAGAGGTTGTGGCCGCGGTGGTGTAAGTAGAAGAAGTGGCACCGCTGATGGCAGCCCCATTTTTGTTCCATTGATAGCTCAGAGGCGCTGTGCCTGCGGCTGTGACCGAGAAGGAAGCGGGCTGACCTGCCGTAACAGTCTGACTCAGAGGTTGCGCGGTGATCGAGGGCGCCACTGCGGCTGCATTGACCGATAGCATCGCTGCGCTGCTCGTTGCGCTTCCGGCTGCATTGCTCACAACCACGGTGAACTGTGTCCCGTTGTCGGAGCTGGTAGCGGCGGCTGTGGTGTAAGCAGACGACGTCGCTCCGCTGATGGCGACATTATTTTTCTTCCATTGATAGGTCAGAGGGGCGGTGCCGGTAGCTGTTACGGAGAAGGAAGCGGTCTGGCCCGCAGTGACAGTCTGACTTGCCGGCTGCATAGTGACGGACGGTGCCACCGCGGCCGCACTAACTGTCAGCATCGCTGCGCTGCTCGTTGCGCTTCCGGCTGCATTGCTCACAACCACGGTGAACTGTGTCCCGTTGTCGGAGCTGGTAGTGACGGCTGTGGTGTAAGCAGACGACATCGCTCCGCTGATGGCGACATTATTTTTCTTCCATTGATAGGTCAGAGGGGCGGTGCCGGTAGCTGTCACGGAGAAGGAAGCGGTCTGACCCGCAGTGACAGTCTGACTTGCCGGCTGCATGGTGACGGACGGCGCCACCGCGGCCGCACTAACTGTCAGCATCGCTGCGCTGCTCGTTGCGCTTCCGGCTGCATTGCTCACAACCACGGTGAACTGTGTCCCGTTGTCGGAGCTGGTAGTGGCGGCTGTGGTGTAAGCAGACGACATCGCTCCGCTGATGGCGACATTATTTTTCTTCCATTGATAGGTCAGAGGGGCGGTGCCGGTAGCTGTCACGGAGAAGGAAGCGGTCTGACCCGCCGTGACCGTCTGGCTTGCTGGCTGGGTGGTGATCGATGGCGCCACCGAAGCCGCACTAATTGTCAGCATAGCTGCGCTGCTCGTTGCGCTCCCGGCTGCATTGCTCACAACCACGGTGAGCTGTGTCCCGTTGTCGGAGCTCGTCGTGGCTGGCGTGGTGTAACTGGAAGAGGTCGCGGCAGCAATGGCGACACTATTCTTCTTCCATTGATAGGTCAGAGGGGCGGTGCCGGTAGCTGTCACGGAGAAGGAAGCGGTCTGGCCCGCCGTGACCGTCTGGCTTGCTGGCTGGGTGGTGATCGATGGCGCCACCGAAGCCGCACTAACTGTCAGCATAGCAACGCTGCTGGTAACACTTCCGACTGAGTTGCTGAGCACGACCGTGAACTGCGCGCCGTTGTCGGCCGCTGTAGTGGCAGGGGTGGTGTAGCTGGACGACGTCATACCCGCGATCGCAACGCCGTTCTTTCTCCACTGGTAGCTCAACGGAGCAGTGCCTGTGGCCGCCACGGTAAACGTGGCCGTCTGGCCCACCGTCACGGTCTGAGCTGCAGGTTGCGCCGTGACAGATGGCGCCCCCTGAACAGCTGTGCTGCCCGAAACCATTCCAGAGCATCCCGAATTCACAATTGCGAGTGGTATCGCCAATAAAACCAGGGCCCAACGATTCATTGTGCGTCTCTTTCCCGAAATCTTCTCCGGCGCGGCTGGTCGGTTCCGAATTGGAACACTCAGCCGAGAGTACTTGTACTAGCCAGCCGGTCCGGATCGGACACACTCGGGCTGCACAAGAGACGTTAGACGGGATGACGTTGGGCCCACAACTGCTCGCAGGGCCAGAAAGAGGGCGGTGCGGTTTCCGCCCAAGAGGGATGTCGGGCTAAGTCCTACACCGGCCGAAGGTGCAGCGATTCGCTTGTAAACATATGATATAACATGGGTTAAGAATAACTGGAGAGGGTGGAAAGGGACAGGAGGGGTACAGGTACTACTGTACCCCTGTAGGAGTTACTACATTAGCGGAGGAGAAGTCCTGGCGACATAAAGTTTGGCTTCGCCGCAAACTTGTTTGCGGTGCAAACTGAATATTTTGCGAAGTCAAGCGCACATTGTCTGCACCCTAAATTCGTCAGCAAAGCACAAGGGTGCCTTAAGCACTAACACTTGCTGCGGAAACTTTAGGAATCTGCGCCGTCACGAACTGCGCCGTCACGGTTTCCACCGGTTGGCCGAAGCTGTGGTATTCAAAGCCGCGTTCCATCATTGCCTTGGGCTCAAGCAGGTTGCGGCCGTCGAGCACTAGCGGCCGGGCCATAAGGCCGTGGATACGCTCCCAGTCGAGCTGACGGAACTCCTCCCACTCGGTGAGGATCAGCAGCGCGTCGGCGTCTCGGGCTACTTCGTAGGGTTCGCGGCAGCACTGAATCTGCGGAAGAATTACAGAAGTTCTATCCATCGCCTCCCGGTCGTACGCGCGCACTTGTGCGCCATCCGCTAACAGCCGGCGGATCACTTCTAGCGACGGCGCAAAGCGGATGTCGTCGGTGTTTGCTTTGAACGCCAAACCCAGCACCCCCACTTGCTTGTCCTTTAGGACCCAAAGCGCCTGCCGAATTTTCTCAAGAAAGATGTCGATGCGGCGCTTGTTCACGCGCTCAGCCTCCTTGAGCATGCTGAAGTCCACGCCGGTGCGCTCCGCCAAGCGGATAAACGCCTGGACATCTTTGGGCAAGCAGAAGCCACCGAAACCGAGCCCCGCAGCCAGGAACCGCGGCCCGATGCGCGAATCCAGCCCCATCGCGCGAGTCACTTCTTTGATGTCGGCGCCCACCTTCTCGCACAGATCGGCAATCACATTGGCGTAGGAAATCTTCAGCGCTAAGAAAGAGTTTGACGCATGTTTGATCAGCTCGGCGCTATTGATCGTGGTGACGAGCAGTTCCGGCGAGTGAGTTGGGGGACACCCGCCCAAGTGCATCGGACAATGGAAGCGCCCTTCCAGGATAGGACGGTAGATCTCTCGCAACTGCCTTTCCGTGGCCTCCTCATCCACACCAATCACGATCCGGTCTGGGTGCAGAAAATCCTCAACGGCTGTGCCTTCCCGCAGGAATTCCGGGTTGGAGGCCACACGGAACTCCGCACCCCCGTTCCGGCGGTAGTGTCCGAGCTGGCGCTTCAGTTGCTGGCCCGTTTGCGCCGGCACCGTGCTCTTCTCCACCACCAGCATTGGCGTGCGCGCTTCGGTGGCGATCAGCCGCGCTACGTTGTCAATCGCAGACAGGTCGGCGTCGCCAGTCTCCAGCGGTGGCGTGCCCACACAAATGAAAATGGCTTCGGCCGTCCGCACCGCCTCTCCCGCATCACTGCTGAAAGAAAGCCTATTGGCCCGGCAATTCGCCGCCAGCATGCCATGCAAATAGGGCTCGTAAATAGGCACCACGCCCGCCTTCAGGGAGGCGATGCGTTCCGGGTCGTTATCTGTGCAAACGACATGGTGGCCGAGCTCTGCCAAGCATGTTCCCGTCACCAAACCCACATATCCGCAGCCAATCACAGAAATTCGCACGGTCGGCCTCCTAAATTGCAGCCCATCCAATGGCACTCTCTACTGCGCATTATCTACCCGCGGAACCGCTCCAGCTCAGAGAGCCTTGCTCTCTACGGAGGATGTTGTACCAACAATGGTATGCAAAGTAAGCGAGGCCCCCAGATCAAACAATCGGTTACATACCGGAGAGATGCGCAAGGAAAAAGCGTAAAAAGGCTAGGGTAGAACCCCTATGGTTCAGAAGTTTATTGCAATCCCCATCGGAGGATTTGCTGAATTGCCCACGCTTATGCGCCGGCCAACAATAGCCACTGGCCTCTGGATACCGCTCGGTGAAAGTGCTCTGCTGGATGACCCGGCAGCCGAGCGTATCCAGAGGTTTCTCGGCCTGATCTCCTTGATCTGCGCATTTTCGCGTCCCGCGGCCCGACGAAACGGGCGCCAGTTGTCAGCTTACCCTGGCCGCCCTTACCCCATCTTGACTCGACAGGACGGCTCCTATATCGTTATGGGCGAAGTCAAAGCGGAACTCGGAAATTTCAGTTTTCTCCTGTCCCCGCGCTGTTAAACGGAGAGTTGATGCCCAGCCGAACTCTTTACGTTGATGGGGAATACCTTGCGAAGAATCCGACCTGGCACGTTGAGGAGTCGGCTTGGAAGGCCCACCAGGTTCTTCGCATGCTTCGGAAGAATGGAGTTTCCCCTAAGACCGTCTGCGACGTGGGCTGCGGCGTCGGAGAAGTGCTCAATCAGCTTCAAGAAAATCTAGACAGGGAATGCGTCTTCTGGGGCTACGACATCTCCCCACAAGCTATCGATGTGGCCAAGACTCGATCCAGCGGGAGGATCCACTTCGAGCTTGCCGACTTCGGGCAGGAGACGGATAAATTCTTTGATTTGATCCTGGTCTTGGATGTAATCGAGCATCTCCCGGACTATTTCAGTTTCTTGGAGAGACTGAAGGCGAGGGGCCGCCACAAGATATTTCACATCCCTCTGGACCTTTCTGTGCAAACGGTATTCCGCAAGAATGGGCTCGTCAAACGGAGAGAGATGTATGCGCACCTTCACTATTTCAGCAAAGAGACGGCATTGCGGACTCTGGAAGATGCCGGCTATGAAGTGTTGGATTACTTCTACACGCCGCGTTCGGTCGAGCTTGGTTCGGCGCCAGGCCAGTTGCTTCTGAAACTCCCGAGGAAACTGTTGTCCACCATCCACAAAGATCTCACTGCCCGGCTGCTGGGTGGCTTCAGCCTTTTGGTTCTTGCTCGATGAGTCTGGAATTCCCGCCGTGCCCTTGGCCGGCGGTCGGGAAAAAGCCGCGGTCTCTCGAATGGGCCGGGATGAATTCCACCGGGAGACGGCGGGGGACGGCCCGGCCAAACTCCCCCCTTCGCAGTTGATAGCTTCCTCTCAACTCAACACCTCACACTCACGGACAACGGCCGCCCGAACAGATCGCGGCATCATCGATGTAGATCGTAGCTGTGCTTGGATTCAAACTCTTGGAGTAGTTGTTCACACTCCACTGGCAGTCCCCGTCCGCATAGCGAGTCTGAACATTTGGCACATCGAAGATCTGCGCACCGCCCTGCCAGAACGTCACGTGCCCGGCGTTGTCCCCGGCGCACTTGTAGAAGGCTTCCACGCGGAACCATTGGCCATCCGGAATGTTTTTGATCGCCTGCTGGTAGGAGGTTTTCGTATTTTGGTCGTACAGGTAGAAGTACATGGACCCGTCCGGACGATTGCCCACATTGAGGGCGAAGAACGGATCGCTAGCGTCGCCGCGTTTCGATTTCCATTGGAAGACGTTCCACCACGGTGGATTGCCGTTTGGAATGTACCGTCGCGGGAAGTAGTACCAGACGCTGTAATGGAGCTCGGACTGACTTTCGGGCTCAAGCCAGCGAAACAATCGGACACCGCTGGTAGAGATTTCGGCGGGATTCAATGTATTGATATATAGTTTCGCCGAATGGATGCCGCTGTGGGCGGGAGAAGCAATATCCACAGTCGCTGTCGCCGTTCCGCTATCAAGAACACCGCCGCCAGTGTTGGGCCCGCCCGGGACGTCGGGACGACTCCATTGTGAGAGATCACCTGTTTCCATGTCCGCCGACCAGAGTACGGAACCCGATGGCGTCACGGTCGCTTTGGAATCCGCGCTGCTGGTAAGCTTCCAGCTTCTCAAGCCGAAAAACTTTGCAGCAGGCTCCTTGCCAGCCTTGCTGACGAGACCGGTGGCTATCGTTACGATTACGGAAGCGAACAAGGCCATCCTGAATCGGCGCACCTAGAATCTCCTGTTGACAATGCTGGGATGAAAGCATAAGGTGCGAGGCGCAGTAGAGGCGATGCAAACCTCGGCTTTTCGAAGTCGCCGCCCCTGAGAAACGCGGACTTTTCCCGCCTCCGGTACTTCAATCCGCTACACTGCTAGAGTTTCCCGCTGGCCAGCGGACTTCCGCTCCTTGGAAATGCAATCCGATGCCAAAGCGTCCGTCGCGCAGCCGTTGACAATAGACAACCCGAGCCTGTACGCGCAGATCCCCCGTCGTGGAACTGACCATCAGCGCTTCATCCGGGTTCATCTGCCTCTGGGCAACGACGCGCAGGCCACCAGCACAGGCGTTCTCAGTGAGCGTACGCTCCGTAGCCGAAGGTTCCCGGAAGCGGGAAATCTGCACCGGCACAGCCAGTGGGGTTCGTCTTTCACGTCGTCCGGACCGCGAGGCCATACTGTAAGTGCCCTCCCTTGCAAAACTGCTCTTGTTTGCACCGGCTTGACGATGCAAATTCTTTGGTGAACTGCGTTTTCTCTCGCCTGGGCATCCTGCCAACGATGCGATGTCCCGACTCGGATGAACTAACGGCAAAAAGGTTGCCGTCCCCTGGCGCTTACCCTAATGCTCGGTTTCCCATAACGCAATCGGTGATGCTCGATCTGCCTGACTACCATCCAGCTCTTTAATCCGCCCTTGTCACAAGGACGGGCTTCGACCGAAGCCGTTTTTCTTCGTACATGGCCTCGTCCGCCCGGATCATCAATTGCTCGATCGATGCCGGGCTGCGCGGGCTTGTGGGGTCGAAGCGCGCCGCTCCCAAACTGATCGATAGCGTGCAACGTGAGTGTCTCGCATTGAGTTCCTTCAAGTTCCGATCGAGACGAGCGCGGATGGTGGACTCGCTGTGACCGGAGACCTCCAAGGCGAGTACGGCAAATTCGTCACCGCCGAATCGCGCAATGACGTCCGAATCCCGAAACGTCTTTTCAAGAACCTGCGCGGCGTGAACCAGCGCCAGATCGCCTTCCTTATGGCCAAACTTGTCATTGATCTGCTTCAGCCCATCCACGTCGGCAAAGAACACCAAGATCGCGCGACCGGACCGGCGCCCGAGTTTCAATTGCCGTTCCGCAAGGGCCAGGAATCCGCGGCGGTTGTATACGCCGGTCAGTTCGTCGCTGAGCGCAAGGCTGCCCAGTTCTGCTTGCAGCATGCATTGCTTCACGGCGCACTGAATCGCGCGCATCAGGAGTTTATTGGTCGAGCCATTCTGCGCGGTGCCGAGTTGCCCGGCAGCCGACTTCGTGCGCACGTCTTGCAATAGCCTGGCAAGTTCTCCGTTGGCCTTCGCGAACACTGCTTGGAGGATTTGTTCCACGGCTTCTTTTCCCTGCGGAAGATCCAAGGCAGGAATGTCGAAGCCAAAATGTGAGTCGGGATCCATCCCTAAGCTCAGGTATGTGGCGCCCATGGATTGAGCCACGGATGCCGCCAAATCCTGGCGATTGCGAATGCCCTTATCTAACTTGTAGGAAGGCATTGGCATTTTTGTCCACGCTCCGTTTCCTTGCGCTGCCCCAGTGCGATTCCAGCGGGCCCTTGCGAATTCTCTGGCCTGAACGCAATCGGTGCACGCCCTCTCCTGAGCTCCGCCAGCAGCATCCGTTCATCGCCCAAGAACAATAAACGGCGCGCAAAACTCTCAAGTTCGGCCAGGTTCCCTGGAAAGCCCCGCATCCACAGAGTTCTCAAAAGTGCCGAGGAAACTGGCACTGGGGCGCGTCTATGTTTCATGGCGAGAGGCGCGATGGCGTCCCCAAGCATCTGGGCCATGGTCTTCCTCAATTCGAGCGGAACGATGTTTGCCACTTGTGCCACCGCTGGTTTATCCTTCCCCCCCGCCAAAGGGTAACGATCGAAACAGCTTGCAATCCTTTGAGGTACGGCCGCCGCCGTGTTATGGCCGGTTGGAGGTTCGGGGGTTGCCTTGTATGAGGTGGGTGCCCTACGCACGGTGGCGGCCCTCCCTTTCTTCCTGCAGCATAGCCGCTTGCCGGGATGTTACAATCCAGTGAATCACCCCTTTGGGATAGGTAGAATGCCTGAAAGAGGGCTACTGAGAAGCCCGGTTGTAGAGGGTGCCTTGAAGCACCATCGCCGTTCTTACCAGCTCGCTTCGCCCCCTTTGCCGTTCAAGTCCTCGGCCAAAGTCGCCACTAAGAGGTAGAGCTGCGGTGAAATCCCCGTGCTGAGCGTCATCACAGATGTTCCCGCGTGCCAACCACAGTTGGTTCAAGTTCTCCTGCGAAGGCCCCGAAGCTAATCGGAGCCTTTGCGAATACCTTTGCGAATAAAAGATGCTTTACGGGCCGGGTCGCGCAAGCGGAGCTGAAGGAGTTCGCGAACGGGATGTTTGGAGTAGGACTGCAGCTCTTTTATTCTTGAAGTTGCTTGAGAGGTATTGACCGATGCCGCGCTGAGTGATCTCCCGCTTGTGAATGCGGTATTCACCGGGTTGTGAGGACGTCTCCCCTTTGTTATTCAAAACAGGCAACGTAGATTCTCCGGGGTGCTTGAGAGATTGTTCGGCTACTTTTAGGGGAATTCTGACGGGAGGAGAGAATAAAAAAGATGTCTGCCAACCGACCCCAGGCATGCAACTCCAAAATTCGCAATCGCAGGGAACGGCAGTGCTGGTTGTGGTCAGTTCAGTGCTTGGCGCTGCTCTTGCTAGCGGCGCTGGGATGCGTCTCGGCGGCGGCCCAGTCCGTCGCGTATGTGCCCACCCACAAATCGAATAGCGTTGCGGTGGTTAACACCGCGACCAATTCTGTGATAGACATAATCCCGGTGGGGATTCAGCCCCTTAGCGGGGCCATGTCGCCGAATGGCCAAGAAGTTTATGTAACCAATTCCGGTTGGATATTCGGATCCAACTCCGTATCGGTGATCAACACTCTTACAAACACCGTCGTGGCCACCATCCCTGTTGGGAATTTCCCCATCGGCGTGGCCTTCACGCCGAACGGCGCCTTCGCCTATGTGGTGAATAGCAATGCCAACAGCGTCTCGGTGATCGACACCGCCACCAGGACCGTCTTGTCCACGATCAATGTCGGAGCTAGCCCTTGGGGCGTAGCCTTCACGCCGAACGGCGCCTTCGCCTATGTGACGAATCAGTCCGCGAACAACGTCTCGGTGATCGACACCGCCACTAAGAGCGTGGTGGCCACGGTCCCAGTGGGAAGCAATCCCGTCGGCTTGGCCATCACTCCGGACGGGGCCTTCGCCTATATAGCGAATTTTCTGTCCAATAGCGTCTCGGTGATCAGCACCGCCACCAACACCGTTGTGAATACGATTGCGGTGGGTGCTACCCCCATTACCGTCGCCATCACTCCGAACGGCGCCTCCGCTTATGTGCCGAATGACGGCTCCAACAACGTCTCGGTGATCAACACGGCCAGCAACACGGTGACGGCCACGATCGCCGTGCAAGCCAACCCTCGCGGCGTCGCGGTCACCCCAGACGGGGCCTTTGCGTATGTCTCGAATAGAATCGCTAACACCGTTTCGGTGGTCAACACGGCTACCAACAGCGTGGTCGCAACGGTAATGGGAGTGGCTCTTTTCCCTGAGGCGGTGATCATCCGGTGATCATCCCGGCTCGATGAGTTGGAGCTGGGGCCGGCAGCGAGCGACGGTTCCGAAAGCATCCGCTGAGAAGACCTCGGGTGCGAATAGGCAACAGCAATCTGGCAGGTCGAATAACTGCCTGAGCGTCAGGGGTACTGGTCCGTGGAGGCATTGCCGCGCAGCCGGTGCCCCAAAATGCCTCAGGCCTCTCCGCCGTCAAAATGTTTGATTCGCCGGATGGGATCGACAGGGTGACAGGAGATTCAAATAAGCCCACAAGAGCAACTCAGGTATTTTCCGCAGATTTCTTGGGGTGTTTACCTGCTTCCCCGAGGCCGGAGGCTCTACCTAATATTCCGCCATGCCGGGGCGTGCATCACAGACAGGGGAAGAATCACCCGAGAGCGGGATCTACTCCATCACACATCAGAATCACCAACTCCCCAACGTGGTGATCCTTCTCAAGGGCGAGACATTTCCACCGTGCACGGAGTGCTTACCTCCGGTTTCTTTTGAGTCGGTGGGTGCAACCCCTTACGTCTCCGGACGTCCTGCTATCGGCTCTACACACTCTAATGTGCTCGATTCCCGGGCGAGCCCGATGAATGCAGTGAGTTTACACACCTGGAAATCGGCATGAGCAAAGAAGTTTGGCGCGAACTCTGCCGAAAAGCAGGCTCCGGAGAACCCCTCACAAAGCTTCCTTTGGAGAAAAGCTCTTATGGAGGTCAGCTAATGCGACTCGTTCGATCTGCAGGATGGATTCTCCCTGTCAGTTCGCTTTCGGTCTTAGCCCTATCGGTGCTGTTTCATAACACGCCTGCAGTCTCTGCTCAGACCGCAACGCCTCCCAGCAGCTCGATTAGTAGCAGCTCGGGCCCGGTGTCGTGGGATTTCGCTGCCGTCGGGGGCGGTACCGTGACCAACGTGGGCATACAGGACATCTGCCCACCGGGCATGTGTGACGACCATGACCTCACCGTCGTGCTCCCTGCGCCGGCGGCAACTTTCTACCAGACGATGACGGCCAAGCTGACCATTTCATACACTTGGACGAGCACGGTGCCTACCGACCTGGACGTGTTTGCTATCAGCCCCAGCGGGGCCGACCATGGTCCGGGTTCGCCAGATGACACCTCGACTGGATCTGGTATAGAAATCCTGACTGTCACCGATCCCGTCGACGGAGCCTGGCACATCCGTTCGGTCGCCGCACTGGCGCCGGTGCCGACAACCGCTCACTCGGTAGTGACACTCACCACCGCCGCGCGGCCCACTTCGCCACCACCACCGCCGCCCGCTCCTGGCGCGCCAACGTTCGTCAACTATCCTGCGCCTGAGGACTGCACAGCGCCTAACACGCCACCAGGCTGCATCCAGCCAGCGACGGGATCTACGACCGCCAGCACACACAGCGCGGGCGAGCCGTCAATCGGCGTTGACTGGAGTACGGGCAAGGCCTTCATCGAAGCCGGAAACCACACGCTGCGGGTGACCTTCAATGATTCCGTTACTCCTGCCACGGCGTTCTGGGAGGACCAGCGGTCGCCCTTCGCCCGTCTCAGCCTCGATCCCATCCTCTTCACCGATGACGGACACTTCGGCGGCACGAATCGCACGTTCTCGTCACAACTCAATGGCGTTACCAGCGAGCTATCCTTCACCGATGACGACGGTAACAACTGGCTGCCGACCCAGGGTTCCGGCCAGCCAGCAGGCGTTGACCATCAGACGGTCGGAGGTGGCCCCTACGCCGTGCCTGCGCCTGCGGTGCGCGCATATCCGCACGCCATCTACTACTGCTCGCAAGACATCGTGACGGCCTTCTGCTCGCGGAGCGATGACGGCGGCCTCACCTTCGGACCCGGCCTTCCCATCTATGTCTTCACCAGTGTTAGCGGTGTTGACCGCCCGGTCGCTCCCGGAACCTGCGGCGGTTTGCACGGGCACGTTCGCGTTTCGCCTGACGGTACTGCCTACGTTCCCAACGAGAAATGCATGGACGCGACTGGCGTCAGCAGGCCAGGAGTAGCCGTTTCGACCGACAACGGTTTGAGCTGGATCGTGCGGACCGTGCCCGACGCCCAGAGCATCAGCCCCGGCAGCGACCCGTCCGTTGCGGCAGGCGCGAACAACACCATCTACCTCGGCTACGTCAACGTGGATGGGCACGCGAAGATCGCCGTGTCACAAGACCGCGGCTTGCACTGGTCGAAGTCCAAGGACGCGGGCACTCCGTTCGGAACTCAAAACGCGGAGTTCGCCGAGGTGATCGCGGGCGACGACAACCGTGCGGCTTTTGCTTATCTGGGCACCCCGACCGCAGGCGATACCCAGTCCGCCGACTTCCCTGGCATCTGGCATCTCTATGTTGCATTCACGTACAACACGGGTCGCACTTGGACCACCGTTGACGCGACACCCTCCGATGCGGTTCAGCGCGGCTGCATCTGGAATCAGGGCGGCAGCAACCCCTGCCGCAACCTGCTCGACTTCAACGACATCACGGTGGACAAATTTGGACGCGTGCTTGTGGGCTACGCTGATGGCTGCACCGGCTCGTGCGTGAACGATCCTTCACAGAACGCCTCCGCCGGCCCTGCCACTGCGCAGGATGCGCTTGCCACCATTGCGCGTCAAGTGGGCGGCCGTGGCGTTTTTGCCGCTCTGGACAGCACGCAATTCGGCACCAGGAGAGGCAACATCGTAGGTGGTGGCAACCTGTGCTACGGTGATCCCGCGAGCGGTGTCAGCGGCGGTCCGGATTGCAATAAACACTAATGAGCCACAATCCTCTGCTGCGTTTTTTGTTTTGCGGATTGCTCTTCTCTCCAGCTTCGCTGATCGCCAACCAGGCGCCCGGCGGCCCGCCGCAGAAGACGAAAGCTGGCGAAGTCCCTCCCTCCGCTAAGGAAGAGATTGACGTGTGCCGGCTGCTCACCAGCGCGGAAATCGAAGCTGTACAGGGCGAGTCGGTCAGGGAAACGAAGCCCAGCGTGCAGCCGAATGGCGGCATACGGATGTCGCAATGCCTCTTCCGCACGGCCACGTTTGCGAAATCGGTCACTGTGGCCTTGGTCGCGCCCGCTCCCGGCAAATCTTCTGCGCTCGTGCCGCGCAAATTCTGGCGAACGCGGTTCCATCCGCCCGAGCCGAAGGATGAAGACGAGCGGCCTGTTCCCGGCAAAGCTCCGGACAAGGTTGGTCCCGAAGGTGAGGAGGACGCGCCGAAACCGCGCCACCTCGACGGGCTCGGTGAGGAAGCCTACTGGGTGGGTAACGGGATCACGGGAGCGCTTTACGTGCTCCAGGGCGACGTCTTCCTGCGCATCAGCGTCGGAGGAATTCACGAAGAATCCGCGCGCATCGAAAAAGCCAAGGTGCTGGCCCGCGATGTAATGAAGCGCCTTTGATCCCACACGCCGCACTCAGCAACTCCATGGATATACTTTACCTACAGAGCGAGGCGGCTCTTCGGACCGGGCTCATCGCGCTTGGAATCCGCCGGTCTCATTTCTCGGAAAAGATGTAAATTGGACGACATCACTAACCCGGGGCTCAGATGCACGGTGGGAGGGAAATGTATTTTGTTGGTTAGGTTGTCCGCCATAACACGAACCGCAATCTGGCCTTGGCGGTGTGGTTGCTGGTAAATCGACGCTGTGATGGTGCCCTTTTGGAAGTAGGGAGACATTTCCGCGAACAGGTCCGTGGTTATCAGCTTTACTTTTCCAGCCACGCCCCGCGCCCCAAGCGCATGGCACACTGGCAAACAATTCACCGTGTTTACGTAGATCCCCGCAAGGCTCGGGACACGGCGCAGGAGGTCGAAAGTTTTTTGGAAACTTTCATCTTCATCTTCGTGTCCTTCAATGACGCTCACGATCTTTCCGCCAGCGCAGTGCCGCAGGAACGCTTCCGAAAAGCCATCGGTTTTCTTACGATGATCCTCGGCAGTAAGCATGCCTGCAACGACCGCAACCTTCGAACCACGCGGAACGAGCTTGCCCATCAGTTCACCGGCCAGGCTGCCATTCAATGACGGCTCCACGCAGACGATGTTGGAACGGCGGCTCTTGGGGGCGTCGGTGGATACGCAAACTATACGAATACCTTTCTCTTCCGCGTCGTCAATGAGCGGAGTCAGATCTTTTGGATTTCCTGCGGTGAGAATAATTCCGTCGACGCCGCTTTGTACCAGTTCCTTGAATACCTCGGTATCTCATTCTCCGAGCGCCTGCACGGGACGGTTCACGAACTGAATCCCCAGTTGTCCGACGCGCCGGGCTTCATCCAGGACTCCGCTCCAAAGCTGGTCGTAGAAATAGTGAATCTCCCGGGGCATGCACACCCCGACTCGAGCGCTCGCTTTGGCAACGGACAAAGCGCGAGCCGCCAGATTCGGGGTGTAGCCGATCTGTCGCGCAACTTGCAGAATCCTTTGGCGCGTGGATTCCTTGATCCCTCCGCGCCCGTGCAAGGCGCGATCCACAGTTCCAATCGAAACCTTCGCCATCTCGGCGATCAAGTGGATTCCGCTTCTCTCTTTAGCCATTTTTGACGCCCCAACGGGTTCAGCCGCCCGGCGTGGAATCTCGATTTGAGTCCGAGAACCATCGCTGAGGAAACTGCCGGCTCTGCCACGTGCCTTGCAGTTGGGTCACTTTTTCTTCCAGCGCCATTCGGGAGATTAGGTCCGAAACCCGTGCTCAACGCCCAGTTTTGGGTCGCGATAGACGTGGCACTTTGTGCCAGTACGCTGGCACGCTCAAGGGTGCAAATCGCCAAAAGGGAAAAAATGGTTTGCGCAACTAGCCAGTCGAGAAAAACGCTTCAGAGCCGCCTCCGGATGAATCATTTCAATTCTTGCAGTCCAAAAAGCGTGTGGTACTATATCATGGGCGTTAACGTACACGTTAAATTCATTTCCTTTCTTTTTCGCTCCGTTCTTTTTGCGTCGGGGACATTTTCATGCTGCGCAGCCTTGGGCAAGTCTCTCGTCCTGCCGTTTTTCTCCTTTTGATGCTGCTCTCAGTCGTCTTGCCAGGTGCGAACGTCTTTGGAGCGTAGCGCGCCAGAAATCTATGCAAACCTGCGTTCTCGGAATCGACGCTGGCCTCCGATGAGAGGACAGAAGCTGCGCATGCTGCTTTTGGTAGGTGTGCTCTTCGAAGCCGCGTACGCGTATCCCTTGCTTGCCGAATCGAGCCACGATGCTTGGTTGCGGTATGCGCCAATCGCGGAGACTGCGCGGGAAAAATACGCCTCGCTTCCCGCGGCCGTAGTTGTGCTGGGAGATTCTCCAGCGCTTGGCACCGCGCAAGGAGAACTCATTCGGGGCGTCAGGGGCATGCTTGGAAAGACGCTGCGCGCCGAAAAAGATCTGCCTCGGGAGAGAGCCATTGTCTTGGGTACATTCGAATCGCTTCAGGCCGTGGTGCCTTCTTTTCACCTTCGCAGTCCCTTGAACGAAGAAGGCTTTTGGCTGACGACGGGAAAAGTGCACGGATTCCCCTGTCTTATTGTTACAGCCATGACTGACCGTGGCGTCTTGTATGGTGTGTTCGCGCTATTGACGAAGATTGCTTCGAACGCGGAAATCGCATCCTTGGACGAAGTGCAAAAGCCTTATGCCCGGCTACGATGGGTGGACCAGTGGGACAACCTCGATGGCGGAATCGAACGTGGATACGGTGGGCGTTCGATCTTTTTCGAGGATGGCAGGGTCCGCACCGACTTGACGCGCGTCCACGAGTACGCTCGCTTGCTCGCTTCCATTGGGATCAACGGCTGCTCCATCAATAATGTCAATGCGGATCCTCGTCTTCTTGAAGATGATTTTCTGCCGCAACTCGCTCGCATCGCTGACGCCTTCCGTGAATGGGGTATCCGGATCGCCGTAGCAATTGATTTGAGCAGTCCCAAGGTTATTGGAGGGCTGGATACATTCGATCCGCTGGACCCGCGTCTCATCCAATGGTGGCGCGAGAAAGTGGACGCGATCTACAGGCGGATTCCAGACTTCGGCGGATTTGTTGTCAAGGCGGATTCCGAAGGCCGGCCCGGCCCGTCCGCCTATGGCAGGACGCCCGCGGACGCCGCCAATGTGATTGCCCGCGCGCTCAAACCCCACGGCGGCATCGTTTTCTATCGGGCGTTTGTATACGACCATCACCTCAACTGGCAAGATCCTAAGAGTGACCGCGCGAAAGCTGCGTACGATATTTTCCATCCCCTCGATGGCAAGTTCGACGACAACGTCATCATTCAGATCAAACATGGGCCCATTGACTTTCAGGTCCGCGAACCTGCTTCTCCCCTCTTTGCCGGGTTGCAACGCACCAATGTGGCAATGGAGCTGCAAATCACTGAGGAATACACCGGGCAGCAGCGGCATTTATGTTTTCTCCCCTCGATGTGGAAAGAGGTGCTCGATTTCGATATGCACCTGAACCAGGATGGCACGTTTGTCAAAGACCTTGCTTCCGGCAAGACGTTTCGTCGTCCGGCGGGGGGATTTGTCGGCGTTGCAAATGTCGGCACAGACGTGAATTGGATCGGGCATCCGCTGGCGATGGCCAATCTGTACGGGTTTGGCCGCCTGGCGTGGAATCCCGATCTTAGTGCGAGAACCATCGCTGAGGAATGGACGCGACTGACCTTTGGAAACGATCCAGCTCTTTTGAGTACGCTTGCCATCATGCAAGTCAATTCGTGGAAAGTTTATGAGAGCTACACCGGTCCCCTGGGAGCCCAGACGCTGACGGACATTCTTGGAAGTCACTACGGACCCGGAGTGGAATCGTCCGAGCGCAACGGCTGGGGTCAATGGCACCGCGCTGACCGTGACGGGGTCGGCATGGATCGTACTGTGGCCACCGGAACCGGCTATGTAGGACAGTATCCTCCGCCACTAGCCAAGCTGTATGAGTCTTTGGAATCCACGCCTGACGAGTTACTGCTTTTCTTTCATCACGTGCCCTACACACGCGTGCTGAAGTCCGGGAAAACGGTGATTCAACACATTTACGACTCGCACTACGAAGGCGCGGAACGCGCCGCGCAGTACGTCCATCAATGGGAATCGCTGAGGGGCCGCATCGATGAACAGCGTTACTCCGACGTTTTGGCCCGGCTTGAATATCAGGCGGCGCACGCAATTGTCTGGCGAGATGCCGTCTGCAACTGGTTCTTTCGGACTTCCGGCATACCTGATGCGCAACACCGCGTGGGAAATTATCCCGATCGCATCGAAGCGGAAGCCATGGAGCTCCAAGGCTACTCGGCCGTGGACGTCGTTCCGTGGGAGAACGCTTCCGGGGGCAAAGCAATCGAATGCGAGCTGGCGCGAGGATGCACGGCTTCTTTTCGTTTTACGCGCGACGCAGGGCGGTACGAGATCGACATTCAGTATTTCGATCAGAACAATGGCGAATCAAATTTTCGGGTCTTGGTGGGGGGCCAAGTTGTGGATGAATGGACGGCGAACGATACACTCCCTGCTGCAAGAATCGGAGGTGATTCTTCGACGCGGCGGCGCATTCGCGGATTGGCGCTACGCCCGGGAGACCAGATTCGCATCGTGGGAATTCCCGACAGGGAAGAGCATGCGGCACTGGACTACGTCGAGATTCGCTCCTCACTGAACTGAGGTCATTCATTACGAACGCGGGAGCGAAATTCTTGTGACGGATCGTTCGTTGAGCTGCGCACAACATTCGCGAGAAAGTATCCGGCTTCACCGAATTTTCCCGTTCTTCGTTAGACCGTCGAGCCAGCGCCGTGCGGTCGCGGCTTCAGGGCTATCGCCATGGCTCTTCAGGAATTTCACGCAGGGTCTGCGCCGCGTCGTCGTACTGCCCTACGGCGGTGAGCGACTGTGCAACAAGCAGTTCGATCTGGGGCGCCTCTCCCTTGGACTCAGTCAGCGCTAGCTGGGAGATTTTCAGCGCCTGGTCATATTGTTGGCGATAGTAATACGCTTTGCCCAGCGCCCAATGGCTCTCCCACCCGCCAGCTTCCAACTGCAGCGATTTCTCGAGCGGTGCAATGGCCGCTTCGTATTTCGCCTGGTCGGTAAGAGCCATTCCCAGTGCCCCCAAAACGTGAGCGTTACTTGGATCGATCTGGGCGGCCTTTTCCAAAACGCTTTGCGCTTGCGACCAATTGCGCTGACTGAGGTACAGCACGCCTTGTACAAAGAGCACCTCGGGGTGCCCGGGCGCGAGCTTCATGGCTTCGGACACGTATTTTTCGGCGTCTGAGAGTTTGTTAGCACTTAACGCTTGCAATCCTTTGTCGAGAGCTTCCTTCGCTTTCGGAGCGAGCAGCGGTCTGCCCGGATCCCCGTGTTATCTCCCGTAGCCGATTCCTTTTGCAGATAGATGTCAACTTCGGCTTTTACGGCGACGGGCACCGCCACATCCTTTTGTGCGGTCTTGTATCCGGTCGCGCTGACAACAAGCGTGTAATCACCCAAGGATCGCAGAATGAAGAACGCGCGTACGTGTGAAGCCTCTTTCTGGTCGGTGGGCATTCCTTGCTTGAAGATCTTCACATTCGCGGGAGCGGAGATGGGCTCCCCCGAACTGTCGCGCACGGTTACGGAAATTTCCGCTTTGTCTCCCCGGAGCAGGAGGTTCGCGAACATGCAAACAGTATTTCAAGCAAGCGCGGAGTAAATCCGAGATTGTGGTCGTATGATGGTCTTAACCGGCCAATCTCTGCCCATTTTCAGGGCGTCGCGAGGTTGCGCGCTTCGGTAACGATTTTGGTGAGCCGGTTGGAGAGGCGGTCGAGGCGGTGCCGAGAAGTGCCGTTTGGCAGTGTCCTGCGAAACATCTCGAGCACATGTTGAGCAGCGAGCAAAGAATCGATCAGACCATCGAGGCCCGCTCGGGGAGTGATCGGTGTCTTCGACTGCGGAACAAGATGGCGAGGTTTTGAGCGAGCCAGCTCAAATGCCCGCTGGAGATCATTCAACGTCACATCAAGATATTGCATGGTCATCTCGGGAGAGGTGTGACCTAGTAGTTTCATTACCGTAGGCAAGCCAACGCCAGCTCGAAGCATCTCCGAGGCATAGGTATGGCGAAGCTGAGGGGGGACGATGCGGGTGAAAAGGCCAAGCGCGTGGCAGACCTGATGCAAGTAATCGCGGAGTTGACGAACGAGTGCCTCTTTGGCGCGCGGACGGGCCAGAAGCCGTCCATCGGCAGGCAGTGGATCAAGGAAACGAAAGAATTGGAGGCGCCGGACGAGTTCACACACAAAGGGATCCACGGGGACCATACGTTCTGTTTTGAGTTTGCCGAGCGGAACGTGAACCGCCCATTGATTCGGGCCGATGGCGCGAAGGCAGTCGAAGGACAGATCGGCACATTCCCCGATGCGCATGCCAGTGTGGCGAATCAGCAGAAAGGCATTGCCACCCAGATCATTGCGCAAGCGGAATTCCTGCTGCAAGAGTTCATCTTGTTCTGTCGTGAGTGGGCGTGGAAGTCTTTGCGGGAGGCGCGGAATATCCTCGCGGCGGATCAGATGAGCGAGTTCAGGAAGTTGTTCGGTCCAAACCAGTTCGTTGCATATGCCGCGCAGAGCGCCGAGCAGGTTGATATAGGACGCGGTCGTGAGCGCTGGCGTTTGCGAACGCAGACGGGACATCCAGCCGAGGATGTGGGGTTCGCGGCGCAATTGGTCCAGGCGCTGCACCTCAGGATGATCTGCACCGAGATAGCTCAGGAAATTGCGGACCGTGCCGCGGTAATGACGAGTCGTCTCGGAACTGAACGAAACACTGAAGGAATCGACCGCGCGATCGAAGACCGGAGCCAGAGGATGTTGGAGCGGAGGGCGTCGCGCGCGGTTCATGAGGAAGCCTTCGGAAGGGCGCGAATGTGCTGCGCCACGGCACGTGCATACTCAAGGTAGACGTCTTGTGGGGTGACCAGCACATAGAGCAGCGTGGTCTGGATATCCGCGTGACCCATCAGTTGCATGAGCGCAGGAAGACTCATACCGGCGCGGATCATGTCGGAAGCAAAGGTGTGTCGACAATCGATGCGGGTTGGCGAGCTGGATGCCGGTGGCCTGGCGATGGTAGCGGAATAAAGATCGTAATCCCCCAGCGGTCATGCGTGTTCCGCGCGCGTGGCCTTTGAGTGAGACGAAGAGCGCGGCGGAACAGGGATTCGGTCGTTCCAGTCGCAGATAGTGTTCGAGCAGTTGCACGGTTTCTGGCGCCAACGGCAGGGAGCGAAATTTGTTGCCTTTGCCCGGGACGCGAAGCTGTGCTTCGGAAAGCAACGCGTCGTCGCGATTCAAAGCTAATACTTCGGCGGAGCGGAGCCCTTGCAGGAGCATCAAGCCCACGATGGCCAAGTCGCGCGAAGAGCGGAAGCTCGACCAGAAGCGCGCTACTTCATCCACCGAGAGCGGCACGATGTTGCGTTTGGGCACCTTCACTCGCAACCGGCTCATGGCCGCCCACGGCCGACCAAGGCCCATGGGCTTTCGCTGCAAGAACGCTTGATGAAAGCCGCGGGCGATCTGGCGGGCGCACAGCTGTTGAAACTGTTCCGCATTGAGATGGGTGCCCAACGAACAAGTGGCGTGGCGAAAACCCGTCTGCCACAACACCGCGAAATCGAACAGACCTTCAACCAGAATCACCGTGGGAAACTGGCGAACCGATTCCCAGGCGAACAAACCACCCTTGGAGCCAGGAAGGAATTGATGGGCGAAGGCGGCCGCGATACTGCGGCCGTAGAGGTTGACGATGCGTCCGCCTTGGCAGCACGGGAAGATGATGCGCTGGTAGAAAGCGTCGCAGCCTTGTGAGTTGAGCAGGCCGAGACGCTGCAGAAGATCGAAGGAATAGCCTTGCGCCGTGAGATGACGGCGCAAGCTCCCGCCAGGAGCGTAGCCGATTCGCAGTTTTTTGATCAGGGAAGGGTCTTGCAGTCCTCGTTGCCGAAGATAACGCAGCGCCTCGGGGTAGCGTTCGAGTTGTTGTTGATAGAAAGTGGCAGCTCGCTCGAGCACGGCGGCAGAGTCGGTTGGGAGAGCACTTTGCTGCTCGAGGTAAGCGAGACTTTGGCGAAAGGACAGATGACGGGACAACTGGACAAAGCGAATGAGATCGCCGCCCTGGCCACAGCCGTGACAGTAGAAGAGATTTTTGCGGACGTTGACATAGAACGAAGGCCGGGCTTCCGTATGCAGTGGACAGAGTCCAACGAATTCGGGGCCGAAAGCGATAGGCCGGGCGGTCCAACTCTGCTGCCGCAGATAATCGAGCAGCGAAAGACGCTGTTTCAGTTTTTTGACGTCCTCGCCCACGGCGCAGTTTTGCCTCTGGAAGTCAACGTAGGAGAAGGTGGACAGCATTCCCAGGCAAGGATGGTGGGTAGAGAACTTTTCTCAGAGACGCAAGGGCCAGAGAATTTGCAGAACCGGAGTTAGCCAAGACAAAGACCCCACTTGGTGATCGGCGGGATCGCTGTGTGCCAGCCAGTGATCCACGCGGACGAGCGTTTGGTGGAGAAAGGAAAGTGCCGGTTGAGAACGGTCCAGGCCGTGGGCCCAGCGGCGGAGTGTGGAAGGATCGGGCACACGGTTAGGGTCTTTGAGCGTAGGTGCGGCCTCTTCCCAGGAGCAGTGCTTCACAAAGCGCCGCTGCAATGCCTGAGAGCGCGTCAGCACACTGTAGTGCGTGTACGGGAGAGAAAGCAGCGGGAGGAGGGTGAAGGTACTCTTGCAACCGGGACAGCGACCGCGACGAATGCCAATCCAATCGTGATGCCCATCATGCGCTTGCTTGCGGCGGCGTCCGTGACCAATGATCGAATCAATTTCACACCCCGGGCATCGCCACAGAATAACCTCGGCGCAGCTCGCGGCCCAATCCGTTTCGAGCTTGTGCGGCGGTGCGGAAAATGGGATAAACAGAATCGTACTTCATGGAGCTCTGCCCCGGCATTGACCGGCTAAGATCTGAGCCGGAAGCGGGGCTCCTTCCTGCTGACACAAAAATCCAACTGAAAGAGAATAACCCTTCTCGCCTACAGCTTTTACGGGTGTGATTCAAAGAACTGGCCGGTAATAATGGGCTAGTCGGAAGTTAAGTTGCAAAAGATCGGAGGTTACGGGCTCGGAAACGCCTGCACCGTGGCGAACAAAAAGACAAAGTGCCGAGGGAGGGAATTGGACCAAACGTCTACCGGTACATTTCAACTGGCGGGCGGCCGCATGCGGGCGCCCAGGGCAGGAAGCGTCTTGAAGATACTTGGCGGTGCACCAAAAGCGTAGGTTCATGTGCCAGCGGAAAAAAGGGCTTGTTGACCCTCATTGCGGTTCAGCCTGCACTTGCGGAGATCCCATAATCACCGCCTGATCGTGCTCAAGAGAGCTTCGACGGAGATCCTGCGAGCGCGCCAGTGCCTTCTGCGCGAGTTCGGTTTGGCCGAGCTTCCGATAGGCCAAATACAACTGATAATGGACGTTGCCGTAATGGTCTGTAGGAGCCGCCTTCATGAGTTTCGGGATGGCATTGGCAAACTGTCCCAGGCGCACGTACGCGGTCCCCAACAAGCCGCTGGCTTCAGCCAAATCCGGTTGAAGGCGCAGAGCGCGCTGTAGGTACGACACGGCCTTTTCGTTCTCCCGTGTTTGCACGTAGAAGCGTCCCAGCAGATAGAGCGCGTGCGTGCGCGAGGGATCCAGCGCCAATGCTCTCTCCAGCTCACTCTGCGCATCGTCATCAGAATGATTGTCGAGGTAAAGTTCCCCGAGAGCTTCGTGAAGTTCTGATTCATTGGGCCGCAACTGCAGTGCCACATGAAACTCTTTGAATGCGTCGTCGAGATCCTGGCGAAGGGCGTAGCCTTCGGCACGCAGCTGGTGAGTACGCCAGGAGTTGGGAGAGGATTCCTCCAGTCGCGCATACGCCTCAGCCCCCAGCGCTTGGTAGGTGCGCGCCAACCAGTAGCTGGCCTCGGCATTTTCGTTGGTGGCGCCCTGCACTTGTGCTAACGCGTCAGCCGCAGCTTCATATTGTTGCGATGTAAAGTACGTTTTTCCCAACAGCAGCCGCTCCGAATCGGTCAGCTGCTTTCGGGCTTGCAGCGACTCTGCGCAGCGAGAGTAGCGATGGGCTTTGCAGGGGTCCTGATCCGCGCGGGTTCCCGCGGCAGCATTCGGTGCTTGTTGCCATGCCGAGAAGTCGGCTTGGAACAATTTCCATTGGCGGTCTGAAAGAGCGCTTTCATTCGTGGTGGTGTATAGAGCCGCCAACAAAAAATGCTTGGCCGCTCCTTCTGTTTCGTCCTGCAGGCGCGATAGGGAAGCCTTTGCCTCCTGTGGGCCGATGGACAGGAACTCTCGTTGCACAACCAAGAATTCAGGAGAGATTTCCCAAACTTTCGCGAGAGATTCAAGCGCTGCTGTAGCTTGGCCCCGGGCCAGTTGCAGATTGGCCAAGCCGAGCCACGCTAGTTCATTTCCAGAATCGAGCTTAAGCTCCAGGTGAAACTCTGTTTCGGCGTCTTCCAATTTCTGTGCGTGCAGATAGGCCTGGCCCAGGGATGTATGCAAGCCGGGCTGCCGTGCCTCCGCTGTGAGCGCCTTTTCGTATTCCTTCACTGAATCGTCCCATCGGCTGCGCTGAAATAAGAGATCACCGAGAAAACGATGTCCCCAGGCCGATTCACGATACAAATGCGCTCCCCGATAGGCCAAACTAGCAGACAGGTCCAGGTATTCGTGTCCGAGTTTGAACCAGGCCTCGGACTTGTCGGAATCAAGCACGGCGATCTGACGGAACTCCTCAACCGCGCTTCGGAAGTCTTCCTGGCCCAAGTAGCACGAAGCTAGCGCCTGGCGCGCCTCGCGGTTCGAAGGATCGAGTTTCAGTGCACGCTGGAGGAAGGGAATGGCCTTTTCCGGGGAGCCGAGTTTGAGGTAGTCCATCCCGACGATTACGGTGGGGCCGAGCATGTTCGGTCTTTCACGCAAACCCTTTGTCAGGTGGCGCACCGCCAAGTCGTATTCGAAGAGGCTCTGGTAGGCGAGGCCCAGGTTGACCTCAGCTTCGACTAAGCTTGAGTCAAGAGCCAGCACCTTCTTGAATTCTTCCGCGGCACGAGCGAACTGCCCTTGCTTTAGGGCCTCTTGGCCTGTGCGGAAAAACGCTTCGACCTGCCCTTCGGATGTCTGGCAAGTTGCGAATGAGGGAACCAGCAACCATAGGGCGAGAAAAATGAAGATGGTCGCTATCGGGCAAGTCTTTTCGCGTCGGGCAGACAGCAGGGCTGCAAAATTCGATCGGAAGTACGCAATCAAGGAAGTTCGGCGAGGCGATGGATCAACACTGTTGCCCTTGGAGCACATGGAAAAGGATGTTTCCACGCAGAATGTTACCAGAGAAGAGAGTCGTGCGCCGGGCGGGAAGGCCCGCCCGGACGCCGACGTTAGCAAGTTAGAAGGTGAACCTCAACGCGAATTGGACTTGGCGCGGGACGTTGTACTGCCCGGTTACTTGACCAAAAGAAGTACTACCGCAGCAGCCGCTATTTGGCGGACTGAACTGTGGGTGGTTGAACCCGTTGAAGAACTCTGCACGGAACTCGGCGCCAAGCCTTTGGTCTGGACCAAACTTCGTGTTCTTGAAGACGGCAAAGTCAAAGTTCTTCATCCCGTCGCTGCGTAAGTTGGGCTCGGTACGCGAGTCGTTCCCGAAGCTGTAATCGGTGCCGTTCGTGAATACGCTAGTATCGAACCAGTGGGCTAGCCGATCGTCCAGAGAGCCGGAGGTCCGGTGCGATAGAGCAGTTCTCGTCGCTCGGGCACAGCCCACATTCGGAATCCCGGAGTTGCTGAGAGGACCAGGGCAACCGCCGATGATAATCGGGAAGCCGCGCTGGACGGTGACGATGGCATTGATTCCCCACCCGCCGATCAATTTTTCGGCGACCGTGCCCAGGTTATTTGCATACTTCTTGCCCTTGCCAAAAGGCAGGTCAAGAACGGAAGCAAGTACGAAGCGCTGGGAAACGTCGAAGGCGTCCAGGCTTCTCTCGCCGCGCAGGTTGTAAACGTTGGCGTCGTTCCAGCCCACCGGAGAGGCTTCCAACCAGTTGATTTCCGAGTTGGTGTCGTCGATGAGTTTGGAGACGGTGTAGGAGGCAAGCACCTGCGCGCCCGCAGCGAAGCGCTTCTCGACCTTCATCTGCATGGAATGATAAATGGAATCGCGGTTATCGGGCTCGGCCATGGCCACATTGTCATACTGCGGAAAGGGCAGCAGTAACTGTGCTGCCTTTACCGTCGGACTAGTGCCTATATTACCTGACAGCACGGGCCCAGTACACCCTGTGCAATTCCCGGCGAACGGGTTGTTGACCAGAACCGTCAGGTTTTGAATTATGGCGTACGCGGCCGGATTATTAGGGCACGGTCCAGCTGCCGTCGCCACACACGCTGGACCGGTGGGCAGATCCGCGAGCGGCAATTGGTCAAGGGTTTGATCATGCATGGGCAAATGTGTGCCCTTGGACCCTGCATATGCCACGTCAACCAGCAAATTGCCGGGAAACTGGTGTTGGATGTCCAAATTCCATTGTTGTACGTTAGGGGCGGGATTATTGGGCAATGACGCTTCGTTGCCACTCCCCTGCACGTTGATCGCGGCCTGGTTTCTCCCGAAGGGCGGAGTGATTCCGCTCGGGAAAGGATTGAACAGTCTATCCTTAGGGGTAACTCCGTCCGACGCCACTGAGTTCCATGTCGTGCTGAAGCTATTGATGAAGAGGTTGTGGGGAGCATCGTTCCAGCGAATATCAACCGGAAGGTAGAAAATTCCGTAGCCGGTTCGGATAACCGTATTCTTATTCAATTGGTACGAAATCCCAAGGCGCGGGCTGACATGGTTCCAGGCGTCAAATGCACTGCGGCCCGGATGCTGCGAGCTGCTCACCAGATCATATGAGCCCTTCAGAGTCGCGTTTCCTGCCGCGGCCCCAATGGGGCTGGTTTCGTCGGGGTTGAAAGCAACAATGCGATTGGTCCGCTCTGTCCAGTCCCCCTGGAGGTCGACGCGAACCCCGAGGTTCAGGGTGATCTTCCGGGTGACTTGGATGGTGTCGCCCGCATAGATCGCCTTGTAAATATTCTGGTCGGCCGTCCTTGCGGGCTCGGTCACGCTACCGTTAGCCCCATAGCCGAGCAGGAAGGAAGCAAAGCCATTCCCCCCCGCGAGCGCGTCAGCGCCAGGGTTACGGCCCGTGCCACCGTCTTGAGGGTTTGCCGCCGTATTGAGGGCATCAAAATAATACAAGCCGGCAGGATCGTTGCTTTGATAGTAGTTGTTGCGGAGCACGCGGAATTCTCCGCCGACTTTCAGGTTGTGTTTCCCCATAATATGGGAGACCGAGGGGGTAAAACTGTACGTGTCGTCCCAAGCCCCGATGCCGCTTCCGGCTCCTTGAGTGCACCAACTGCCGGCGCCCCAGTGGTTATCCCCGTTCGCCTCCGAGACGCACACGTCCGGAATGTGAGTGTAGGACATCTGGGAAGCTAACGCCGCCCAGTTTGGACCAAACTTCGACATGTCGATGCCTTGGGTGATCGGCGTGCGCAGGTAGACATACCGGGTGTAACCAATGTGCAAGTCCAAGATCGTCTTGGGTGAGAAAGCAATGGTGTCACCCAAGGAAACCTGGTGAGCAATGGTTGTTTCAGTACAGCGGTCCTTGCATATTCCATTATACGGGTCGTCGGGGAGCGATAGAATATTGGAATGGGTGTACCGCCCGAAAATTCTCTGTTTGGAACTCAGGTTATAGTCAATGCGCTCGTTGTACTGGTCGACGTCGCCACCCGTGCTATAGTTCTCGGCAAAGTTACCGTTAGGGCTGCCCACCAGATTAGGCATCGGCATGTAGGACAAAAGCGTTTGGGCCGTGGAGTCAATTCGGGCCGGATCGATCACGTTCGGTACCCCTCCGAATGAGAATTGCGTCCTGCAAGTCGGATTGGTTGAGATGCAGTTCGTACTGGTGAGGGGGTCGTAAATGTTAAGCGTTGAGGCCGTATTGGTTGACCCTACGTGCGAGAAGTCCCCGCCACGTTCAGCTTGGGTGGGAACATATCCCAAAAAGATATTTCCCTTACGCTGCCGAAAGCCCTCATAGCTGGAGAAGAAGAATAACTTATCCTTGATAGCGGGCCCTCCGACGTTGGCGCCAAACTGGTTTTGGGTAAACGGAGGACGGTCGAGGCCGCTGGCGTTGTCAAAGAAGCCATTCGCATTCAGCTTCTGGTTGCGCAAGAATTCGTACGCCGAACCATGGAACGAGTTCGTACCGGATCTGGTTGAGAGGTTGATGACGCCGCCGGCAAATCGCCCGTACTCGGGACCCAGATTGTTCGTCTGGACCTTGAATTCCTCGATGGCATCTTGCGTTGGTATCACGGTGACAACGTTCAGGTACGCTCCATTGGTAGGCACGCCGTCGATCAGGATTTGGCTCTGTCCGGCCATGCCTCCGCCAACTTGAAAATCTCCGAGAGCGAAGGGATTAGCGCCGACGGGATTGCCCCCCGAGGAATTGCCCGCCGACGGGGTGCCCTGTGGCACGACGCCCGGCGCCAGACCCACTAGTGCGAGCGGGTTGCGCCCATTCAGCGGCATCTCCGTAATCGTTCGCTGCTCGACCACTTGCCCCAGCGAGGTCGTTTCCGGCTGGAGGAACGGCGCCTCGCCGGTCACCTCGACAATCTCGGTTTGCGCTCCGACTTGCAGAGAGACATCCACTCTCAGTCCACTTTCGATCTGCACCACGATGGGCTCGCGCACGAACTTCTTAAAGCCCGTCTTTTCCCCCTCCAACTTGTAGCGGCCTGGCGAAATATTGACGAACGTATAGTTGCCGGACGAGTCGGTTTCTATGTTGCGCTTTTGAGCGGTATCCAGGTTCGTCAATGTGACTGTCGCGCTCGCAACTGCAGCTCCACTTGTATCCGTAACGGTTCCGGCGATGGTGCCGTAGACGTTCTGGCTCCATCCGGACCTAGGCGCGAGCGCCAAAACGACAATCGCCACTAAAAAGGCAAACCAAAGCTTTCTGAGATGCAGCATTTTTTCCTCCCGCGAAGGTTATCTAAAGTCGGTAATATTCGCTTGCCGATGCACCAAGCGGCCGCGACACATTCTCATTACGGGATGTTGTAGCAAAAATTTTAAACAAGTAAGGTACAAGGGCCACCCCATTTGCGCCCTTTATTAGACCCATTCAATACAAAAGTCAAGCACAATTTCGTTATTCTAATGAAATGCATTAAAGAAACGAATCTGGCGAGGCTTGCCTGCGCTATCTGAGTTTCGCTTTGTATACGCCTTTGCAGTCGCATACTTTACTGAATTTGCGTCGGCGGCAACGGGCTGCGGGAATTGGTGGCGATAGGGCATGCCCGATACAGGACGCGCTGCAGTTGAAGATTCTGTGAGTCGCTGCTTATGCTTTGGCCCACCCGCGGTTCGGTACGGGACCAACACCTTCCTTGATGGTGATGAGCCGATTGGCAGGGATCTGCTTAAAAGTTTCGTGCAGGCCACTTGGCCAATACACGTCGATGTCCGCCGAAGTGGAGTTTCCCAAACCGAAATGCAAGCGGGAATCGCTGCACGAGAAAAAGCTGGATTGACTCAGGACCGCTTGCGCCTGGGTCTTACCTCCATAGTGGACAAGCACCCGGGCTCCAATGGCGCTTCGATTGGACTTTACGCCCTCCAATTTCACTTTGATCCAGTTGGACTTACCGGTGAGGTCATTGCGCAACAGCGAGGGAGGCTCGTTGAGATTGACGATCAGTATGTCGATATCCCCGTCGTTGTCGAAGTCTCCAAACGCGCATCCCCGACTACAGTGTGCCGCCGCTACACCCGGACCAGCCTCCCGGATGAGTTCTTCGAACACGCCCTTGCCCAGGTTCCTAAAAACGGCCCGTGGTGTTTTATTGGGATATTGTGGCAATGTTCGTTCCACTTGGGGGTAAACATGCCCGGTAACCATAAACAGGTCCGGAAGACCATCGTTGTCGAGGTCGACGATGCCTGCTCCCCAGCACACGTAACGAGTTTCAACTCCAAGGCGCGAGGACCCGGTAGCGTCCTCGAAATTTGCTTTTCCGTCGTTGTGATAAAGGATGTTGGCGTCATCCGCGAAGTGCGTCTTGAATAGATCGAGATGTCCATCTAGGTCATAATCGCCCACTCCGACGCCCATTCCGGCCTGCTCCATGCCATCTTCACTCAGGGCCGCGCCCCGCAGAACTCCCTCTTCGCGAAAAGTTCCATCACGATTGTTCATGAACAAGAGACTGGGAGTAGAGTCACAGGCGACGTAAATGTCTTGCCATCCGTCTTCATCAAAATCCGCCGCTACGACAGTCATGCCGTAGGTGGCTGCGGCTCGAGCGATGCCGGCTTGTTGCGTTACATCAGTGAACGTTCCATCGCCATTGTTTCGATAAAGGGAATGCCTGCCCGTGGCTAACCCTCGCGGCCCGCATTCAACGGGAATTCCTTTCCATCTACAGTTGGGGTTTTCGCCCGGAGCGGCAGCATTTTCAAAGGAAAAGCGAACGTAGTTGGAAACGAAGAGGTCAAGATATCCATCGCGGTCATAATCCACGAAGGTGCAGCCCGCGCCAAACCTCTGTTGGTCGCTCCAAAGCCCGGCGGCTTTCGTCACATCGCTGAAAGTTCCGTCTCCGTTATTGCGGTAAAGCACGTTCTGCCCGAAATTGGTGCAAAAGATGTCGTCAAAGCCATCGTTGTTGTAGTCTGCGATGCAGACTCCAGAAGCCCATCCGAGCGAGCGCAACCCTGCTTTTTCTGTGACATCCGTAAAGGTTCCATCCCGATTGTTCTTGTACAGCCGATTCGTCGTGCCCTCCGGAGCGCCTCCGAGACGAGTGCCGCATAGCACAAAAAGATCCGTCCACCCATCGTTGTCGTAATCAATGAACGCGCAGCCGCAACCTGTGGACTCCACGATGTACTTCTTGATTTCTGGGTCACCATAGATCACCGGCGCATGCAGGCCCGCGGCGGCAGCGGCGTCCACGAAATGGGCGTTGAAGGGACGCCCGGAAGCTTTGGGCCTCGGCAGGGGCTTGGCCGTGTGAGTTGATACACCCTGCGCCAGCAACCGATTCGAGTGAAAGGAGAGCGCCGCCCCCATCCCTAGTTGGACAAACCTACGACGGCCGAAATTCATGGCGCAAAGGGATCGTGACTGTAGAAAAGCGCCGTGCCGCTCATTTCTGCCTCGAGGCAGACTTTTCAGCGACCATCTGAGGATCGGCGAATTGTAACCAGAAACCCATCATCTCCTCGTCGCTGGGTTCACCCCAACGAAGTGCTTTGGACGGATCGGGGTTCTGAAAATTGTTCTTGGAATTGTCGAAATAAGCGATGGTCATGAGTTTCGTGCCTTTGGGCAGCAAGAATTGCTTCTTCAAGAAGTATGTCTCCTGCCATCGAAAATCATAATGGGGAACGTAGAGGAGCACCTCTTCGCGACCATCCGGATAAATGGCTTTGGTCAACATGTTTTTGCCGCGAAAATGCATGTGCGCAGTGTAGGCAACAGCAATCACATCCTTCGGCAAAGTAAAGCAGGAAGTCACACGGTGATTGGCGTCGTTGGAAGGGATAAGAAACATGTTGTTCCAAATTTCGTACTGCCCAATCTCATGCTGGACGGGTTCCCGAGCGAATACCAAACCGATGCTAGTGCGATCCTTTACATCCAGCCCATGATGATTGCTGTAGTGAATCTGAAATTGCAGATAGCCGCCCGCCGGGATTCGCAGCGCATAGCCTGGAGGCCGCGTCTCCGCCAAGTGTCCCGGAAGATAGATCGCCGGCACGATATTCAGGTAGCCAGAGGACTCGCCGGGAACGCCGCCTCCATCCGGCGCTGCGCACCCATCATCAATGACCGGCGCATCTGGGCGAAGGTGCAGCACTTTTCCGGTGCGGTAGTGATATTGGTCTTCGCCTTCGTCGGACTTGGCGTGCTTTTCCAGATGCTTCGATACTTCGGACTGATCGATCACCGACACAGTGGCGTGATGAACCACACGACGATCACCGGGAAGCACCTCAGCGGCCTGTATCCATTTGTCTTCCGTGAAATTTGTGGGGACGTAGATGTATTCGTAGTCGTCTTGGACGGTTTTGGACACCGGGAACTCAGGAACGGTTAGCACAACGTCCGGCTTGATATGCCAGCCTTGCGTGAGCACGGGGTCCGCCGAGGAAGCTTGAGGCTCGCCTTTTCTTGTTCCGGTTTTTACCCAGGCGTCTATGATCGCGATTTCCTCGTCGGTCAAGCGAGCATCATTGCTGAATTCGCCGAACGCAGGATCGGCATGCCACGGGGGCATCTTGCGTTGAACCACGCTCTCCCGCATTATCCGAGCAAACGGCAGCACTTCCTCATAGGTCATCAGCGACATGGGCGCAATGTCGTTCGGACGATGACAGGCTACGCAGCGCTTTTGCAGAAGGGGCGCCACGTCTTTGTTGTAAGTAATTTCTGGTTTTGAAACAGTGGGATTTTCCTGACCTGCCACTGCGACGCCGCACAATCCAATACAGAATGGAATGAGGAACGTTTGCCACAGAAGCATGTGAATTGCGACTCCACAGAACAACGATACGGCGACCGCCCGATGCCGTTACTCGCGATGAAACCGCGCGCACGAGCATTTAGCCATCTCTTGCTTATCCGGTTGTTTCAGGTCGCCACCAGCCCTGGCTGTGCATGCCCCGGCGAAGCCCAAGATGTCGTGGTTTGCTGAAGCAACCAGATAAGGAGAAGCCATCTAGCGGTTGATTTTACACCTGTACGGCATTTTCGCGGCGGCTGGAGAGTGAGACTCCTTATCAATAACAAAATCTGGCGATGTTTCTTTCTTTCTCTTGGTCCTCCAGACGAGCTCACCATAACCAAACCCCACGCTTTGTCTTCGCCCCGGTAAGTTTTGATAAAGTACTCAAGGTGGCCAATTTGGACTAATGGCGGCTTTCCCTACCGCGCCAGCAAGTTCCAAGGAATGGTCGCATTGATTTTGCAGGACTTATTCCCTCTGCCTTCTTGTGGCGGCTACGTTTTCGATATTGATATTATTGTGCACCAAAAGCACACCAAGCCAACTCGAGAACTATACTAAAGTATTGGAAACTACTCAATTGTGAGCATCTGCTTTGCAAGCAGAAGGTTACACGCAGTTCGCCGGTCTGAGCGCGCGGTGCCAAGCGCTAACGGAGATAAACCCAATTCATTGATGGCGCGCCCGGAGGGACTCGAACCCCCGACCCTCTGCTTCGAAGGCAGACGCTCTATCCAACTGAGCTACGGGCGCGTCGTATTTCTCCTTCTATTCTAACTACTTACAGACTTCTGATCAGCCACCTTCTCTGACTTGGGCCCACCGTAGTAAGAACGTAGTACTTCCTTGTCCTGATAGGCCCGTTCGTTGGCCCGCTCGATGCCCTCACGAACTTGGTCAACCATCCCCAGTTGATAATGGCGCTTCGTCTCTGGACTGCTGTGCCGCATCGCCCGCTGCACCACCGCATCTGGAGCGACCCAACTGAGACGCGTGCAGAATACGTGACGCAGATTGTAAATCGGGAAATACGATACACCAGCTTTCTTCAGAGCGGTCCGCCAGGCCCGTTTGACACTCCGAATTGGTTTGCCGGGCTTACGAGGACTCGGAAACACGTACGGGCCATCCGAGCTCTGTTCCTTCTTCCACTCCTTGAGAACATCACAAGCCAACCGGCTCAACGGTAGCGGTTGAGCCGAGTCGGTAGTCTTCAAGCTGCCGTCAAGGTGAAGGACGCCGTGGACGAGATCCACTTGGTCCCACCTAAGCGACAGCCCCTCACTGTAGGTTCGACCACCGGTCTGAACCAGCAACACGATCGCCACCCGGAGGTGCGCTGGTGCTGCTTCAAGAATCCGATGTTCTTCTTCAACAGTGAGCATTCTCTTGGATGGCCTCTCGTGGCGCTCATCGAAATGCTTCACACCGGAGGCAGGATTTTCTCCGATGTACTTTCGCTTGAGCGCGAACTGGAAGATGCAGTGCAGGCATGCCAATTCTCGGTTGACGGTAGCCCCTTTCACCGTTCGCTTTGGATCCCGCTTCAACGGCTGGCGGCGCCGATAGTTGCGATACTCCACGACGGTCCGCTCATCAATCTCCGTTAATTTACGGTCTCCAAAATACGCTCGCAGATTCTTCAAAAACATTTGGTGGTTGATCTGGCTCTTTGGAGAAAGCGTTGAACTGTGTGATCGGAAGAACAATTCGGACAACTCTCCGAAGGTCATTCGCTCACCAGGCCAACCGACTTGAAACAGCCCCAGCGCGATCTCGCCTTCGCGTTTCTTCCAGATTTTCGTTGCGAGATCTTTGCTGACTGTCTTGGTCGATTCGCACCGTTGTTCACCATTCACCGTGTAGCCCATCCACCAGAGCCGCGAGTCTTTCCTTTTGTATAGTCCCATTGGCGCTCCTCTCACTTGCCGGAGCCGAGCGCCGTGGTGATTATACTCTTCTGGGCAAACCACTCGTGGGTGCGACGGATTTGCAGATCCTTGAATCGGTCGAGGGTGGAACGACGGTATTCGAGGCGGCCGCCCAACTTGCGGCACTCGATCTTGTGCTGACATGCGTATTGGTAGAGCGTGCTCTTAGAGATACCAAGATAATTGGCAGCCTCCGTTTGCCTCAGCCATGGGTCCTCCGAGACCGATCGAGGCAAAGTGATCTCCGGAATATTTGGGCAGGCCAACGTCTGAGCAGAAATTGCAGTGATCGCCTCACGGATCTTCTGAATAAGGTGCTCAGGTGCCTGCGTTTGAAACACCACACATGCAACGAGGACCGGATCGTCGTGCTGGATTTTTTTGGTGAGGTCTCTCGCGTCGCTCATAGGTCATCGTCTCCAGCTGCAGGCAAACCAAATCTCTCGGCTTGCGGCGATTGCTTGCCCTCGGAGGAATTGCCAGTGTGATTTCCAGATCTTAACGACGAATCTACTGAGAGGCGCAATCCATGCGCTCTTGGCGAGTCTGGGTTCTTGCGCACGCCGAATTGGGTGTTGCGGTGTTTCATTGCCTCTTTTCCTTGGTTCCCCCGGTTGCTATTTTCCACTTGACATCCTGTCCACAACATCGTACTTTGTTTGCAAACGTCTTGTCAAGATGCATCTTTCGCCGAAAGGATTGCATCTTACGGACGAAACGAGGAGGCGTACCAGATGCCCGAAAAACCGCAAAAGCCCGAGAAGCCATCACAGGGGCAAACTCTCTCCCTTCGAATCAGTGACGCTCTCTTTGCTCGCCTGGAGCGGGCCAAGCAGCTCATGTCCTCGAAAAAGGGCGACAGTGTTTCGACTTCGGAGGTCGCCAAGCAGCTCCTCGAGTCTGCTCGCGAGGACCGCTTTGAAGTTGCGGACATGATGGCCAAACCGACAGAGACACTTCTCGAGATTCGCAGGAAGGGGGAAGCGCAGCATATTCTGTCGCGAGCCGAGTGGATACTGCTCTCGCACTTTGTGCAGAAGGGGCTCGAAGCCTATACCGAACGGACACCCAATCCGGTCTCCAACGAGTCACTCATCGCCGTACTGGATGCGTTCCTGGCCGTTTATGAACTGCGGACGGAACGTGCTTCCTTGCGGGACCCGTATTACATGAGCAATCTGCCGTCCGAGTGCCGTCCTCCGAAAGTGAAGGGAGCAGACGATTCGGAGCGTGTGACTTCAGAGACGGTTCGCCGGACAGTAGCCGAGACCCGCAAGCGGCTCAGCGATCCGGCAGTAAAGTGGGACACGTTTCTGGCGGGACGAAACCTGCTTATCCTGCTCGAGGACGAAAAGCTCCCCGCAGCTGACTCTGTGAATCGTGCCCTTCGCCCCTTCTTCCCGATTCTGTGGCGGCTGGCCGCGCGCGGCCACTACTGCCTCACGCAAAAGTCGCTCCGAGCGAAGTCCACGAGCCAGGATTCCTTCTATCAGCCGCCGATTCCATCCATCAAAGAAGGCGACTTCACGCTCTCATTCAATCGGGGAGAGAGCAACGACCTTTACTTGCTCTTAAGTTTCCCTGGTCCACGCGGGCCGATGTACCCAGTCAGTGGCTATCCGAAGATTACAGAATTTCGCGCCATGCTGGCCGCACTTGCCCCGGACAACCCGACCCGCCGGTGGGAGGGCGGGCACTTCCTCGGCTATGTCGCGGCGTCCGAAGAGGGCAAGGGGAAGGACTATTGGTTCCGCGCTCACCAGAATGGCATCACGTTCGGCCTCTCCGAGAAGGAGTGGAAGTCGGTCCAAGCGCTGTTTCGTGAGGCGTGGGAGCTGCCAGAAATCCGCATGTCATGGGACTCGCTGACCCTGGAGTACGGTGAGCTGTGATGCTCTTCAGCATCGTCATGGTAGCCGGATGCGGCCCCGCCGAGGGCGGCGTCGCCGGCTTTTGGCCGACCAAGAGAAGAGCGGTGCCTTCGGCACCGGGAGTTGGACTGGACACGCCACCCCATGTTGGGTGCTGCAGAGCGCCGCGCGGCGCTGTTGGTTAACGTGCTCACGCGGCGTGAGTTAGCGAATTGCGCGTGCTCCCGGGTTAGCTTCCGGCGCTCTGCGTTAACTTCTTTATTTTGTTCGTCGAGGTTTGAACGAATGCTTTTCTTCAAAGTCAGTTCCTAGGGGGTCGTCGTCATGTCTGCCGATCAACTGCGGAATCGAACCGTTGGTTCGAAGATGACGGAGAGCGAGTACGAAAAACTTGTCACTGTGGCCGAGCGTGACGGTTTGACGCTGGGCGAGTGGTGTCGAGCGGTGCTGTTGTCGCAAGCAAGCACCACTGAAGGGACAAGGCCCATTGCCACCGAACAGACCCTACTAGCGGAAGTGATGGCGTTGCGAATGATCTTGTTGAATGCACTGTTTAAGCTCGCTCAGGGGGCAGTGCTCACAACCGAGGAACTGGACCGGTTGATCGAGCGGGCCGATGGCGAGCGATACGAGAGGGCGCAGGAACGGCTTGCTGAAGTACGAACTGGAGGTAGGTCGTGAAGCAACAATGGGGCCGAAACTCGTACGCGGGCGAGTGGCAGAATCGTAGGTCTGTGTGGACGTGGACGGCGGTGTTTTTGGCGGTGGCCAGCATGGTGGGAATTTGCGTCTACCGCTATGCCGAAGTGTGGACACCCTTAGAACGCTTCTATGTGATGACCTACATCCGCAGCGGCTTCCGAAGCGTGGTGAAGTTCTCAAGGACCGACAGCTATTGGACGGTGAGTGCGGTGGGCAAGAAAGGAAGCCATTGGGCGCTCGACGAGGAGGTCATCGAAGTAAAGACCGGGACCGGCGGGACCGTGCTTGCCCTCACGCCTGAAGCTGTGGAGATCGGCGATGTGCGGCTTGTCATACAAAAGGTGCTGTGGGACAACGCAAGGTTGCATGACTTCTTGGGCCAGTGGATCTATCGAGACGAAACCTTCCTGGACTTCATAAAGCCAGGCCTGCTGGGAGGCATCGTTGTTTTCCTTGTGGCTCTTGCGTTGGCAATCCCGAAGGATTCCCAGCGAGCCCGCGAGCGCAAAGAAGGACGAAGGCTCAAGGGACCAGAACTTGTGACCGCGCGAAAATTTAACCGCAGGAATCGTTCCGATGGAATCGCTTTTGAGCTGACAGAACAAACATTGATCCAGAAAGTATTCGGCAAGGTGCAGCGGCTGGTTCTGCCCCGTGCCGTTGAATCGAGCCACATCCTTATCATGGGCGATACAGGGATGGGCAAGAGCACACTGATACGGCAAATCCTTCTGCAAGTAGAAGCGCGTGGCGACACCGCTATCGTCTACGATCCGGCACTCGAATACACGCCGAAGTTCTACAAGCCGGAGCGGGGTGACATCATCCTGAATCCCATTGACCAGCGTATGCCCTACTGGAGCCCCTCCGACGAGCTGACACACATTACGGAGTCTTCCACGCTGGCCGCTTCATTGTTCCCCCATCGGCCCAACGAGAATGCTTTCTTCACGGAAGGCCCGAGGAAAATCTTCGCGCACCTGCTGACTTTTAGGCCAACACCCGAGGAGTTGGTTTGGTGGATATGCCACGAAGGAGAGATCGACCGGAGAGTAAAAGGCACGGAGTACGCGGCCATGATCAATCGGCAGGCCCCGGCACAGCGCAGCGGCGTGCTGGCGTCGCTAAACATGGTAGCGGACGGTCTGAAGCTGCTCCCACGAGAGGCAGATACGACGAAGCGTTGGAGCGCGGCGGCGTGGGCGAACGAGCGCAAGGGGTGGCTCTTCCTTACCAGCACGCCGGCGACGCGGGAACGGCTCGTTCCCCTCACGAGCTTGTGGCTGGACACGCTGGTGTTGCGGCTGATGAATTATGGCCAGAGAGGTCCTCATCCCGTATGGTTCGTCTTGGATGAACTCGCGAGCTTACAAAGACTCCCGCAACTACACACTGCCGTGACGGAAAACCGTAAATCGAATAATCCCGTTGTACTTGGCTTTCAGGGACGCAGCCAGCTAGAGACGCGCTACGGCCACGAAGCCGAGGCCATGCTCTCGCAGCCCGCGACGAAAATCTTTCTTGCTACGAGCGAACCGAACGCCGCGCGATGGATTTCGGACGCTATTGGCGAGATTGAGACGGAGCGGTTGACCGAGAGCCGGTCGAGCGGGCAATGGGGGCAAAGCCGGAACTCAGAGAGCCAGAATCTCCAACGTCAACGTGAACCGCTGGTGATACCGAGCGAGATCACCGGGCTCCAGCCACTGCATGGCTATCTGAAACACAGGAATCTCGTTGTGCGGATGAGTTTCTGCTTCGTTGAACTGCCGGACAGCCATCCGGCATTCATGGAACGGCCGATGGAGATGCCACAAAAAGCAGAGCGCAAGACTACGGCGGCAGCGGCGGGAGCAAACGGCACTTTAGAACAGAAACTCGCGTCGCAGGATGGGAAGCAGTCCCCTGAGCAAGAATTACGGCGCAACCGAGCAGAACCAGGACACTTCTTCCGGTAGGCCAACGGCACGATGCTAACCATCTCCAATCCACTGAGTGCGAGCCAAGCCCAGGCGTATCACGCGGAGGAGTTTTCCAACGCGCGCGAAAACTACTACACGCAAGGCGACCAGATACGCGGTGAATGGCACGGCAGGCTCGCCGAGAAATGGGGATTGCGCGGAGAAGTGCGCGAGGAACACTTCCAGCGACTCTCTGAGGGCCAACACCCGATAACTGGCGAGCAACTCGTGCGCCATCAAACAGCGCGGGAATACATAAACAAGCGCGGTGAGAAGGTAAGTCCGATGGAGCACCGCGCGGGGTGGGATGCGACGTTTTCGGCACCGAAGAGCGTGTCGCTGACGGCCCTCGTCGGCGGAGACGAACGAGTACGAGAGGCGCATCGAGAAAGCGTCGGCGTTGCTCTTGACGAGCTAGAGCGATATGTCCAGGCCCGCATCGGCGGGAATCTTCCCGCAGAAACAACCAGCAAATGGGTAGCTGCAAAATTCGCGCACGACAGCGCGAGACCGGTAGACGGTTATGCCGCACCGCAGCTGCATACGCATGTCGTCTTCTTCAATCTCACGGAGACCGAAGACGGCGAAGCCCATGCCCTACAACCACGTGAACTCTACAAAACGCAGCAATATGCGACGGCGGTGTACCGCTCTGAACTAGCTGTGCGGCTCAAAACACTCGGTTACGAGACCGAACGCGGCAAGAACGGACAGCCAGAAATCAGAGGCTACAGTGAAGAATACCTTGCGGCATCGAGCCCGCGTCGCCGGCAGATCGAGGAGCACCTTGAGAAAGAGAAACAGCGAGGAGCAGACGCTGCGCAAATTGCGGCGCACAAGACACGTCAGAGCAAGCTCAATCTGTCGCACGACGAGGTGCAACAGCGGCATCGAGAGATAGCGGAGGCTTTCGGCAATCAGCCGGATCGCGTAGTCCGGGCTAGCAAAGAAACGGCGCGCGACATCGAGCAGGAAGCGCCTCACCGAATCGTTCAATCGGCGATGACATTCTCGAGGGAGCGGAATCTGGAACGCGAGGCCGTCGTGGATGAACGTGAGCTATTGCGAGATGCGTTGAGACGTTCGATGGGAGACGCGACATTCACAGAGCTTCGCACGGAGTTTGAAAAGCGCGTTGGCGCGGGCGAATTCATCGAAGTCGAGAAACAGTCAAGTGGGCCGAGCCGCGCGTTTACGACCGAAGAGATGATCGGATACGAGCGAGAAACCATCCAGATGATGCGGGAGGGACAGAACGAATACCCGGCGTTAGCCAACTTCGAAACGCGGCGAGAAATCGACAACCATCATCCTCATTTAAGCCAGAGCCAACGCGTAGCCGTCGAGCAAATCCTGGCAAGCCGGGATCAAGTCATGGCGCTGGAGGGTGTCGCAGGCGCGGGGAAAACGACTTCCTTAGCTGTGGTTCGCGAAGCTGCCGAGCGAGAGGGTTACAAAGTGGAGGGATTGGCGCCAACCTCACGGGCAGCACAAAAGCTCGCAGAGGCCGGAATCGAATCGAGCACGCTCCAAAGGCATCTCGCGCAAGGCAATGACCAGACTGGCGTACAAAAACACCTGTACGTTCTGGACGAATCGAGCCTCGCAAGTACAAAGCAGATGAACGAGTTTCTGCACAGGCTCAAAGATAGCGACCGCGTTTTGCTGGTTGGTGATACGCGCCAGCACCAGGCAGTGGAAGCCGGAACACCGTTTGAGCAACTACAAGAAGCCGGAATCCAAACTGCTCGGCTCGACGAAATCATTCGGCAGAAAGACCCGGCCCTCAAGGAGGTCGTGGAGCATCTCTCACGCGGCGAGGTAAAGGAGGCAATCGAGAAGCTCGATGCGCAGAGCCGCGTCCATGAAATTGCAGACCCTAACGAACGGCTCAAAGCAATCTCCCATGAATACGCAAAGCAGCCGGAAGGAACCCTCGTTGTTTCGCCCGACAACCAGTCGCGCATGGAAATCAACCTGATGATCCACACCGAAATGCAAAAGACCGGACAAGTGGACCACAGGGAGAGAAACGTGAGAGTGCTCGTCGCCCGGCAGGAGATCACCGGCGCAGACCGCCAATGGGCTGAGCAGTATGAACCGGGCAACATCGTGCGCTACACGAAAGGCAGCAAGACGCATGGTATCGACGCCGGAGAATACGCACGAGTCGAACGTGTCGACGCAAAAGAGAACCTGCTCACGGTTAGACGCGAAAGTGGTGAGCAGATCAGCTACGATCCGCGCCGACTGCAAGGTGTGACGCTCTACCGAGAAACAGAACGTGCATTCGCGCAAGGCGACCGTGTGCAATTTACAGCTCCGAATCGGGAGCGATACATCGCCAACCGAGAGCTAGGCACCATCGAAAAGATCGACAATGGCGGCAACCTGCAACTGCGCCTCGACTCAGGCCGGGCAGTCGCCTTCAATATCAAAGAGAATCCGCATCTCGACTACGGCTATGCGGTGACGAGCCACAGCAGCCAAGGGCAAACCGCCGACCGCGTTCTCGTTCACATAGACACTGAACGGGCGGGAGAAAAACTGGTAAACCGCCGGTTCGCGTACGTCGCGGTGTCGCGGGGGCGTTATGATGCCCATCTCTATACAAACAACAAGGGCCATCTTGCCGAGCAGCTCGCGCGCGATGTGTCCCACCGATCCGCGATGGAACCGGGCCGTGAATCCATGTCCTCAGCGCGCCAGATCAGACCGTCGTCCGCACGAAGCCAGGTGCACGAGCATACGCAGGCAGAAGGTCACAGCGTCAACAGATAGATCCTCTTCCCTCCTGCCCTTGCCGCCGCCAAGTGCCATGACCACTACGCGGCCTCTTACCGTTACCCTTGACCTTGACGGCGGCTTGGCACTGCCGAAGAAGATCGAGAACCCGGTCGCGACCAGCACCGGTTCATCGGAGACAAACCGCAGGAGCGATTTTGTCGTTTCGTTTTCTACTGTGGGTGGATTAGGTGGATTGCGCATCGTGCCCGATCATTCTGCGGAATCGAGACAGGTGATTGTGCTTGGGAATGAGGGCTATTCGCCTTTGTTTTGAGGCTGTTATGGAAGCGACAGAAGAAGCATGGCTTAGTTCATCTCTTGGGTTTTCCACAACCCACGCTGGCCTCTTTCAGTTTAACTTATATTTGTATTGACATTTGCTTCAATACTCTCTATAAAATCACTGCTGCCTATTTCTCTCTAGAAAACATCAGCACCTGGATATTTTCTCACAAATTGTGCCGCTCCGCAGCGAGCTGCCTGGGAGATTACTCACTCCACATGCGTAAAAACCTTCTCTGTACATTCGCTCTACTGTCTTCAATCTTTTTCTCAGGTACTAGCCACGCCCAGTCTGCGCCAACGATCTCCTATACGACTCCCGTCAACGGCCCCGTCGGCACGTCCATCAAGATCGTAGGCAACAACTTCGGCTCGACCCAGAGCAGCAGCACAATCGCATTCAGCGGTACGACCGCGACTCCCACGAGCTGGAGCAACACCCAAATTGTGGCGCCGGTGCCTGCTGGGGCGACGTCGGGGCCAATCGTTGTGACCGTCGGGGGCGTGGCCAGCAATCATGTAAATTTCACGGTTGGCACACCTCCAACAATTTCCTACACTAATCCGGTGAACGGACCAGCTGGCACCTCAGTGACAATTGTTGGGACTTATTTCGGTTCGACCCAGGGCAGTAGCACGATTGCCTTCAACGGGACAGCAGCAACGCCGACGAGTTGGAGCAACACACAGATTGTCGTGCCAGTGCCAAGCGGCGCGACCACGGGCCCGGTGATTGTGACCGTCGGAGGCGTGGCCAGCAATCACGTGAATTTCACGGTTGGCACTCCGCCCACAATCTCCTACACCAACCCGATTGATGGTCCCGTCGGCACCACGGTGACAGTCGTTGGGAACTACTTCGGCTCAACACAGGGCAGCAGCACAATCACTTTCAACGGGACTCCGACCACCCCCACAAGCTGGAGCAACAGTCAAATCATCGCCGCTGTCCCGACTGGTGCGGTAACTGGCCCGGTGGTTGTATCTGTCGGAGCTATGGCCAGCAATCACGTGAATTTCATCGTCGGAACCCCACCCACAATTTCCTACACAAATCCAATCGATGGGCCCGCAGGGACCTCAATAACCATCGTTGGCAATTATTTCGGCGCGGCCGTAGGGAATCTCACTTTCAATGGGACGGCAGCCACACCCGCAAGTTGGAATAACACCCAAATCGTCGTGCCAGTCCCAAATGGAGCTTCGACAGGTCCGCTTGTCGTGACCGCCGGAGGGATGGCCAGCAATCACGTGAACTTCATCGTCGGGACGCCCCCAACCATTTCCTATACGAATCCCGTCCGCGCTGGCGTAGGTTCGTCAATTGCGATTGTCGGTAATTATTTCGGCGCGGCCGTAGGGAATCTCACTTTCAATGGGACGGCAGCCACACCCGCAAGTTGGAGCAACACCCAAATCGTCCTGCCAATCCCAAATGGAGCATCGACGGGTCCCCTCGTTGTGACCGCGGGAGGGATGGCCAGCAACAGCGTAAACTTCACCGTAGTCCCGAATATCACCAGTTTGTCGCCGCCTTCGGGACCATTCGGTACAACGTTGACCATCACGGGAACAACTTTTGGCTTAACGCAAGGCTCAAGCACCGTTACTTTTAACGGCACACAGGCAACTCCTGCCAGTTGGAGCGACTCGCAGATCGCCGTGCCAGTGCCGAACGGCGCCAGCACGGGGCCTGTGGTTGTGACCGCCGCTGGCATCGCCAGCAATGCCGTGAACTTCTCCCTTCTCAATTCTACGCCCTCCATTGTCAGCATCTCGCCGTCAACGGGTGGAATCGGCGCCACGTTTACGCTCGTGGGGAGCTACTTCGGCTCAACCCAGAATGGCAGCACAGTCATGTTTAACGGTATTGCCGCCCGTGTCACGAATTGGAGCGACGGCAACCTCACGGCGCGAGTGCCGAGCGGGTTGAATCCAGGAACAGCTACCGTAAACGTAAGCGTGAACCAATTGGCCAGCAACGGTGTCCAATTTACTGTGACTAAGCCACTATTCGTTACGCCCAACCGGGCAACTTTGCTTGTCGGAAATACTCGGGCTATTCAATTGCTTGACGAAAACGGCGCACTCATCAGCAACCCCACTTGGTCATTTGACAACAGTTCCATTGTCGAAGTCATTCCCCCGCAGAATCCCGGCGCCCCCACACTTTTACAAGCCGACGCCGTGGGCACCACGACTCTCACCGCCAGTTATGGCGACCGCACGGGCGTCGCCACTATTTCCGTTTTGGCGGCAGGGACTTCCTTCCCAATTGGAACCGTCCAGTGGTCACTGCCGTCTTTGGGTTCGTTTGGTATCTCTAAGAGCGTCCAGTCCTTGCGTGTGGACGACAATACTCCGGATTTGTACGTCGAGGACGACGGCGCTCGTGGCGGAAATGGATCCATCCGGGCCCTCACAGTCGATGGCCAGCAAAAATGGATTTGGCCCTCCGCTCCGTCGGACCAGTTCCCCCTCCTTATCGCCGCTGACGATCAAGGTGGAGCTTTTTACCTCGTTAGCCAGAATACCCCTGGTCCATTTGACACCTACTGTTACTACGGTCGCGTCGATCAGAATGGGAACGAAACTTGGCAATATCAGGCATCGAATTGCCAGGACGACTATGCGATCCACCCCGATGGAACTATCTTTCTGGTTGAGCCCGACTTCCAGGCCACGCCCACGACTGCCGTTGTCGCTCTTGACCCCACGACCGGCCAGATTAAGTTCAGCATCCCTACGCCGGGCAATTCCTCGCTCGGGAGCATGTCCATTTCCTCTGACGGCAGCCTCTATCTTCCCTTTAGCACAAATGTTGACCTTCAAATGATGGTCATACAGTCCGACGGCAGCTACACTACGCAACAGTTGGATTCCATACCAGTAGGTGCTCCAGGCCGCGCCATTCCTGACGGTCAGGGCGGCATTCTGCTTGTGGTATCTTCCTCTGCATCTTCTCCCACCGGAACCCTCTACCACTCGTCCGCTTCCGGAACGCTAAAATTCAACCTGCCCTTCACTCCTGTACCACCAGGAGAGCTTAATTCGATTATCACCGACGACACCATGTTGTTGGGCCAAGACAGCACCGCCTACCTGGTCGCTTCGAGCTCCGATGCGTCTGCTTCATTCGCCGATACCGTCGAGGCCATCGACACCAACAGTGGTGCGGTGAAGTGGACCGCGGTTACTCCCGGGGCCTATTCAAACCTCGGCCTGGTCACCTCGGACGGCTCTCTAGCTTTTCAGTATTACCCGACCAGTGACTTCTCTCAACATTTTGCGATCGCCAGTTCGACTGGGCAGGTGTCCCCGCTTTTCGCCAACCCCGCCGACGGCTCCGATGCTGGCCCTGTGATCACGCACCTCGCATCCCCGCTCCTGCCCTCCTATTGGACCCTCGGCACCTGGCACACTTTTCAAAACGATGGCACCCTCGCCGCCATTACCGGCCCTATTGTGGGCAACGCAGATGCGTACTCGCAAAGCAGAGGCAATGAGCAAGGGCAGAGGGCCGAGCCAAAAGGCGTCAAATTTGAGCCCAATCCCAGCGCGCCGGCTGTCCTCTCAGCCCATTGCACAGGACTGGATGATACTAAGAACCTAGACCCCCGCTGGCTGATGGTGCCGCTCTTAGACAATGATGCTTCGGGAAGTAATACTGTTCTGCTGAAAGTGAAAAGGGGGTGGGAGAACGTGCTGTTGAAGAGCGCGGATCCCTCGACTGTAACTATCTCACCTGACCGCCCGACCGATAACACGACGGTCCTGACACTTACCGGCTCCAAAGTTGGAGTGGTTGATATCACAGCCGTAGATTCCAATAATCCCAGCTCTGTGAAGGCAACCCTAAGAGTATCCGTCAAGCCAAAAACGTCCTGGATAGTAAGTCTATTCGGGGTTACGGAAAAGAATTCCGGTGTTGCACCAACTAATATTCCTGACGCTGGGAACCTTTCGCAGTACCTCAACAGTGCTTATGGGAAACAAGCAAATATCTTTTTCAGTGTCACCCCGGCGCCTTCAAATCTACAAATTCCCTACGATCTGGATAACAATAGGCGCCTAAACTACGCGGGAAGGAGCACACAGGGCCCGGAAGCGGACGCAATCATCAACTACATGCTCGCTATTCCTAAGATCCCCGCTGTGAATGAAAAATGGGTGTTTTATGTGCACGAAATCAACCCCACAACCACTCAGGGATTTGCAGGTCCCGGCGCTGGTTTCCTGGAAGATCAAGCTACCAATGGTCAGGTCCAAAAGACGGCGCACGAATTAGGGCACACCCTGGGCATTGGTTTCAACTCGACCGACAAGCTTGACCTCATGTACGAGTTCGCAGACGGTTCGCAACCTTGCAGAATACCGAGGAGTCAATGGAAACTCATAAATCCAACGTCCAACGACAACGCCTCAACACCATGAGTAGCACCTGCCGGACAATCGTGTTGCTCGGCGCGCTTTTACTCGCTTGCCCTAGGCTCGCGCGACCACAAGCGCCCATGCCCGGACCGGCAGAAGATATTGCTCGCCTAAGAAGTCAGGTCCAGAAGGGGGAGGCCGACGCAATTGCCAAGGCGGGAGATACTTACGATCCTATCTTCATCGGGGACTTGAGGGCCCTTCAAAAATCACTCAAGACCAAACATGGCGATATCCCCTGGTTGATCCGGATCTCGCTAGCAAAACTAGGGGATAAAGATGCCCTCCAAGAGAGCTACTGCCGTGTCCAAAGTCAATATCCACTCATCAAACAGAATGCAATAGAGAATGATCTAACCAAGATCGGAGGCTGGTTTTCCATCTCGGTTCTTGAGCGACAGTTCGAGGAAGATGACAGATGGAGGAAGGTGCCTCGGAGATACTGGAAGAGTGTTGCCCCGGATGCGGTTTTGGTGCCGCCCAGCAATTTGGCGCTCATGATCTTACCCAAACTGGTCAAGGATCCCCCGCTCCCGAGCCCGCCACCGGCGATTGCTCAAATGTCACCCCAACTGGCCCAGATTTCCACTTGGAAAGACTGGATCAACGCAAACAGCGCTACGCTGAAACTCCTCAAGCCAGAGGGTCGGTATGTGAATACCTCCCCTACGGGTTGTTCTCCATACCGCACTAAAGAGAAGGAATGGCTGGCGGCAATCACCGACTGAGGCTAATTAGATGACGGCGTCGGCTCCTTCGACCGAGTAGACTTGGCAGTTGTTCGACGACCAGGGCTCGGGCTGGTCACTTGGTGTGGTCTCTGCCAGGCGGAGTTACCTCATTTGCAGAAGCTGCACGAGAAGTTGCGTAGTCGCGATGTCGCGATCATTCGATCATATTCGATCATTCTCACGTTCAACCTCGATGAAAATCCTGGCATTGTCGAGGGCTTCCTTAACAGCGCGGCTACACTTTCCCAGCCTAGCTCGCCTACGACTATAGTCGGAACCGCCTGAACCGCTAATAGAATCCCACATTAGTTGGATCGTTGGGCCAGTCGACATTGTGCGGTACATGCAGGAGGGATTCAGCGAGGAGGGTTCGGCTGCATGGTTCAAGGACGCGCTCGAGAAGTTCGATTGCTCGGTCAAGAAGTAGATGCTACGGGAGAGTAGGTAACCTGGAGCGCCCAGGGAGACCGCAAGGTAAGTTGCGTGGGACACTGCTTGCGACGGATTTCTGCCGACTCGCGCGCTTCTCGTGAAGCGTGCTTCCGGGCCCGCGCGCGGTCGCGGTGGAAGAAAGTGTCCTCGACTACTAGTCCCGAAAAAGGCGGAAGTATTTATTAACGACAGGGCCGATTCCCGCCGCTGCCGTCGATCGAGTAGCGAGAAAGCCCGAACTAGAAATTAGGAATCCGGGCCCTCTTCCTTTCGGTGAGGGTGGCTTCATGTCTAACTTGGACACGCACGTAGCCCAATTTGTAGCCCAATTGAGAGAGGGTTTGAAACAGGCATGTGACGCCGATTCATCAGCTTATAGGATTTAATGGTACGGCTACGAACTAGAAGGTCGGGTCGGCGGGCTCGGCCGGCGCCATTCGAACGTAGTAAATGCGTAGTACAAATGCTGGAAAGTTCTGACAAACTGCATACAAAAGGCGAAGAATGAAGGAGAAAACGGCTTGCCTCGATTTGTTGCAACTTGCTCCTTTTTAGCGGGTTGCGTCGGCTCCGGCAAGATTTGGTAAGTTTGATTTCCCGCTTCGAAGGCAGACGCTCTATCCAACTGAGCTACGGGCGCACGGTGCAATCTATTTTACCATCAAGCACTTACAGCTACTTCTTGGAAAACTTCAGTTTTAAATCTCGGTGCAATCGGTGCAACAACGGCCTTTTCGGATGGATTTTTGGGAAGATCGAAACCAAATCCAACGGCCTCGGCCTCAGCCAAACGCATGTCAATCTCCTCGAACAGATGCGAGTAAATCTCTGACATGGTTTTTGGCTTGTGACCCATCCAAAAAATGTTGATGTCCTCTTGGCACCGCTTACCACGCAGCCACGTTTTGCGGAAACGACGGAAAGCGTGCCAACCCATACCCGGCTCGTCTAATCAAATCGCCCTGAGCCGTTCCGTTAGCCAGCGATCCTCGATGTTGTTGTGCAAGTGTGGCGTGCCATTCCGGGTAGCGAACAATAGACCGGGTTTGTCGCCAATATAACGTTGCAGGAACTCCGCAACGTCCGGGTGCAAGTCGACATCTCGATAAGCCGCATTTGTCTTTAAGCATGTGATGATGCGGGGTGTGTCGCGCTCGACTTGCTGCCGAACTTCAATAGTGCGTCCAGCGTCCGTAACGTGTTTTGTTTCAAGGGCAAGTGCCTCCGAGATTCGCATCCCGGTTGCCGCAAGCAAAACATACAACGCCTGCTCTTCGCCCTCACTTTCCTCAACGAGTTGAGTAACTGCCTTAGCCTTGAGCGAAGGACGCCGCTGCTCTTTCTGATTGACCATAGGCAAGTCCATGACGCTGCTATCCCACGTTCGTTTTTGAATGGGCTCACCCGTCTCGCCATCCTTGAGGGATGCGACTACCTGCTTGATGTACTCAACATATTTATTCACGGTTCGGGCCGACAGGGACTTTGATTTCTTCATCTTGTCAACTACCGGTTTGACCGTAATGTTGTTGAGACTTCCTAATGGCATGTCACCAATGGCCGGAAGTATCCATTTATGGAGGGCGGCTTTGATACTGGCCGCATCCTTGATGGGTTCCCGGTCCCGTGTAACAGCCCACTGCAAGTAGACCCTCGCTTGTTCTCGGAACGTCGTTTCACCCAAAACCACACGGTTAAAATGCTGTTCCGAGTTGGCACCGGAACGCTCGACAATTACTTTCGCCTTGCGTTCCCGTTCGGATGCGGACAACTTGCCGGGGCCAGAGAGTGGGCAAATTTTCTCCCGTAGATACCGCCACTCGTCTTGGCCCTCGACATCCATCCGCCACCGAACTACATACCAGTTACCACTCTTTTCGATATAACCATTCTGACTAGATCGACGTGACATGGACTTCCTTGTCCGTGCCCGCTTTCTGGTGTCGCAGGCGACATTGTCCCGCAAAAATGGACCGTCTGGCAATGGAGTGTCGGTACCCGCTGTGCCGTTCGCGTGGCGATCGAGGGGGAGTTCCACCTTCGGTATCGCAACTTGGTTGGGTTTGTTTGCGCCGTCCATGAAGAAACGCATCAAAGCGGGAGGAGTACGCTCAATTCCTTTCGGTCCGAAACTCTTCGTCGGGCGACGGCGTTCAAATTCTCGGTGGCGCTTGGGCAATTCGACTGGGTCAATTGAGCTTGGGCTTTGGTGACAGTCCGGCGTGCGTAGTCCTCAGGTAATGCCGATCCGGCATAACTCCGGTTTCGATTTTTCAGAGGTACAGCACCCACGATCGCGATGCCCGTGAAAAGGTCTCGTTCCGGGATGACCAGCCAGCGCGGTGTTTCTGAGGGCATTTGCTTGCGGATTGATGTACCTCGCCAACCGCGAGAGAAAGTTCTGCCCTTTTCCGGGGGCCCGAGCCAGCGACGGAACTCCACATCTCTCCGATCACGATCTTCAGTGCGGAATCGACGACGTGATCCGGCGTGCTCTGGATGAAGGTCGCGTACTTGTCGACGGCAACCGCGATTGGCTCCTGCAGTTCGTATTCGCGATTCACCATCTCCGGCGGTCTATTAATGATCGACTTGATTTATTGCCTCGTCGCTGAGAACCATATCTATAGGATAAAAATCATGGGCACACGATTTACAGGGCAAACTCCTGGGCAACTCGGTGGAACCTCTCAAACGGCCCACGAAGGTTATATGGCAGGTTATTTTCGAAAAAAATTTGATACCGCAACCCGGCCTGTCGTCCACCTTCTTGCTTGGCCCGGCGTCGCTCCACGGATTACGCAAAATTTCACTTGACAACTTTGCGAGACCGCGCGTAATGTCACCGCGTTCCCAAACAGAGCCGAACGGCTCCATCTCGGAAAATTTAAGAGTTTTTCGAACTGAATGAGTAGACCTGTATCTTCCAGTCTCAAACAAGGTCTCCTTCATTCCTGGGGTACATTATTCGACCCTGTAAAGTTCGCTAGGAGAAAGACCTATGAAGAAATTCCTGAAAATCATGCTCATTACTCTTGGGTTTGGCCTCGTGACTGTACTGATAGGCTTTTTGACCAGCAGGCCGACGACTGCACAGTTTCCACCTCCCGTTGTGCCCGTTAAGGTCACGAACACGCCGCTTCCTGTAACCGTCAGCAACTTCCCCGCAATACAAAGCGTCAACTTTAACGGAGCGCCGCAGCCTGTCTTCTTTTCCAATACAACCGCCACACCGCTTTTTACACGCGACGTGGACAATCCTGTGCGTCAGCCCGTCTTCGGGAGCTGCGACGCAATCAATCTGTCCCCGGTGAACGGCTTCGTGTCCTGTGATATCAGTTTTATTTCCCCCACATCTAATTTTTCTTCTGTTCCCGCCGGAAAACGGCTGGTCATTGAATTCGTCAGCGGGGAGGCGGACGTACCGACGGGCACCAAACCTTTAGAGTTTGGAATCAGGACAAGTCTAGGCAATGGATATACAGACATTGACTTCGTCACAACGTTCCAAGGAACAACAAACATTAATGGGATTCCATTGGACGAGTACAAGGTCGGCCAGCAGACACGGATATACGAAGGCACAAACGCTACCGTGCATGCGGAAGTATCCGCATCCGACACAACGAGCAATCCATACTCAATTTTCGTCACCGTAACCGGATACCTCGTGAATGTCCAGTAATCTGCGCTAACGTGAGGGGGAGGATGGAACGCAGCTCCATCCTCCCTCATATTCAAGAAACGAGGGACCTCCGCAATCGTCGGAACGCTAACACAAACCACTCACTCTCCAAAAGCTTCGGAGTTGCATAGAAAACCGCGAGAGAAAGTTCTGCCCTTTTCCGGGGGTCCGTGCCAGCGGCGGAACTCCACATCTCTCCCAATCACGATCTTCAGTGCGGAATTGACGACGTGATCCGGCGTGCTCTGGATGAAGGTCGCGTACTTCTCGACGGCAATTGCGATCGGCTCCTGCAGTTCGTATTCGCGTCTTACCATTTCTGGCGGCTTGTTAATGATCGACATGATTTCTCCTCCTGTGCTCCGCAAAAATTCAATGGATGACATAGATCCCTCATTTGAATGTTCTGCCTTTGCAGTCTGCACCCTGGTGTTTCACTCGTCGGGACCGCGGCGTGAAGTTGCCTCGTCATCCACCCAGTCTTCCTCTGTGTAACTCATTCCATGAC
>Ga0193733_1000018_pt1 | contig 92060 bp, 65 predicted proteins | sample U1s2metaG_FD_145076 | JGI IMG/M metagenome (GOLD analysis project Ga0193733, IMG submission 145076) | Soil microbial communities from a riparian zone of the East river system, Colorado, United States - U1s2 | ecosystem: Environmental > Terrestrial > Soil > Riparian zone | place: USA: East River...
CCGGCGCAACTCCAGATCGTGCAGCGATTGGTTCACGGAGCCTCCTATCTGAATGTCTATACTCATTCAGATTATCAGCCCAAAAAAAGAAAAACACAACATCCACCTACAAATTTGTCGCACACCCGCCATCGACTCGCCCGTTGACCGGACGTTTCTCATTGAAGTATTCTTGATCTCCGCTGCACAGAAGTTTCTTCGAGCGGGGCGTCATGAACAAATTCCGCCGAAAGCCAGATCGAGTACTCACCTCAGGAAAGGACTGCTATGGCTAGAAAAATCGATCCGCTCAATAAAAAACTCTACGGTTCGGTAACGGCAATGCTAACGGTGACCGACGTGAAAGCGGCGGCCGCCTTTTATCAAAAGGCATTCGGCTTTGCCAAACGGGGGATCATGAATGGCCCAGACGGCAAGGCGATCCATGCCGAGCTGACACTCCGCGGTACGACTTTAATTCTGGGACCGGAAATGCCGCAGATGGGTTCCCGCGGCGCGAAGACAATCGGCGCCTCGCCGACGAGTTTGTATCTGCTGACAGCGAACGCAGACAAGGCGGTTGCCAAGGCCCTAAAGCTCGGCGCCGCACCCAAGGGACCCGTGATGGATATGTTTTGGGGCGACCGCTGTGGAACCGTTGTCGATCCCGAGGGTTACACTTGGATGGTCGCTACCCACATTGCACAACCCACACCTAAGGAAATGCAACAGAAGATGAAGGAACAAATGGCCAGCCAACAGGCAGCCCGCGCTGCGAGCGGCTCCTGAGTAGCATCCTTCAAGCTCCGCTATCTTTCTTATTCTAAAGCGTTCCAGTCAGGCTGGACGGGGCGATCGGGCATGAATGATCGAGTTGTCTTCCCCAGCGAGCAATCAGACTGTTCCCGAGCGACGGCCTACTCTTCCACAATCAGATTAGGAAAGAGTTGCCGTCCATCCAGGAGTGAATGATGAGATGTGCGTTTCTCCGGACCTATTTTGAGACGAGAGTCGTCTTGCTCTATTCTGCCTCTGAGGGGATTATGGTGAAGCCTTTGCTCTTTGCTCTCTGTGTTGTGTTTTCGTTTGGCGGTCTGAGCGCGCAGACGCCTGCCTGGCAGCCATCGCCGGGACATACGCAAGTGCCGATATGGCCGGGGGCGGTGCCTGATCCCCAGCCTGTCGCGGGGTCGGAGGCCACTACGACGTCGTCGGGGAAAGATGGGCTGATTGCCGGCAGGCCGGTGGTGGGGGTGTTCAACGTGGCGCGGCCTACGATGACGGTTTATTCGCCACGGGGAAACAATACGGCCGCTGCGGTCGTCGTCTTCCCTGGCGGGGTCTGGCCATCGAAGAGCTTGGTATCTATAATAAGGACAGTATCGTCACAAATAGAGGGTCAGGCTGCGCAACGGATTGCGCGTCCGCAGGCATGCTAGAAAGGCCCAAAAGGACAAGCAGGAACAGGTGAAGCGATCTTTTCAAGTTCATAGAAAACTCCTTCGCAGGATGCACGCTACCGGTCTATACGGATCGCGGCCCACAGTTTCGGGCGGATCACGGGGAAGCCGGAAGTAATCTCAGCAGACCCGATTCGCCATTTACTGTCGCGTTAGGGCCTGATAACCGTGCCATCCCGTCGCCGTGTTGTCCCCCAGGAGTAATCGAAATTTGGCGGACCAGTGGGGATGGGGAATTTCGCCGCGAGCTTCTCGTCAACCTCGATGCCCAAACCCGGCTTCTCCTGCGCCAGCATGTAGCCGTTCTTGACTTCGGGGCAGCCCACAAATACCTCCTGCGTCTCTTTTGGGAACCCGCTGCCTTCATGGACGCCGAAGTTGTAGCTTACTAGTTCGAGCGCCAGCTGCGCGGCGTGCGCCAGCGGCGACGCGTCACCCGGCCCGTGCCAGGCGGTGCGCACACCGAAAAACTCGCTCAGAGCGGCGACCTTGCGCGCTGGACTTAAACCGCCGATCTGCGAAATGTGGATGCGGATAAAATCAATCAGCCGTTCTTTGATGAGGGGCACATATTCGTGCTGTGTGTTGAAGAGTTCGCCCATGGCCAGCGGGGTACTCGTTTGCTGGCGCAGCAAGCGAAAATGATCATTGTCTTCCGGCGGGAGAGGGTCTTCCAGAAAAAATAAGCGATAGGGTTCGAGCGACTTGCACAGATTGATCGCCTGATTCAACGTCACGCGCTCGTGCACGTCGTGCAGGAGTTCGACGTTGTCGCCGAGTTTCGTGCGCAGGTGTTCAAATAGCTTCGGCACCATTCGCACGTACGGCGCCGGCTCCCAGACGTCCCCCGGGCTGGTCGGACCGACGACTTCGTTTCGGGCGTCCTCCGCTTGCGCGTTGCCGCGAGCCCCGTAGCCGGCATAACCGGGCGTCGCGACCTGTACCCGCACGTGGCGGAAGCCCTTCTCCATGGCCTGCCGGGTGTTCTCCTCCACTTCAGAAAAGCTGTTGCCGCTGGCGTGAAAGTAACAGTCCGCGCCGTGCCGCACCTTGCCGCCGAGCAATTGATAGAGCGGCATCCCGGCGCGTTTTGCTTTGATGTCCCAAAGGGCGATGTCCACGCCACTCATCGCATTGAACAGCACCGGGCCGTTGCGCCAATATGAGCTCACATAACTCGACTGCCAGATATCCTCGATTTCATCGACGTTGCGCCCGATTAGAAACGGCTTCAGATAATGCTCGAGAGCCGTTTGAACAACCAGCGCACGCTGCGTAAAGGTCGCGCAGCCCCAGCCGACGAGGCCCGCCTCCGTCGTTTCAATTTTCACGACGACCAGTCGGATACGATTCGGCGCCGTCAGAATCGTCTTAATGTCGCGGATCTTCACCGGCGTGGTGCCTGTCACCGCTTGAGTGTAACCGGCATCGAATTTTGACACGAGAACTCCGGCCAATGGTGGTGTGGATGCGAGCAAAGACGCCCCGCTAGCGAAAGAGAGAGAACGTATTGCCTCACGACGGTTCATAATGGTGCCCTCCATGAAACTTGTCCGCAGAAACGCTCTTAGCTTACGGCATCTCATGTACAGGCGGTTCGCTTAGTAACGGTAAAGATGTTGTTGCCGCACTTCTACCGTGCGCAACGGCGCTCGCGAACCATAGGCCGACGAACGCCGAACCGCTACGTGAAGTCACGGCTCAGTACGTTGCCAATTTCCACTTGACACGTTGCCGGTATCCTCGTGTAGTAAGGCTCATGAACGGCAAACTATCACGAAGAACGATCTTGAAGAGCGCGGGAGCAGCGGCCCTGGCGATGCCCGCCGCTTACGGCCCGTCCGCATTGTCGTTGCCTGCCACTCCCGCAGTGACAGCTCCCGGCCGCCCACAGGTCGAGGGAAAGGACACGCCGAAGATTTGCCTGGATGCGGCACTGAGTGGGTCGCCGGGCAACCCGGCTGGTTTGCTTGACGAGGCCGCGGCGGCCCAACGAATCCGTCAACTTGGCGTCGACCATGTGATCTCCGGCGGCGGCCGGATTCCTTGGGAAGAAAGCCGACTCAAGAACATGATGGACCACTTCAAGAGCAATGGGCTCGTCCTGGCCAATCTGATGATCGCAGGCTTTCCGAATGCCATCTACAACCGACCAGGCAGGGATGCGGACCTTGAAAACGTCATCCAGTCGGTCAGGGCCGCCGGAAAGGTCGGCCTTCCGGTCATCGAGTATAACTGGTACGCGCACCGGGCCGTGGAAGGCTATTTCGAAGAGACCGGGCGCGCGCGGGCGGGCTGGACGGGCTTCGATTATGAACGGATGAAGGACCTTCCGCCGCTCGCAGAAGAGGGGGCCCATACGCTCGACGAAATGTGGGCCAATATCACCTATTTTCTAAAGGCCGTGATTCCTGAGGCCGAGAAGGCCGGCGTGCGTCTCGCGTTGCACCCAAACGATCCCCCAGCCCCTATCAGCCGCGGGTCCCAGCAGATCATGGGAACGATCGAAGGCTGGAAGAAACTGATAAGCATCGTGGACAGCTCTTCGAACGGGATTACCTTCGATTGCGGGGTGACACGGGAGATGGGCGGAGACCCTGTCGAGGTGTGCCGGTGGTTCGCGTCCCGGGATCGCATCAACCATGTGCATTTCCGCAATGTGAAGGTGCAGAGGGTTTACGAGCGTTACACCGAAGTGTTCGTCGATGAAGGCGAGATCGACATGTTCGCAGTGATGAAGGAGCTGGTAAAGCAGAAGTATACTCAGTTGATCTATCCTGAGCACCCACGCGCACTCGACTACGATCGCGAACGGCCGAATTTCCGTCCGCAGTACCCGGGTGGCGGAGGGTACGCGGCCTTCGCGTTCAATGTTGGCTACACCCGTGCAATGATGCAAGCTGCGTTGGAAGCTGCCTGATGAGATCCTCACGTAGACGACGATCATTCTCCCTTGCCATCGCGGCTGGGTTTGTCGGTACAGTCTGGCTCATGGCTCAATCGGCGCAGGAGTTCGGCGATACGGAACACCGCATAATTCCGTTTATTGAAAAGTTCCGCTCCATCAAGGAATCCGTCAAAAAGTTCGGTGGGATCTGAGATCCATGCTGGCGTTTCTCCTCATGATAGTTTTGGGAGTCGCCGCACAGATCGCCCAGAAAGTCGATCCCGGACGACAGGCTTTCGAGGCCCGTTGCGCCAGATGCCACGGCGCCGATGGCAACGGCGGTGACATAGGCCCGGCAATCGCGTTGCGTCTGGCGGCGTATCAGGACCGGCAGTTGGCGAGTTTGATTCGCAACGGCCTGCCTGAGCGAGGCATGCCTCCAAGCAGCATTGCGGGTCCCGAAATGACCCGCTTGCTGAAGTTCCTGCGTACGATGCAAGGTCGCACTGCAGCCGGTTCCATTGTCGGTAGGAAGCTGCAGCTTCAGACCACCGAAGGCAAGACCCTCGAAGGACAAGTGCTAGGCGAAGGTTTTGACGACATACAGTTGCGCACCGATGACCAGCGCGTGCACTTGCTGCGCCGTGCGGGCAGTCGCTTTCGCGAGGTGACGTCCGAGACAGACTGGCCCACCTATAACGGTGATTCCGGCGGGAATCGCTACACCGGCCTCACGCAAATCAACAAGGGCAATGTCGCGCGTCTTGCAATGACATGGATGTTCACGGTTCCGGACATGGGCAAGCTGGAGGTCACCCCGGTCGTTGTCGGCGGAATGATGTACGTGACCGGCCCCAATGAGTGCTTCGCGCTCGATGCCGGGAGTGGCCGGCAGATCTGGCGTTACAAACGGCCACGCACGCGCGCAATGTCTGTCAGCGGCGGTGCGAACCGCGGCGTGGCCGTCGCGAGCGATCGCGTCTTCATGGAAACCGATAACGCTCACGTCATCGCGCTCAACCGCTTCACCGGCGAACTCCTGTGGGATACCGAACTTGCTGACTCGCGCAAGAACTACGCTGCTTCATCGGCGCCTCTTCCGGCAGGCAACCTGGTCATCTCTGGCGTTTCCGGGGGTGAGCACGGTGCAAACGGATTCGTCGCAGCTCACGATCAGAAGACAGGCAAGGAGGTCTGGCGGTTCTCAACCGTCCCGCGACCAGGAGAACCAGGATCAGAGACGTGGCAAGGAAAGGACATCGAGCATGGCGGCGCTCCGACCTGGTTCACCGGCAGCTACGATCCCAAGCTCGACACTGTTTACTGGCCAACCGGCAATCCCAGCAAGGAGTACAACGGTGATCATCGCAAGGGGGACAATCTCTATTCAGACTGCATTCTGGCGCTAGAGCGCAAGACAGGACAACTGAAGTGGTACTACCAATTCACGCCACACGATCTGTGGGATTGGGACGCTACGGAAACTCCAGTCTTGGTGGATGCACCGTGGCAGGGCCAGACGCGGAAGCTGATGCTGCAGGCCAACCGCAATGGATTCTTCTACGTCTTCGATCGCCGCGACGGCACCCTCCTCCTGGCCAAACCGTTCGTCAAGTATCGAACCTGGGCAAGCGCGATCGGAACCGACGGGCGTCCCATCAAGCTTCCCAACCAGGAACCCACTCTAGAGGGCACCAAAGTGTGCCCTTCTCAGGATGGAGCGACCAATTGGTTTTCCCCCTCGTTCAATCCCGCGACCAACCTCTACTACGTTCAGACGTTTGAGAAATGTAGCTTCTACACCAAGCGCGATCCAGGAGAATGGGAGGCTGGCAAGTCCTACCTGGGCGGGTCGCAGCGTACGGCGTCCGATCCCGAGCCACGGCGGATTCTGAAGGCCATCGATATCTTCACGGGCGAAATTGCCTGGACTCTGCCGCAGCCGGGGCCGGCCAATTCTTGGGGCGGCACTCTGACCACCGCCAGCGGGCTGGTGATCTTCGGTGAGGAAGGCGGGAGCCTGATGGCTGCGGATGCGGCGAAAGGCAATCCACTGTGGAGTGTCGAGACCAATCACACATGGAAGGCGTCGCCCATGACCTATATGTTCGATGGCAGACAGTTCATCGCCGTGGCTGCGGGGCCGAACATTATCACGTTTGCGATTCGCGATTCGGAAGGCAGCGACTCTGATCATGGCTGCGTGGCGCGGAGGCCACCAGTCATGATGCCGAAGTTCAATGGGATTGCCAGACCGACAGGGAATGATGTGAAAGCCACGCGGCCTCCCTGAAGCCACTTGTCGATGGCGATTTTGGATCAACTCTGGAGCAACCCAAAGGATGGCTCAGAACTCGTAAGTGCAACCGAAGCAATGACTTGGCTTGAATTTCCCCTTGCTTTGCAAGTAAGCAGAGCAAATCACATAAGTGCCGCATCTGGTGTCGCTTCCACGGAAACGCGCGGTGCAACCACCCTCTCGAATTGGACTGACGCTGGATCGAAAAAGGCCTGCCTCAGGTCTTTGGGGGCAACGCTGTCGTGGTCGCCGTGCGGCTTCTCGTCGTCGGAATGTCCACGCGTCACTAGCCTTCAACCCTTCGGTTACGCGCGTCCGGTTGCTTACCGTCGCCGTGGATTATTTTGCCCTGCTGGGCGTAAAGCCGAAGTTGGGTAGCGCGTTCAATCCCGAGGATCCCAGGCCCGGGGCGGGAGGCCGCGCAAGTACTCTAGTTCGAGTGCCCCGTCTACGAGGGGAGAGACAGTGATTCCACCGAAACCGGTTTTTCCGGCGGTCGTATTGTGATAAATTTTTTCCCGACCGAACACATCAAATCTCGGCACGAAGAACTGAAAGGGGAAATACACGGCCAGATGACGGTTGGGCTCCGGTATTCAACGGGAAAGACTTCCATCCTTTGCGAGAGCACTGCAAACAAGTACGGTTACCTGACGACTGAGAAGAGCTATCGCGATTTCAATTTGCGCCTAAAATTCAAGGGCGAGGCGGCGGGCAACAGCGGCGTATTTTTCCACTCGCGCATTACGGGAATCAATCCCGAACACGGGCCGGACATCCAAGGGATGCAAGTAGAGGTGGACCCGAGCGTTGGCAAGCATACGGGCAGACTCTATGAGAGCGGAGGACGCGGCTGGGTGAAGATGCCGACGGCGGAAGGCGAGCAAGCACTGAAGCCGGGCGAGTGGAACGATCTTGAAGTGTCCGTGCAAGGCAATCACATCGTGACCCAGCTCAATAGCGTAAAGATCGTGGACTTCACGGACGAGGCGCCGAAATTCACGGATGGAGTGATTGGATTGCAGATTCATACCGGCGGTGGCGTGAGGATGAGTGGAAGGATATTTTGATTCAGGAGAAGTAGAGAGCGTCGGTCCCTAGGCCAATGGCAATGCCGAACTCACCTTTTTGAGGCGTACTCATGATCAAAGGGAATCGTCGAGCCTTTCTTCAGACTTCCAGCGGCGTTTTAGCCGCCGGGCTGAGCCCAATCGGCTCGGCCCTGAGGGAAGGGATTATTGCAGACGGGTTCGTGTCGAATCTGAGCGCCATGCAGTTGGCTCCGACGGTACCAGCCAACGAGGGAAAAAAACCGCTGCGCCTTGGCCTGATTCTGGGCATCGGCAGGGATCCCAATGATGCGATTGCCAAGATTCACGATCTTGGCCTGCCAACGTGCCAGGTGTTTGTTGACGAGATTGATTCCGTGATTTCCGGCCGCCTGCGTCAGGCGCTTGCCAAATACCAGATTGAGGCGACTTCGCTCGTTGTTGGCGGACCGGGGAAGGAAGTGTGGGATTTCTATGAGGGGCCGCTGACGATTGGATTGGTGCCGCGCGAAACGCGAGATGCGCGCATCGCACACATCAAGAGGGCGTCGGACTTCGCCAAACGGTGCGGCATCGATGCCGTGCAGACACACTGCGGGTTCATCCCGGAAAATCCGAATGACACGGTGTACAAGGAAACCGTTACAGCGATGCGCGAAGTCGCGGGATACTGCAAACGGAACGGCCAGAATTTCCGGTACGAAACCGGACAGGAGACGCCCATCACGCTTGTACGCGCGATTCAGGACGTGGGACTGGACAATCAGGGCGTGAATTTCGACCTTGCCAACCTGATTCTGTATGGGAAGGCGAACCCGGTTGACGCCATCGAGCTGCTTGGACCTTACGTGCAGGGGATTCACGCCAAGGACGGGCTGTGGCCGGTGAACCCGAGGAAACTGGGGGAGGAAGTTCCTATTGGCAAGGGTAAGGTAGATTTTCCGCGGATCATCGCGCGGCTGAAAGAGATGAACTATCGCGGTGCAGTTACGATCGAGCGAGAAATTTCCGGCCCGCAGCAAGTAGAAGACGTGCGGGCGGCGAAGGCTTACCTGGAGAAGTTGATCGGATAGTTGCCGCAACAAGAGGGAATTGCGCACCACAAGGAGGACGGAGGAGCTATGTCAGAAGACGCAAGGCAGGGAACGAGTTTTTCAGGCAAGGTCGACCGCCGGAAATTCATCGGCGCTGCGGCAACAACGGCAGGGATGCTGCTCCTCAAGCCAGACCTGGTGCGCGGGACGGACGCGAACTCCACGGTGCGTGTTGGATTGCTCGGGTGCGGAGGACGTGGCACCGAAGATGCAACCAACATGATTGATACCGGGGGGGCCCGGGTGGTAGCGCTGGGCGATTTATTCGAAGACCAACTGGACAAAGCGCGAGAGAACTTCAACAAAATCCAACAGACCAAAGGCTACGCGGCACTAGACACTTCACAACTCTTCGTGGGGCCGAATGCCTTCCAGCAGATTGCCGCTTCGAAGGAAGTGGACGCCATCGTGATCGCCACGCCGCCGTATTATCACCCGCTGCATTTGGAGGCGGTGGTCGCGGCAGGCAAACACGTGTACCTCGAAAAGCCGGTAGCCGTCGATGTGCCTGGAGCTTTGAAGGTGATCGAAATCGGAAAGCGTGCGGAAGGGAAGCTGAGCTTGGACGTGGGCTTCCAGATTCGCGACTGCCCCCCGTTCGTTGAAATGGTTAAGCGAATTCACGGCGGGGCGCTGGGTAAAATCATTTGTGGGGAATCGCACTACTTTGCCGGGTACCTGGACCGGCCGGCTTGGCCGGACGCCACACCCGTCGAGCGCCGCCTTCGCAATTGGGTGTATGACCGCGCTCTTTCCGGCGACATCGTCGTGGAACAGAACATTCACGTGATTGATATTTGCAACTGGGTGTTGAAGGCGCATCCGCTGAAAGCTTCGGCGAGCGGCGGACGCGCAGGGCGCCCCGCCGACGGAGACGTCTATGGCAACTACGACGTGCTGTTCCATTACCCGGATGGCGTGGACGTTACCTTTAGTTCGACGCAATTTGCCAAAGGCTGGTGGGAAGTGACGGAGCGCTTTTTCGGAACGAAAGGGACTTCGCAGTCTCCGTATACCGGGCAGCTGGGAATTTGGGGAGACGAGCCGTGGCAGGCTGAGGGTACTCCGGCGAAAGACGCTGGGCAGACGACCTTTTCCGCGACGGGGAAGTTCACCTCGAACCTGGAATTTGCGGACCGGGAGAAGAAAAAGGCATTTGTGGCGAGTATTACCAGCGGGAATTTCCACAATCAAGCAGACAAGGGCGCGGAATCGGCACTCTCTTGCATGATGGCGCGCACGGCAGCGTATACGGGGCGCGAGATCACCTGGGAAGAGACGCTGAAGTCGCGCGAAACGTGGGACCCGAAGATTGACCTGAATAAGCTTCGCTGATGCCGCTCTTCTACTTTTGAATGGGGCGAAGATCTAGTCTTAGAAGGCGCTCCTGCTGAAAAGAATCCACGGGGAATCATTGAGTATCTGACGAAATTCCGATGTGCGTATGTACACTCCTTCGCGTCGTGAATTTCTGAAATCCAGCGTGACGACAGTTTGCTCGACCGGACTCGCGGTGTGCGGCCTTGCGGAACTTCTTGCAGCTTCACCGCATCGAGCGGCGTCCTCACGACTCCGCCTCCTGGACCTTCGCCGATCGTGAGCCGCCGCGTGGACCGGCTAGTCCTTGGCAGCGCCTGAGCGGAGCCGAGGGACAGCCGTATCGCCACCCGCCCACGCGGAAGAAAACGGCCAGATCGGGCGGAAGCCTTCAAAAGGTGGAAAATTCTGGACACTTCTTCACAGGCCGGTGACAATTTCAGAGATGCCCCGTCCGCTGCTGGTGCGCAACCGGAGAGATTTTCTGGCTGGAGCGTGCACTTTTCTGCTGTTGCAGTCCCGCAGAAAGAGTCTCTCGCCTGCGCCGCCGTCCCTCGTGAGTCCCATTCGTTTTCGTGAGGTTGCGGGCCAAGCCGGGTTGAATTTCGTGCTTCAGAACAATCCTACGCCGCGCAAACACATGATCGAAACTATGCCCGGTGGTGTAGCGGCATTCGATTACAACAGCGACGGGCTGACAGACATCTTCTTCACGAACGGCGCGTCGATTCCTTCCTTGGAAAAGGATTCGCACAAGTTTTTCAACCGGCTTTACAGGAACGAAGGCGGGATGAAGTTTACCGACGTTACGCTGGAGGCCGGAGTTGCCGGTGCAGGCTATTGCATGGGCGCCGCCGCAGCGGACTACAACAATGATGGCTACACGGATTTGTTTGTCGCAGGTGTGTATCGGAATACTCTTTATCGCAATCTAGGTAACGGCAAGTTTGAGGATGTAACAAAGGAGGCCGGCATCAAAAGCGACAAGTGGTCCGTTGCTGCTGGCTGGTTCGACTATGACAACGACGGATGGCTGGATCTATTCGTAGTCAATTATGCTCACTGGACACCTGACTTCGATCGCTTTTGCGGCGATCGCGATCGCAACTTGCGTGTGTACTGCCATCCTAAATATTTCGAGGGATTGTCGAGCACGCTGTACCGGAACAGGCGCGACGGGACTTTCGAAGACGTCACCGGTAAGGCTGGGATTGGCGCGCACATCGGCCGGGGCATGAGCGTCGCTTTCGCGGATTATGATAACGACGGCTTGATGGACATTTTTGTTACCAACGACAACATGCCGAACTTCCTGTTCCACAACCGTGGTGACGGGACATTCGAAGAGGTGGGGCTACAGGCTGGTGTGGCTCTGACGAACAATGGGCTGCCGGTAGCCAGTATGGGGGCGGATTTTCGGGATTACGACAACGACGGTTTGCCTGATCTCAGCGTCACTGCCTTGGCGGGTGAAACGTTTCCATTGTTTAAGAATTCAGGAAATGGTCTGTTCCAAGATTCAACCCACCAAAGCCGGCTGGGCGTTCTCACGGCGAAGCGTAGTGGCTGGAGCAACGGCTTTTTTGATTTCAATAACAATGGATGGAAAGATCTTTTTACCGCTAATTCCGATGTTAATGACTTGATTGACTTATTTCAATCCACGCGATACAAGCAACCCAATAGTCTTTTCCTAAATCTAGGGAACGGCACGTTTGAGGACACTTCGACAGAAGCCGGCTTCACTCTCGCGCGCGCTCACCGCGGCTGTGCCTTCGCTGATTTTGATAACGACGGGAAAATCGACATTGTCGTCAGCGCGCTTGGAGAACCTGCAGAGCTTTGGCAGAACCTCAGCCCCGATGTCAACCGCTGGCTGATGCTGAAACTGATTGGTACCCGAAGCAACCGTGATGGAATCGGCGCTAAGGTCCGCCTGGGCAATCAATCCAACCACATGACCACGGCTGTGGGTTACGCTTCCTCCAGCCCATCACTCGTGCACTTTGGAACTGGCAAGGTGGAGAAAATCGACGGGATCGAGATTCGCTGGCCAAGTGGAGTAGTTCAGGTATTGCGAAACGTCTCGACCAACCAAGTTCTCGAAGTCTACGAGCCTTCGAAATAGCTGGCTCACTCGGTAGTTGCTTAGGGCGGTGTGATGATCTCCACGTCTCGTTTTGCAGCCTCGCGCGCGGCCAGGGCAGAGCGCTGGAGCTTCTGGTACTCCAAGAGTGCTTGCTTGGAGAGAGCGGGCTGGCCACTCGCCCGATATGCGCTTGCAAGTTGGTAGTGCAAGCTGCCGTCTTCATCCGTGGCCAGGGCTGCTTGGAGATGCGGTATAGCCTCGGCTGGCCTTTCCGCGGCCAGAAAGGCGCGCGCCAAGGTCTTGTGCGCCGCCAGCAATTTGGGATTATGGGCTAACGCACGCTTGAGGAGGGGAATCGCCTCTTCCACGCGTTGCAGGTCGACAAGCGTTTCAGCGGCGAGATAGTTCAATTCCGCCGAGGCCGGCTGCCCTTGGAGGAGGCTTTGGAGTATTAGTAAGGCCCCGCTGTAGTCTTGGCTGAATTTCAGGCTGATGGCCAGTTGCTTCTGAACTTGCTTGTCTGTCGGCGAAAGTTTAAGAGCTTCCCTCCATTCTGTGGCGGCTTCGTCGTACCTTTTTTGGCCACTGTAGATATTGGCTTTTAGTTCGTGCTGCTCCAAGGAAGGTGACAATTGACCGAGGCGAGTGTAGGCCTGGAGCGCCAACTCATTGAGCGCTCGCGAACGCCAATACAGCGACTCGGGAGTATTCACTCCTTTTGTGGCGGCGGCCAGCGTACTGAATTGTCCTTCCCTGAACTGGCACTCGAAGGCCTGAGTACGACAATCCGGTGGTGGAAGTCTGAGTTCCTTCTCCTCCTCTGTTTTTGCCCAGACCGGATGCTCGGTTTGACGATAGATTTCCCCCACCGCGGCGTGCAGTCCTCGTATCGCCGGTGCTTTTTCCAGTGCACGATGGTACAGAAAGAAAGCGCTTGAGAACTGCTGATCGCGAAGTCGAGCGTCTGCCACCAGCGCCAGCCAGTACCCGGACTCTGGAGCAGTCTTCTGCAGCTCATCGAATGCGCGCACGGAGAGCGATTCGTAGCTGCGCCCCAGTCCGTACCAGGCCGGCGAACTTTCGGGATCAAGATCAGCGAGCTTACGGTACTGATCGGCGGCCTCGGCGGCGCGGTCGAACGATAGCAAAGCGCCAGCGAGCATCTCAAGCGCACCGCGGTGATCCGGCTGCAGGCCTAAGACCATCTTGAGCGCCTCGACGGCTGCGGGCGCCTTGCCCAGTTGCAGACGAGCTGCGCCAAGAAAAAGCCAAGCGGGCGCCAGTTTGGGATCAAGCTTCACCGCCGCCTGCAATTGCGGGATGGAGTTGCGCTCGTCCCCGGCCATGTGGAGCGCCATGCCGAGGTTCAACAGCAGACCGGGATTGTTGGGTACGGCCTGATTCAATTCGCGGTAGAGAGGAACGGCCTCTGCAAACTTGCCATCCGCCATGAATTCCCTAGCGCGTTGCGACTTCATGGCTAAGTCGTCGGATTGTCCGAAGCTGCTCGATGGTGACAGGATCGAAACCAGACCGATGAGGAATGCCTGCGCAGCTTTCACCAGTGTCCCCATGCTCCAAACTCGAAGTAATTATATGCCGATGCCTTCTAGGGCGTCATCACGCAAATCGTTAGCGCGGTTCACCAGCAGGGACCAAGCGCTGGCAGCTAGGGAAAAAAAAACAAAAAGCGCAGGCAGTTCGTCCTTGATGGATACGGACTTCGCGATCATTTGCCCGCTCGTCCGACGCCGTAGGCCTCAAATCCAGTTCTTGTCCATCGGCCCGTATCTTTGCTCCACGCTTCCTTCAGACCCCACCTCGCGGTGACGCCCTTGCGCTTCGCTACCCTTCACCTCCATCAGGTTGGGACGGGACTTCCACCCGCTAGCTGCCGAACATGCGCGGCGTCCAAAAATGAGGCACGCGACAGCGCGTGCCCCGGCTGTGGATTCAGCAGATCAGAACGCGAAGCGGACTCCCAAGCGGAACTGCCGCTCATCGAATTTGGCGCTTTTGATTTCCATGAAGCTCCCGCTGGAAAGGTCGCCATTGGGGTTGTTGAAATGTGGTGAATTGAAAAGATTGGCAGCGTCAACACGGAATTGCAAATCGAAGCGTTCTGTGATCTTGACAGTGCGGAAGAGGCTGAAGTCGAAATTCACCGAGCCCGGTCCTAAGAATGGATTGCGGCCCACGTTGCCATAAACAGCGCCGCTAGCCACGTCCGCAAATGCGGCGGGGTCATAGAAATGCTGGCCCGAGCCGACTCCGCCGAGCCTCTTTACGGGCCCGATCAGGTCGGGCGTTTGGGTCTGACCCTTTGCGTTCAATAGAGCGTCTGAGGCCGTAAGACCAAAGGGTTGGCCGGACACGGCGCTGAAGATGCCGCTGGTCTGCCAGCCGCTGAGGATCTTCGTAGCCGCGCCGCCACCATTCGCCCACTGCTTGCCCTTACCAAGCGGCAGTTCGTAGACGTATGCCAATTGGAAGATCTGTGGGGTATTGAAACCTGCCTGGGCGCGGTTGCGCCGCAGGATGTTGGGATCGTTCCAGTTAAGGCCGGCCCACCCGTCATCATCCGTCCAATCGATGGCTTTCGAGTACGTGTAGGCGCCCTTAACCATGAGACCCTTCGAGAACTGCCGCGTGATGGCGGCCTGGAGGGAGTGGTAGTTGGCGCTCAACCAACCTTGGAAGAGAAGTGTGTCCGTAGTACGGCCAAAGGCCGGTACCACGCAGGTCTGTGGATTCGTTGTAAAATCTGCCGTCCTACAGTTCAAAGGCTGCCCTAATTGGCCGGTGCCGGGCTGGGAGGCATTGATATTGAGATCTCCGAACTGGTGAACTGTCTGCGTACCCACATAACCCACAGAGAAGAAGAAGTTTGCTGGAAGTTTCCGCTCCACGACGAGGTTCCAGGACTCGATGTAACCTCGCTTCAGCTCGCCAGGGCCCACGGTGCGCTCCAAAGCTTGCGCAGGCAGCGAGATTGTCCCGCTGCTGATGTCGGGACAGCAAACGGACGGAATGCCGACGGGAAAACACACACCTGGGTTGAATGCACCCGGGGCACAGGAAGGAAGAACGGAACCGCCTGCGGGCGGATTCGGTGAGAATGACCCCACCGAAGCAAAGCCATTTACTCCGGAAAAGTTCGAACCCACGGTAAGCGGGTAGAAGCCGCGAAGCGGTCTGGCCAGAGGCAGCGGATCGACTGATATGCCAAAGCCTGCTCGCACCACGGTGCCGTTGTTAATCTGATACGCAAATCCAACTCGAGGGGCAAAGAGCTTCTTGCTGGTGGTGACTCCCAGATGTGCGGGGTTGCCGCCTATCCCGCCAAGCAACACGTTGTTCGTCGTGAAGTCATAGCGATCGAACTTGAAAGCGCCATCGCGCGTCATGAGCGGATAGTATTCATACCGAAGGCCCAGTGTGACAGTGAGCTTGTTGGTGATGCGATAACGGTCCCCAACAAACCATCCAAACTGCCATTCCTTAGCCGTTGCTTTGATAAATTGCTCGCTCTTGCCCGTCCCGTTGAAGAGTCCGAGCTCAAACTGCGCGAAGGCGTTATACAGGTCGGGAGCAGGTGCCCCTGTAGCGGGGCAGCCTGGCGTTGTAGCTGGACAATTCAGCGCTGTCGTGCTGCCGCCGAAGTCAAACTCCCCGCGCGGGCCGGAGCCGAGTTCCGGCTGCCAGTGGTTCAAATGGTGATGGACGATGTCTGTCCCGGCGCTAATCTGGTGTTTGCCATGCGACCACCGGACGTTGTGGGAGCTGGTGAAGCTCCAGTCGTTGCGATAAGCGGGGTTCCATCCCTCAGGGTTGCCGAGATTGGCGTAGCCCGTAATAGAGAAGAACGGAATTCCGCTGCTGCGAAGGTCCGAGCCGTTGTTGGTACCGGGAATCCCCAGCACGTCCGACCCAATGTTCTTGCCAATGTCCGGGGTCTGCCCGTACTCGCTCATGCGAGTAAAGCCGACGTTACCGTCGACGACCAAAGTGGGTGAAAGGGTCCAGGTGTGACCCACGGTGACTAGCTGCACAAAATCATGGAAGTCACCAAGTCCTCCGTCACAGGCACAGTCTCCAATCGCCTGGCCCAGGCTGGGCTCACCGTGAAACACCGACTTCATGGCGCTGTACTTGGCAAAGATGCTGTGCCTGGAGGTCCGGTTCCAATCCACTTTGGCATCAAAGTTGTTGCGGTTCAGTTTCTGTGTAGCCGACTTGGAATAGTTGTCGGTGTTGGGTGCTCCGGGAGCCAGAGCCGGAATAAGCGCCAGGATCTTCGCCGCGATGGGGTCAATCGCCGGAAGTATGTTGCCCGCGTATTGTCTGCGCCCAGTACCACCCCCAGCGCCAGTGGAAGGCGAAAAAATCATTCCCACGCGGTCTTGCTGGGCCACGTTATTGGTATCCGTCACCATAAATGGGGTTTTAGTGCCTGTGCACGGAGTGGCAGACAAAGTGCCATCAGTGCAAACATAGTCGCCGAGAATGCCACTGAAATCTCCGGCGCGAATAGCGGCAGTCGGCAAGGTGAGAAGTCCGGTGTTGCGATTGTCGCGTTCATAGGTGCCGTCGTAGCTTCCAAAGAAGAACAGCTTGTCTTTCTTGATGGGGCCACCGAAAGTGCCGCCAAAATCATTGAGCTTACTGTCTCCCTTTGGGCCAGTCTCAAAGAATTGTTTTGCCCGCAGAGCCTGGTTCTGAAAGTACTCAAAAGCGACTCCATGGTACTGATTGGTGCCTGACTTTGTAATGACGGTGATGGCCGCGCCTCCCGTCATTCCCTGCTCGGGATCGAAATTATTGGTGGAAATGTTGACTTCCTGAACGGTCTCCGCCGGCGGGATATAAACGGCATGGTGAGGCAGCCAGACGAACACGTCCGCGGCGCCGTCCACGCGGGTGTTATTATTGTTTCGGTTGGTACCATTGATGTTCGTGCTCAGGGCGCGTTCTGGGGTGTCGGCGATAGCGTTCTGAAATTTTCCAGGAGTCGCGCCGGGCACGAGATTGATCAGCGTCTGGAAATTCCGGTACTGGTTGAGCGGCATGTTCAGGATGGCTTTTTCGGTGAGCTCCGTATGGACATCACTTTTTTCGGTCTGCAGATTCACAACGGATGCCTCGACGGTGACCTGCTCGGACATCGCGCCCACCTGTAAATTCACATCGCCGTTGGTGACAGTGTTGGCGGCAACCATCAGGTTCGTCTGGGTAAGGGGCTTGAACCCGCTGGCTGTAACCTTGAGGTCGTAATCGCCAGGCCCAAGGTCGGTAATCGTGTAATGGCCGTTGTCGTCGGTGTCCGCTTCACGCTTAACACCTGTAGCGCGGTTGGTGGCAGCAACATGAGCCTTCGGCACTCCCGCGCCGCTCTGGTCCGTCACCGTACCAGTTACCGAGCCGTACAAAACTTGAGCCCACGCGGTATGCGCGTATACCAACCCCAAGAAGCTGAGAGCTAACACACATAATACTGAAATGCGAAACCTACTTGCTACCATCGTCTTTGTCTCCTTCCGTTCGACCTCGACGCCAGCCTTCCGCACCTAAAGCGGGCCCTCGGCGTTTGACAGTAATTCAACTTAGCCCACCGCTCCCGATCGGGATATGGTTTGGAAACGACAAAGAAACAACCCGTGCTAGGCCGCAGTGAGCTGGCCGACTTGATTGCTGTCCGTCGCAGCTCTAGGACACCCCGTGGTAATAGAAGCTCCCTCGCTCCCCGACTTTTAGCGGAAGCTATCAACGGTGGGAACGATTTGTCAAGTATTTTTCTTATTTTCGAATTATATTGGTGCAAAACCAGGGAAGAAGTCTTGACTTAGTTGGGAAATCAGATTTATTTATGCGTTTTGCCTCATTAGGAAAAACGATACTTCCCAGGTGGAAACTCCCATGTACCGAATAAAGCATTGCAAGACCCAGCGCGAGCGCGACTTGCACGTTATCGAAGGCCTCGTGCGACGGTTTGGCGCGCTTTCTCAGGTGGAAATTCACGAACTCACTCACCTGCAACGCAGCGGCATCTCCGGGCTGGTCCGAGATTTAGTGAAGCAGGGAAGGCTAGTTGAGGCTGGCCGCTCGGACAACTCAATAGGCAGGAAGCAGGTCCTGCTTCGTGTCAATGAGGAACATGGTTTTTTCCTGGGAGTTGGGTTTGACGATGAAGCCGTGCTGGCAGCGGTCATGGATCTTCGTCCGCGAATCCGCTCGTTGGCGCGAGAGGCCACGAGATTGGAAGGAGGTACGAACGGGTTGGCGCATCAGCTTCTCTCTTGCACGCACGAAGCCCTGAGGCAAGCCGACCTTAGAGCGGAATCGCTTCTCGGCATCGGCGTCGCCGGGTCAGGCCTCGTGAATAGTCACGAGGGCACAATGGTGATGTCTTCCACAATCGAGTCATTCAAACAGGTACCGCTTCGTCGCATTTTCGAGAAGGAGTTCGCAGTCCCCGTCCAGGTAGCGAACTTTGCGAGCGCCAAGGCAGTAGCAGAAAGAACGCTCGGGGCGGGCACCATGGCCGATGACATGATTTATGTGGAATACGGCAAGACCGGGATTGGCGCCGGAATTATTACCGGAGGGAAGCTGTTACATGGCGCTGGTCACGCAGCGGGAGAACTTGGTCATACACACATGACCGAGGAAGGTCCGGCCTGCAAGTGCGGTAGCTTCGGCTGCCTGGAAGCGCTTGCGGGGGCAGCGGCGATCGAGAGTAGGATCCGAAAGGCCATCGCCGAAGGGAGTGGCTCAGAAGTGATTGCACTGGCCGGCGGCAATCCCGCAGCAGTTACAGGATGGATGGTGCTAAAGGCTTCCGAGATGGGCGACAAGACTTGCAGTGCCATTGTTGAGCAGGCGGCGAAATACTTGGGCTTAGGCTTCGCCAACTTGGTGAACCTCTTCAATCCCTTGGTGCTAGTTCTCGACCAGCGGCTTAAACTCGCGGGCCAAGGTCTGCTCGACCAAGTGATAAAGGTTGTCAAACGGCAGGCTCTGACTTACTCGACCGAAAAGTTGAGCATCCGGTTTGGTAACTTAGGAGACGAAGCAAGCGTTCTAGGTGCCGGCTCCATCGCTCTCGAAAAGCACTTTGAGATTCCAGCCTTGAAGCCACCGCGATTTCTGATCGAATCCATATCTGGCCCTCCCCATCGCCGGCCGGCTCCTGAAACGTCCCCCCCGCGGATTGCAGCGACGGCTGAGCGGCGCCTGGCTCCTGAATCCTAACCTTCGACCTCAAAGCTTCGCCCGGTCCCCTGGTGAAGGGTGACAATCCGGTCCACTTCTAATCTATCCCATGCTTCGCGGCGGCCATCCGGCCAGTGCACGATCAGTTTTTCGATCTTTGTATCCTCTCCCAGCCCAAAATGAACCCGGATATCGTTCGCGCTTAAGTAACTTCCGTCCGTATGGGCGCGCCGCCAGAGTTTTCGCCCGCGAAGGCGAAGTTCGATCTTGGCGCCCATCGCGAAGCGGTTTCCATAAGCAGCTTCGAGTCGAATCAGTAGCCAGTGATTATGGTTCAAGGAGCGAGCTTGGTTCAGCAACAAGCGCGCCGGGCCATTGTTGTTGGCAACGACGATGTCAATTGCGCCGTCGTTGTTAATGTCGCCGAAGGCCGCGCCGCGGCTCACTTCGGAAAGGCCAAAAGCTGGCCCTGCGACTCCCGTCATCTCTCGAAATTTCTTTCCGTCGCCTGCGTTACGAAATAACTGATTATTCTGGTTAAACGGATACGGGCTTCCCCGCATCGACTCAATGCGATTCACCGCTCCGTTGGCGACGAAGAGATCCAGGTGTCCGTCGTTATCGTAGTCAAACCATTCGGTTCCAAACCCTGTGTAGGGAAAGGTGGACTGAAGCAGGCCAAATTCTGCCGACGCGTCGTAAAAGTTCCCATGACCATCATTGATGTAGAGGTTCGAGCCCTCATGGGTCAAATTGGTTTTGAAGATGTCTTCGTCCCCATCATTGTCGAAATCACCGGCAGCCACACCCATGCCCGCTTGTGGAGCACCCTCACCGTTGTTGGCCGTTCCTGATAGCAAACCCCTCTCTTTGAACGTGCCGTTTCTCTGGTTGATCCACAGATGAGCGGCCGCGCCGTCGTTGGCGACGTAAATGTCTGGCCAGTCATCGCCGTCGAAGTCGGCACAGACGACTCCGAGGCCGGGTCCGATGGCTGCTCCAATTCCTGCTTCTTCGGTGAGGTCTTCGAATGTACCGTCGCCGCGATTATGGAAAAGACGCGCCGGTACGGGCTGGTACATTTTCGGCGTGCAATAGTCCCGTTCACCAGTCGAGGCATAACACTGCTTGTTTCCCTTCACTGTGAAGTCCAGATAGTTCGCTACAAAAAGGTCGAGGCGCCCGTCGTGATCATAATCGACCCACGCGGCACTTGTGCTCCAACGCGGGTCGTCGACCGCGGCCTTGACCGTAACATCGGTGAACGTACCGTCACCGTTATTGTGATAGAGAACGTTATGCCCAAAGTTTGTGACGTAGAGGTCTTGGAAGCCGTCGTTATCGTAGTCACCGACAGCGACTCCCATTCCGTAGCCCACGTGCCCAATTCCAGCTCTTTCCGTGACGTCGACGAATGTGAGCTTTCCCGTCTCACTGAGCAAATTTCGGAAGAGCCGGTTCCCAGGCTTCCACCCGGGCGGAGGAGGAAACCTCGTGCTCCGTGCATCCTGAGTAGGGTCGAGCATCGTCCCCTGTATGAGATAAACATCCAAATCGCCGTCATTGTCGTAATCGAATAACGCGACTCCAGCACCCATGATTTCAGGCATATAGTATTGACCCGAGGTGCCAGCGAAATGATGGAAGGCCAGCCCGACCTCCTCGGCCGCTTCATGAAAGAATGGAATGGGCGAGGGTTTCCCAAATGCAGATGCTCTCGGGATTCCTATACGTCGGACAAAAGCTGCGGAAAGCAGCTGCAGAAAGTGACGCCGCCCCAAAATGCCGCTGAGGTCTTCTTTTGATGAGTGTCTGGCAGGGTTGCGTTTCCTATTCACTTTGGGACTTTCGCTGGTTCGAGAGCGCGAAGATCGCGCTCAATGCTGGCAACCAATCCAGACTGACCAAGCGTCACAGCACCTTCGCGCGCCTGCCGGATATAACGTAAAGCACTGTCTCGGTCACCCGAGCGCGCGAACGCCGCGCCGAGCGCGTATCTATATCGGGGGGTGTTTTCATCCTCCGGTTCGATCGTTTTTTTCAGTTCCCGAACTCCTTCATCGAACTTCTCCTGGTTCACCAAGACGCGCCCAAGATTGAAGTGTGTTTGACGATTGTTGGGTTTGTTTTCGATGGCTCTTCGGTACTCAGCCTCGGCCTCCAACAACGTGCCTTGTCGCTCTAGGAGGAACCCAAGGTTGTTGTGGGCGCCGGGGTGAAAGGGATTGATCTCGATGGTTTTTCTGAACGCGCTCTCGGCCTGTTGATATTTTTCAGCGCCCAGGAGAAGCACTCCGTAATTGTAGTAGTTTTCCGAGGAGCCTGGATCGAGACGGGCCGCAGCTCGATAGTGCTCTTCGGCCTTCTCGAATTGACCCAGCCGCCCGTAAAGCTCGACCAAATTCACGTGCGCCTGAACTAATTGCGGATCGATTTCAAGGGCCTTTTCGTGTGCTGTGGCGGATGCCTCAAGCCTTCCTTGTCGCTCCAGCTGGATGCCCATCTGCACCTGTTGCGTTGCGCTTTGGTTGAGTGACCGAACTTCCTCCAGCAGCGGGTCACTGGACGGGGGAGCACCGTCCTTATTCCTGTCGTAGAGGTGAAGCTGTTCTTCGGCTTGGCTAACCTGGCCGAGCGAGCGATGCACTAAAGCGAGCGCATAGTGGGCAGGTCCGAAGTTCGGAAAAAGCGCGCACGCCTTGCTGAAAGCTTCGGCTGCGCCCGTCAAGTCGTGGCGGGCAGCACGCACGCGGCCCAGTCCGTAGTAGGCGTCAGCATTATCGGGGCGCTGCTCTACGATCTCAGCATAGAGCTTTCCGCTCGCCTCCCAGGCGGCGGCGGCATGCAGGCAGTTCGCTAGTCGTAGCTTTGTGGGGAGATAGCCGGCATTGATTTGCAATGCCAGACGAAGAGTAGAAGTGGCCGCGTCGCACCGTCCCTGGTCCGCTTCGACGACTCCCAGATAATAGGCCCACTGAAAAACGTTGGGTTCGAGTTGTCCGGCACGCCGGTAACAAACGGCTGCTTCTTGCAACAACCCGTAAGTATGGAGAACCATGCCCAGCCGGCCGCTTGCGGCAGCGTCCCCCGGGTGGCTGCGAGCGTACGAGTAAACCTCCGCAATCTGCTCTCGGATGCCCGGAGAGAAATTGTCAAGGGTCAGGTGAGGCAACTCTGGGACCTCAGGATCCCGCTGGGCACCCAAACTGGAGAAAGCGAATGTAAACGCCTGAAAGAAGATCAAGCACAACGCCTTCCGTGTCACTTGTTCTCCATATGAACCGGCGACAAACCTTGTCCAGCGGAATCAGGCGAGTAGGGCAGGCTCAAGGGCGTGTCACCGGTCGGGGAAAAATGGGAAAAGCTTGCGAATCTCTTCCTCGCTGGGCTGACGTCCGTATTCCGTGATTTCGAACGCCTCTGCGTGCAGAATGCGGGCAGCTTGTGCCCCGTAGCGCTTATCCAATGATTCCCGCCACTCCGGTTGCAGTTTTCTCGCCGCCAGCGGCCCCGCCGCCAGCCATTTCTTCCGCTCCACAGGATCCTTTGGCACCTGCTCGAACTGTCCGGCAGTCCACGGCAGCCACTCGTAGAACTGCGACACATGCGCGTCCAGCATATTGATCTTCTTCTCGAACACGTCGTCAATGGACACCACAATATCCGCACGAAAGGCCTGCGGCCGCGTGAACCTGTCGCTGTAGTAGAGGAAAACCGGATTTCGCGCGAGCGGCGGCGTATCCGTAACCAAATCTGGCACGATCACCATGTATGACGCGTCCTGCACCAAGACCCCGGTGTAGCGATGATCTGGATGATAGTCATTCGGGCGGGGTGCAAGGACAATGTCAGCTTTCCACTGGCGGATCTCGCGGATAACCTGCTCGCGGACTTCCAGGGTAGGCAAGAGCTTGCCGTCGTGGTTATCGAGGACTTCGTATTCGATGCCGATGCGTCGTCCCGCTTCCTGCGCTTCGGCACGCCGGCGCTTGGCGAGTTCCTCTCCGTGCTGCGACTGATGACCAGCGTCGCCGTTGGTTAGCGATACAAACTTTACCTTATGGCCGAGCGCCGCATACTTGGCGGCGATGCCTCCGGCGCCCAGGTCGCAGTCGTCGGGATGCGCACCGAAAGCAATGACGCGCACAGGCTGATCCTGTGCCGCCCCAGGCCCAGGAAACGTTAGGAACGACAATGCAGCCACAACGCACGCGAGCCACGGTCTGCAACGAACATAGTTTGCCGAAAACACTTGTTCAAACGAATTCAGCACGCTTATCTCCATCGGGAGGAATTATATATCGAACATATTCGGATAGCCCGCAGTTACAGGTAGTGACTCAGTTTCACTCTGAGACGGACTAGACGGCATTTGGATACCATGCCATACTTCATGCATGAGGCGCTCAAGCAAGAAACTTCCAGCAGACCCCAACCAACTAGCCGCTGAGATCGTGCGGCTATCGACGGAAGAACCAACCCAATCAGTCAAAGAATACCTGTCCACAATCGGACGAAAAGGCGGCCTCAAAGGCGGCCATGCTCGGGCAAAAAAGCTGTCACAGGAAAAGCGCACACAGATTGCCAAGAAGGCTGCTAAGTCTAGATGGGCTAAGCAGCGTGAGCACGATTCGCCTTAGATTGAAGCTCTAGTTCGGTCATATCGTCCGTGAAATCAAAAATCCCTTGGATTGGCCTTCCAGTATTGTAATTTTCATTGTAGCTATCTATTTCTAATTTCAACTGCCGACAATCCGAAACGATCAGTTGTCTCTTGTACGCGAAGGAAGTGCTCATGTGCCCATGGGAAGCGGAGCGCATGTCATCCCACTTGAGAAGCATCTGCCCCTTTTCCTCATACGGAGCAACGTGCTTCACGCGCACCCTTCGGCCCTGTGGGTCGGTTATATATTCCTGGCGCATCGCCTCTGCGATCTGATCAGCACACTGCCGCACGACTCTCGCGGGATGGATATCCCAAAGTTTCTTGCTAATTGCCCAGCGCGCAATATCAACTGCGGTAGCTGGCCAGACTTGTCCGGACTCGCGGTACGTCGCAACTATTTTTTGATTCTGCTCAATGAGACTCATCGAAGACTCCTTCATATTGCTGGTGGAGTATGACCCCATCCATCCGTTAATGCTCCTGAAATCAGAATTTCTCTCACTTTTACTAGCATTTCCCGGCTATGAAACCAATCCACTTCTCTGCGATGCTGTAATTGACCGAGAACGATTGCGGGATGAACCCCAATTCGGGCAGAGAAATTCTTAATCTTTTGTTTTGAATAGAGCGGTGCTACACGCCCGATGAATTTCTCGATTTCCTTCTGCTCAACAAGAAAGTCTTGGGCAAACAAGTCCGCTCGCCTTTCGATCTCGGATTTATCTTCTGAGGGTATAATTTCATCGCCAACAAGATTAACGTCCAAAATCGGAAGGCCGCCCAGGGCATCACGATTCGCAACATGTCCTAGTTCGTGCATAAGAGCAAACCAAAAATAGTCGATTCGGTCATACCTCATTGACAGAGCTATCACAGGGGAATGCTCATCCAGCCAAAAGGTTGCGCCATCAATCTTTCCATGAGCAAGTCCTTCAATCAAAACTAGTCGAATACCCCCTTCGGCTAGAACCTTGGGAATCTCGCGAATATCCTCTGGATTTTTGCGAAGTTCTTTTAGCCTCTTGAGGGTTCTTGCGAACGATTCATCTGAGAACCTTGCCGCATGGATACCCTTAGCAAGTTTCTTGGCCCGATGAACCCAAGCAACCTGTGAAGCGTTCGCCTGCTCGGTAGATTTTTTGGTGGCATAGACAAGCTTAGATGGCTCATCAATATTTTTTCGCTCCAAAAACTGCAAAAGTCTTTCCTCTAACAAGTCTAGATTCTTTGTGGCCTCAATCCAGCCGCGTTTCACTAGTTCGCTCACAGGAGCCAACGCATAAAGTTGGGCTTTACGAGCAACATTCACATCCGCACGGGTATCAGTCCACAACTGATAGGAGGTCTCCAGGTTCATCCATAGCTGCGCGGTCGTACCAAATGCGGCTGCGAGGTGCGAAGCAATCTCCGGAGAAATTGCGCGCTTTCCCTTTACGATATTGCTGATAACAGGGGCAGGAATACTCGTAATCTCTGCGAGTACATCCTGAGTCCAGCCGCGAGCCTCCAATTCGTCCTTGATAAACTCGCCAGGAGGGAATGCCTCGGCTACTTCTCGAATGTCCAGCATCGTCATTTCCCTCCTTTCCTTAGTGGTAGTCTTCAATTCCCACGACAACCAATTTCTTGCTGGTGCCCTTTCTCTCAATTTCAATAATCAACCGCCATTGATCGTTTAATCTCATTGAGTGTTGGTGTTCCCTAGCTCCTTTGAGTTTTTCGAAGTGGTTCCCCTTCGTTTCCCGAAGGTCACGTTCGTCAACCGCGTTCCGAATGAACCACATCCGCTTGCGAAACGCCTTAACAACCGCCTCGGAATGGCCAGCGGTGTATTTGGGGTCTCTTTCAAGCTGTTCGAGGGATTCATCTCTATACGAAACCTCGAATGCCATAGTTAGGCCCAGTCTAGGGGGTTCCTGATTGTTTGTCAAGTGCAATCTTATGAAATTATAGAATATCATAAAATACCACTTGACAAAGCATGAGCAGCTCAAGCATAATACAGTTATTATGAATCGCCTAAACAAAGAACAACGAACTCGTGTTGTAGCCGCTCTCGTAGAGGGTAATTCGCTTCGCGCCACAGCCCGCATGTGCAGTGTGGCGTTTAACACGGTGCTCAAACTGGTGCCGGAGATTGGCCGAGCGTGCACCGAGTATCAAGACCGCGTTCTCCGGAATCTTCCCTGTAAGCGAGTCCAGTGCGATGAAATTTGGTCGTTCGTATACGCCAAGCAAAAGAACGTACCCGCCGATTTACAAGGTCAGTTTGGTTACGGGGACGTGTGGACGTGGGTTGCGATGGATGCGGATACGAAGCTAGTTCCTAGCTGGTGCGTGGGAACACGTGACGCGGAAACCGGATATGAGTTCATGCACGATCTGGCCGGACGGCTTGCCAATCGCGTACAGTTAACTACAGACGGCCATCGCGTCTATTTGACCGCTGTAGAGAGTGCATTCGGGTCTGAAATCGACTATGCGATGCTCGTCAAGCTGTACGAAGGCGATTCTTCAAGTGAAACCCGCTACAGTCCGGCGGAGTGCATCAGTTGTCAAAGGGTAGCAATTGCTGGGCGTCCAGACGCGAAATACATCTCCACGAGCTACGTTGAGCGCCAGAATCTCACAATGCGCATGAACATGCGGCGTTTCACGCGGCTCACCAATGCGTTCTCCAAGAAAGTCGAGAATCACGCAGCGGGTGTGGCTCTGCACTATATGTACCATAACTTTTGCCGGATTCACCAGACCTTGCGCGTCACCCCTGCGATGGAAGCGGGCGTATCAGATCACGCTTGGAACGTTGAGGAACTTGTGGAACTGTTAGAATGGAATCCAAATGAGGCTGTGACATGAAGAGCAGGCGCGACTGTACGTGTCTGTGTCACAAGGGCGGAATCGTTATGCACGTGGCCCCCTGTTGCGATGGGATGCCGACGGGACTCCTGAGAAAGCGCAAATCAAAGAAGCCGCTCACAAAATCAAAATGAGTCCCAACTGCCAGGCTGCAAAATGAAGACTCACAAAGAAACCACTATACTTGGCACGCTTCTCGTCGTCTCTCTTTATGTAATGGGCATAGTCTCTTACGTCGTTTTTCGCTCTGGTCTCGTGGCCGTGTGTTTCGGACTAGCGGCGACACTCGCCACCAGGCTTATGGTATCTGTCGTAAGAGCCCAACGCCCAAACTGAGTCACTACCCAGTTACAGGTCCCCTTGACATGCCCGAGACTTCTACACGTCAGTACCAATCCGCTCGCTGATTTTCGTATTCGGAACATTTCCGCGACGCGCATTTTGTTTCCTTGTCCTTGCCTAAGACGCATCGATTCATGTCTACTTCACAACTTCGGGCGTATAGGAGCTCGGATCAACCGTGTCGTGTCGCTTCTGGTAGGCAGTTTGAGTGCCCTCTTATTTTCTTAGTTGCAGGTCACTCTTTTCGAACTGAGAGGCGCCCGTCGCGGCAATGACTCGTGCCCTGCCGCTATTCTGTATCGCGTTGCAGAGAGAAATTGCGGCCTGCTCGGCTGCGGCCCGGCCAATGACGTCTTGTCCGCGAATACCTTAATGACCATCGGGGAGCCCCAGCAACTTGGCCAGTGTTCCGCCCATGATCATTTTGCGCGTGTGCACCGGAAGAGCGCACGCATCGAACAGGGCGCGGTATTGATTCACGACCGACTCTATTTCTCGCAGATCAGTGTCCGATCCAAAGACAATCTTGATAAACGCGCTCAGGTCGCCGTCCGGTGTCTTTAACTTCCACTCTGGGCTATGCCATTCCGTGCCCGACCACCAGAAGAATTTTTGGAAATCCGCGAGACGCCCCTGCATTTTCGTGAGCGTGGAGCCACTTAGGTCAAAAAACACGTTTGGATTCCACCGCGCGATTTCCGCTGCCCATTCATACTCTGGATTGCCGCAGTGCGCGCCCAGCACCGTGATTTTCGGAAAACGACGCGCAATTTCTTCCAGGTAAATCGGCCGCATGCGGCCAGAAGCCACGTCTTCCGGCTCGTCAAATTTTCTCCGCAGCACGATGCCTGTGTGGAAAAGAACGATCCAGCCGTACCGGTTCGCCACTTCGTACACTGGAAGATACGATGGATCGTTGTACGGCTTCTTCACGAACTCCAACTCACCGAGGCCACGGTAGCCCATCCCGTGCAGTTCCTCTATCTGCTTGACCACGTCCGGAGCGTCCAAATCCACGGAGCCGAACGGAACTATTTGTGAAGGATGTTGCTTCGCTGCTTCGGCTACGACTTTCCTGTCAGGAAAAGGAGTTAGCAAACACGCAGTGAGATTCAGCCGCTCCGATAGCTTCAGGAGGTCGCTGATGAAATCGGGATTCTTCTCGTCAAAATGCACATGCATGTCGACGATGCGGTCTGCCGTTCCGGGCGAAGCCGCCGCCCCACCGCCCAATGAAAGCGCGTTGTGCGCCATGCCCCGAAGCAAGCTCCACCAGCCCGGAATGGCGGTCACTGCTCCCGCATTACCTAGAAACTTCCGGCGCGATAGTAGATTGCTCACTGGTTCCCTCCTTTTCCGAGGCACGGCGCGTTTGCCATCGTCGACAAGTGCGCGCTATCGGTTCTCTGCACATTTTATGATATGCAGTACGATCAGTACGGCCACGAGGAGTTACGGCTCCAGTCAGGAGATCTTGATGTCTCTGTTTCGTCGCCTTTGCCTATTCTGTCTTGCACTCCTCACCCTTATGTTTGCCTACGGCCGCGCCTTTGGCCAAAGTGATCCTGATGAAATCGGCCAAGTCCTTGGCGAAGAGATTCTAGCACCCGGTGTCGCTCTTCATCAGATCAAGTCCTACATCCTCAGCCGCGCCGCTCCGCCACCCGCGGCTACGAATGCTCAGCAATGGACGGAGGAGGCGAAGCGTCTCCGCCAACACTTGCTCCATGACGTAGTGTTTCACGGCTGGCCCGATGAATGGGTCAACTCCCAGCCCAAGTTTGAAGACATGGGCGTGATCGAGACAGGTCAGGGTTACCGTTTGCGCAAGCTTCGCTATGAAATCGTCCCCGGCTTTCAATCCGTTGCGATTCTTTACGAGCCAGAAAAGCCACAGGGGAAACTCCCGGCGATCCTGAACGTTAACGGCCACGTCGGCCCACTGGGAAAGGCCATTGAGTACAAGCAAAAGCGATGCATCAATTTCGCGAAGCACGGAATTCTGGCCCTCAACTTGGAATGGTTTTTCTTCGGGGAGCTTCGCCAAGAGGGAAACCAACATTGGTACGGGGCGCATCTCGACCTGGTGGGCGCGAACGCGCTGGGAATCTTTCTGCTTGAAATGCGTCGTGGGCTGGATTATCTCTACAACCATCCCAGCGTGGATCCGAACCGCGTGGGTGTGACGGGCCTCTCAGGCGGAGGATGGCAAACAATTCTTCTCGGTTCGCTGGACGAGCGTGTGAAAGTAGCTGTTCCGGTTGCAGGTTATTCTTCGATGGCCACAAAAGTTGAAGCGCGGAAATACGGAGACCTGGGGGATATTGAACAGAACGGCACCGATCTTCTTGCGGGTCTCGATTATACCCACCTTACCGCGATGATGGCCCCGCGGCCCACTCTGCTGATCTATGATGCCGAAGACGATTGCTGTTTTCGCGCTCCGCTGGTAAAGCCGCTCGTCTACGACAGCGTGAAACCCTTCTTCAAGCTTTATGGCAGAGAGGATGTTTTTCAATGGTACGAAAACCGCGACCCGGGCACGCACAACTATCAGCTCAACAATCGGGAGCACGCCTATCGGTTTTTCAGCGGGCAGTTCGGCTTGCCTCCTATCGAAAAAGAGGTTCCAGTGGGCCAGGAGATCAAGAGGTACGATGAGCTCGTCGTCGGACTCCCAAAAGACAATCTCACTATTTTGGGACTGGCGCGGAAACTCGGCAACGAAATTACACGTAGGCCGGTTCCGCTCGATTCCACTTCCAAATCCGGTTGGGCAAATGAGGAAAGAGAGAAATTGCGTTCCGTGGTCCGCTACAAACCCGTGCAACTTACGCGCGTGTGGACCGTGGCCAACACGAAACACCGGGGGGTCGAGACTTTATCCTATATGTTTGAAATGGACAACGGACTATGCGTCAGTGGGTCCTGGCTCAAGGGAATCGTTACACCGGAGAAGACGCCAGTCACTATCGTGCTCGATGATCAGGGTCGGAAGGCCGCGGCCTCATACGTTACGGACCGCGTGAACCGGGACGAGCAGGTTTTGGCTCTCGACCTAACCTTTTTCGGAGACGCCTGGAAAGAAAACGAACCATTCTCCTACGCCCAGATCCTGGACGGCGAAGGCGATCGACCGCTTGGATTGCAAGCCGCCCAACTCCTGGCAATCGCTAATTGGATTCGCGCGCGCGCGGGTGCGCAGAAAGTACGCTTGGAATCGAGGGGCATCCGCACGCAAACAATCGGGCTTGTGGCCGCGGCTCTTCAACCGGATCTGTTGTCAGAAGTGATCGTGCACGAAGGCATGTCCAGCTTTGACTTCCTGTTGCAGAAGCCGGTGACGTTTGACGAGGCGCCAGAGCTATTCTGCCTGGACTTGTACAGGGATTTTGATCTTCCTCGCTTGGCGACAATCGCCGCTCCCGCGCAAGTGAAGTTGCAGAGCTTAGTAGAGAACGCCCCGCAAAAGGCGCCGTCGCAGGAGTAGCCAAGGCGCTCGTCACTGCGATGCACGCGAGTTGCTTCTGCGATAGTCCGAGTCCCGCGCATGCGTTGGTTGTCAACTCATGCAGAGACTTGAAAACTGTGAAGGGGAATAGCATCATGGCATTTTCGTTTGAAACGCTTAATTTAGGCATTCTACGGTCTTCAGAGTGCATGTCAAAAATAACCAGGAGCCTCACGGCCATGTGGGGTCGGCTGAACTGAAGGGGAAACATGAAAAAATCTAATCTCTTGCAGCTGTGCGTTGTCTTGGCACTTGTGTTTATAGCTGGCACTATGCTTAGGTCGGCGGAGTCCAACCCGAGCACCGCTAATTGGCAGGCAACCCTGCAACAGCGGCTGCCGCTCTATGGGCACCGGAACTGGATCGTCGTTAGCGATGCGGCCTTCCCGGCTTACTCGCAAAGCGGCATCGAGACGATCGCTGTGAACCAGGATCTTCCCTCGGTGCTGAACTACGTCGTCAAGGCCATTTCTTCGTCAAAGCATGTGCGGGCTGCCGCCTTCGTCGACCAGGAACTTAAGTTTGTACCGGAAGAGGACTACCCTGGGATCACGCATTTGCGAGAGGAAATCAACCGCGCCTTCGGAAAGAGCAGCCCAGCGAGTATCCCGCACGCCGAGGCTCTATCCAATATTGACGACGCGGGAAAGACCTTTCGTGTCCTGTTCATCAAGACAAATACGACAATCCCGTACACCTCTGTATTCATGCGCCTGGATTGCGGTTACATGACCGATGAAATCGAAAACAAGATCAGAGCTGCAATTGCAGCCACGAAAAAGTAGTGCCTTTGCCGGCGGACGGCTCGCCACGCAGCAATTTAGGAATGGGATGAATGCTGAAGTCGTCGGACGAGTCACGACGATCTGTTCACTGAGGGGAGGATGTCAATTGGCCAAACGGAACTCAATCCGCACACGAGCGGGAAAATCAACCGGCTGCCCGTCGCGTTTCGCAGGCCTGAAGCGTATCTGTTTTGCCGCCTGAATTGCTGTTTCATCAAGACCGTGGCTTAGGCCGCTCACCACGCGGATCACTTGCACTTGGCTCGATGCGAGGAAGACCACCTCCAGAATTACATCAGCTTCAATTCTGAGAGTACGCCCTTCAGTGGAATAAACGGGGATCGGGAGCTGGCGCTATTCTTGCCTAACTGGTGCCCATGACCTCATAAGGATTTTAACGTAGAGTTCGAATGAGCCGCTTAGAACGTAATCTTGCCCGAAAGCTGGACAATTCTTGAGCCAGGGCTGAAGTTCAATTGCGTGCTCAACGGCGTCTGAAATGGCGTCCTCGGAGGCCCCAGGCAGATGGTCACGGTGCCAGTACATCCCGTCGCGGTCGAGAATTGGGTGGTGCTCAACGAAGTATAGTTTATGCGGTTGAGGACGTTGTAGGCTTCAAGAATGAGCTGTGCCTTGACGCGTTCCGTGAACGGGATGCTCTTAGTGATTCGAGGATCAAGCGAAACGAAGTTGGGAAGATTGAAGGAGTCCCGGCTGAGTCCCGGCGAACGGTCGGTGCGGTTGTTGCTGTCTGTATTTAGGTCCGAGTTCACCAAACCAGAGTAAGGCTGTCCGGTTTCGGCAGTCAGGATACCGCTGAGTTGCCATCCGCCGGCCAAATAACGCCACGAACGGTGCAGCGAATGTGCATAGCCGTCGAGGTCCCAAATCGCGCTTAGCACGAGGCGATGTCTCTGATCGTTCACGCCGGGGCCGCGATCCCCGCGAAGGTTGAGAGGGTCCTGCACCATCTTGGCATCGTCGCCAGAGAAAGGAACGACCGAAGTGGCGTCCGGATTATCGTCGATGACCTTTCCGAAAGTGTAGGAAGCCAGGAACTGGTAATTTTGCGAGAGACGCTTGTTCAGTTGCACAGTCAGGCCCTTGTAAATGGAATTAGCGCTGCTTTGGAATTCCTCAATGCGCGCAAAGCCTGCAATGGGGCGCGGCAGCGTGACCTGATTCACAGTGGCAGTTCGAGTAGACCCCACAAATCCGACGGTTACGGGCGTCTCGGGGCCCTGCTGATTGATGTCCAGGGTGCGGGTGAGATGCGTGCCTTTGACCCACAGATAATTAACCTGAACTGACATGCTGGGCTGAATTTGATACTCGAAGCCAAGGTTCGCCTGCTGCACATTGGGCTCGTGATAATTGGGCTGGAAGACATAAATGGTAGGAGCGCCTGCGGTGCCACCGACCGGCGCGGCACAGCTCGGAGCTGCGACTGGAGCGCCGCACTTAGTGGCGGGATATTGCGGGATGTTTGCGCCGGTAAAGCTGAGGGCCTGTACGTTCAGAGCGTTGTTGGAGAAGGCGGTACCGACGGTGATCGCGGGAGTACGAGCGTAGAAAATACCGTAGCCGGTCCGAACGACCAACTTCTTGCCAAGCGGCGTCCAGGCAACGCCGAGCCTGGGGCCGAAATTAGCGTGATCGTTGTGAATCCTGTTGGTGAAGATCCCCGCAGCGGCGAGGCTGGCACTGGGGTTGAGCACGTGCGGCTGGGCAATCAGGTCGAGATCGTATCGGAGGCCGAAGTTCAGAGTGAGGTCATTCCGCACGCGCCATTCATCCTGGGCGAAGGCTGAATATTCCTGAAGATTGGGATTCGTGGTGGGTCCTGTAGTGCCCGCGCCGGCGAAGGCTTGGGCAAAAGTATCCGAAGCGTCCGGACCGGTGAAGCAAGCCGCGCCGCCTCCGTTCAAATTGCATCCGAATCCCTCGAGGCTATTGAAAACGTAAGCGCCTGAGAAATTGCCCGGGAAGAAGTTGGCGATCTTGTCCACGAGAAAATTTATGCCAGTCTTGATTGTGTGGCGACCGTGGATGAGCGAGAGGGTATCGCCGACTTCGCCGCGGCGAATGTTGGTGAAGCGAGGACTAAAGAAATTGCGTCCGACAATGAGATCGGTGACGCCGCCTTGGCGAACGGTGGCCTCCGGATTAATGCTGTTGGCCAGGCCGGGCTCGTTGTCGCGCGCATAGGTGGCCCGGGCAACGTTGACGATACCGGATGAGATCGTGGATGTGAGCGAGCCGGATAAGGTGTCCGTGGTGACATCCGACGCGCCGGTATGCTCGATAGAATTTTGCGATCCGCCATTTTCAAAGCCAATGCCGATGAAACGCTGGGAATTGTACCGGACGCTGAGGAGTTCGCTGTTGCCAGGCCGCCAGTCAACTTTGCCGAGGTAGACGTTCTGGTTTTGAGTGCGAATCCAGGAGTTGGCACGTGCCTGAAGATAACTCAGAGCTGTTTGCTCATTGGCAGTCGGAGTGGCAGGAGCGGGCACCCCAAGAAAGACGAGATTGGGGAGTGTGTTGCGCTGGCCGTCGTAATCGAAGAAGAAAAAAAGTCTTTCACGGACGATCGGACCGCCGAGGTCTCCTCCGAACTGGTTGAAGTGATAGGGCGATTTCCTAAGGCCTTTGATTTTGTTGATGGGATCGTTGGCATTCAGGCTCCGGTCGCGAAAGAATTCAAAGGCCGTACCGTGGAAATCGTTGCCACCGGATTTGGTGACGACGTTAATCACGGCTCCGCCAGCATGGCCGAGTTCGGCGGAATAAGCGTTGGAATTCACCTGGAATTCCTGTACCGCATCTTCACTGAACTGGTAGGGAGCGCGCCCCGATCCAGTGCGGCCGACGGACTGGCCGAAGAAAGTGTTGTTATCGTCCGAGCCATCGACGATGAGGGAATTGAGAGTACCGCGCTGTCCGGCAAAGCTGATGTCGCCGCCGCGTACGTCAAGGGTGACGCCTGGCGTGAGGAGCACGAAATTGATGAAGTTGCGGCCGTTTGTAGGGAGGTTTTCAATGGCCACATCATTCACCGCGGAGCTCACCTGACTACGGGTTGTTTCGACGATGGGGGGTTCATCCGTGACGGTGACGGACTGGGTCTGTCCAGCCACCGAGAGGGAGAGGTTCAGGTTCAGTCTGGCGCCGACACTCAGCGTTATGTTCTTTTGTGTCAGCTTGGCGAAACCTAAATGTTCGACTTCGATGGTGTAGGTACCTACCGGCAGGACGGGGAAGGTGAAGAGGCCGTTGGAATCGCTAGTGGTTTGAAAGTGGATGCCGGTCGCGCTGTTGGTAGCCGTCAACTTGGCGCCGGCAATAGCGGCACCGGATTGATCGACGACGATGCCTTCGATGGCGCCCTGATTCCCCTGGGGCCACGCGGAAGGCGAGACTAGGAAACAGGCAAAAAGGAATGCGAGGCAACCGCGCGAAAGGGCGGTTCGCGTTTCAGAAAGGTTCACGGCAATTTCTCCTTGAGCGTGCGGTCGAAACTTCTTGCGTTCAGGTCCGCGCCGGAGGCGCTCTGGGTGGAGTAAAGGCGCCGCGAAACTCAGAAGACTACCAACATTGCGCAAGAGCCGAAAGCTTGCACCAACAATACGTTGTCCTTTGGTTTAAACTTCTAACACAAGAGATGGTTCAAGCCAAAGCGAGATGTTGTGGAAAACCTGAAGGGCCTTGAGCCGGAATTTCCATTATGTCCGTTCGGAATCTGGGAGCCTCCATGCTGTTGCCTCCTCCCGAGCCCTTCCGGCGCATTTTCCCAATCGGGGAAAGAACACAATTCAGAGAACGCCGTCGTCACGCACATCAAGAAAGGAAGCCACGGGTGTTAATTCTGGCAGTTTCACGTAACATCGGTGTCGCCGATTGCTGTCGACCAATTCCGCTACCACCAGCCAACCACCGCCTCGCGGTTCAGCTGACTCCCGTCGCGTTTCGGACATGTTGCCCTCACAGTCCACAAGCTTGTTCGTGGTAACCTCTTCACATTGGACTGATATTTCCTGCGTCTGGTTCGTGTGGGCGCGATCCATTTTCGAATTGGACGTGAAGGGAGACAACCCCTATGAATGCGACCGGGCAGCGAATAGGCGCCCTTGCGGCGTGCTTCGTAGCGGGAATCATTGCTGTCTGTTGGCACATGGAGATTAGAGCCGCCGGCGCCAGAGATCCAAAGGCGATGGCGAATCGCTTCGATCAGCCTGAAACGAAAATCGCCAGTTCCTGGGACCAGAAGGCTGCCGCCGCTTACCTCGATCAAAGGGCAGCCTGGTGGATGGAATGGCCGAAGGCCGCGCGCGATCACGAAACCTTCTGCGTGTCGTGTCACACAGCGGTACCTTACGCGCTCTCGCGGCCTGCTCTTCGTAAATCGCTCGCCGAGGCAGCTCCTTCCGCGAACGAACGCAGGCTCCTGGACAATGTCACCAAGCGTGTGCGTCTTTGGAAGGAAGTCGCGCCCTTCTACAGCGACGCGGATCGCGGCATGTACAAGACTGTTGAGTCTCGCGGGACGGAATCCGTTCTCAATGCCCTGATGCTTGCCAGCAATGACGCGCAGGGCGGCCAACTCAGCAACGACACGCGCGCGGCGTTGGATAACATGTGGGCCGAGCAGCAAACCACGGGAAATAAGAAGGGCGCTTGGCTGTGGCTGCGCTTCGCCAATGAGCCGTGGGAAGCGGACGATTCAGACTACTATGGAGCCACTCTTGCCGCGGTCGCGGCGGGCACTTCCCCGGGGAATTATTACGCGAGACCTGAAATCCAAAATAACCTCAAGATGTTGCGCGAATACCTGAACCGCGAATGCGCAGCCCAGACCACCATCAATCGCGCTGTCCTCTTATGGGCTTCCGCGAAAGTCCCCGGACTCCTCGAATCGGAAAAGCAAAAGGCGATCATCACTGAACTGCTGGGTAAGCAGCAGGCCGACGGCGGCTGGAGCCTGTCGTCGCTGTCTGGGTCCTGGAAACGAAATGATGGCACGCCGCAGGAAGTGAAGAGCGACGGATACGCCACCGGGCTGATCACTTATGCGCTACAACAGGCGGGGATCCCTCGACACAATCCTCAACTGAAACAGGGGATCGCGTGGCTGGCCGGTAATCAAAACAAGTCGGAAGGCTTCTGGGAGTCCTACTCCTTAAACAAGAACATAGAACATCACATGACTCCAAGCACCGCGCTCTTCATGAACGACGCGGCCACGGCCTACGCCGTGCTCGCGCTTACTGAGGCCAGTCCCATTAAGTCAGAACACACGGGTTATTGACCCAGGGATTGCGCCCAACCCGCGAAGGCGTGCCAGCGCGCTGTTTTGCCGACCGGCAAACGAATCCGCTGTTGTCGGAAATGTGCTCACAACTTAACCAGCTCGCGATGTCGTTATGCTGACAGGTGCTTTAGGACGTCTGCCAAAGCATACAACCGTGTCGAGTCAGCCGGACTTTTCGCCATGGCGGCGCTCTTTTCCAACGACAGCGCCATGCGCTTCAACTTCGCCAGCTTGCCCTCGCTCATGTGCGAACTCTCTGCGCTTTGGATGGCCTTCCGCAGAGCGGCGATGCGGTCTGCCGGCAGAGCCTGCGCCCGCGACAACTGGTCCACGTACGCCTTTGCCACGACTAACTGTCGAGGCCACTCAATCTTTTGCTGGTTCTGCACATTCAGCTCACTCACCCGAACCGACTTCGCCGCGTCGATTTCGTTTTGCGTCAGAAATTGCGTCGCCGTCAATTCAAAAACGTCCAGGCCGCGCGCAATCTCCGAACCGAAAATGTTGCCGTTGTACCAATATGCCGACCACTCGCCGCCCAGCACCAGCATCTTCGGATCAATCGGCCCGCGGTCGAAGTAGGCAATCTCGAATGGCTGCGCCGGGTCGGTGAAATCCACGATGGAGATGCCGCCCTGGTACCAGGCCTGCACTTCGATATCGCGGCCGGGGACCGGAATCAGCGAGCCGTTGTGGGCCACACAGTTCTCGGTGTCGCCCTGCGCGGAAGGTAGCTTGTAATAGTTCGCGAAACTCAGCTTGTCGTCCTTCAGACGGAAGATCGCATCCGCGCCCCACTTGTTCGGGTCGTTCGCACGGCACCTCGCCCCCAGGCCACCGCCCCACTCGTCGGTGAACACGACTTTAGTCCCATCATTCGAGAACGAAGCCGAATGCCAGTACGAATAGTTCGGATCGTTCACCGCATCCACACGCTTGGGATGGACCGGGTCTTTGATGTCGAGCAAAATTCCATTTCCGGAGCACGCACCCGCCGCCAACCCAATCGCCGAGTACACCGTGATGTCGTGGCACTGGTCCGTGTCTGCCGGCTTCTCCTCCCGGCCCTTCTTGCCATGAGTGCCACCATTATTCAGGCCGTTCATAGCGCCCGTCCGAGCATCGATAAATACCCGAGGGCTGGACACCACTTTCGCGTCCTGCGGCGCAGCCACCGGAACCTTGATTACTTCGATACGAAACAGTGCCGTATTCGGGTCTTTGTCCGGCTTTTCACCTGAGCACCCAGCCAGTTCTTCGGGTTGACGCACAAACGATGTGCCCGACACGTAGATATAAACGTTGTCTTTATCGTTCGGATCCATCACTGGAGTATGGGTATGCGATCCGCGGCAGGTCTGCACCGCCGCCACTTGCTTCGGGTTCCTGATGTCCGAAATGTCGAAGATCCTTACGCCGCGGAAACGGTCCTTTTGTGCTACCGGCACGCGACGTTTTTTTTCCTTTTCCTCCCCTGCGGGCGGCGGAGGCTCCGGCGGAAATCCCTCCGTACCGCAATCCAGACGTCCATTCGGCATCTCCACCGACATGAATAGCAGGTTCTTGTACACCGACACATCTCCCTGCCCGCCCGGGCACACCAGCGAAGTCAGCAACGTGGTGTTCGCTGGATTGGAGATGTCAAAGATGTTCACGCCATAAAAATTCCCCTGGAACAAGTGGTTGCCCTGGAAGGCAAAGTCCGAGTTCGCGAAAGCAAGCTGTGCGATGACCAAGTGCATCGGCTTCGGAATCTTCGAGATGTTGCCGATACCAAGCTGGCCAATTGTTTTCTGCACCTTCGGATCATCGGGATCAGCGGCCCCGAGTTGAAACGCGTCCGGTTTCTTGAGCAGCAGGAGGTGCTTGATGCCCATCGACGTTTCGCCGGCGTCATACAGCCCTGGCGTCAGCTTGGCGCGTGGATCGTTCGCATCCGACCCCGTCATGCCCGCGGGCAGGACTGGCGCCGGCTGCGGAGCAAATGGACTCTCGTCCTCTTCCGTCTCCTCAGGTTCCTGCGCGGGTGACGCGGTTGCAGGCTTCTGTGCTTGTGGCGGAGTTGCAGGCGTCTGCCCCTCTATCCGGCTCAGACCGAAACAGAAAATAAGCGCGGCCCCCAATACACGCAGGGCAAGACTGGGCACTCGGTTCATCGTTTCTCCTCTAAAGGTTTTTTCTCTAACATAGTCTGCATAATCTGGATCTCGGCCCGCTGCGTATTCTCTGCGTCTGTCGCGAAGTTGAACAGATCGGCGTCCTGCCCCGCACCCGCGGTGTCGAACAAATCCTTCACCATCGTCAGCGCGCCATTGTGATGCTGAATCATCCCGGTCAAAAATAAGTCGTCGAACTCGGCGCCCTTGGCCTTCCGCAGTGCTTCCATCTGCTCCGGCGTAAGCATCCCGGGCATGAGAGCCATCTTTTCGCGCGACCTATCCATGCCCGGCATTTCCGGCGTCGCCTTGGAAAGTAATTCTCCCCGAGCCGCCAGCCACCGCTTCATGAACTTAATTTCGTCCGACTGCGAGCTACTGATTCGCGCCCCTAGCGACCGCAGATCCTTGTTCTCCGTATGCGACGAAATCAGTGCGGTCATCTCGACCGCTTGCGAATGATGCATGATCATGTCCTGCATAAACTCCACATCCGCTTGCGACCGTGGCGGAAGCGTGGCCCTCGTCGACGGCGGAAGCGTCCTGCTCGGCTTTCCCGGCGCCCCCGGCTGCACTACAGCAGGCTTTGCCGGATCACTCTGCTGTGCGCGCGCAGTGGAGCAGAAAGAAGCTGCGGGAGCGCTCGCTCGGAGCAGCATGCCACAGAGCGCGGCCAATATTCGCACAGGGTGGAGCTTCCGCTTGCGGCAAAAACGATAAAGCCTCCACTTCCGTGCACCGCTAAATATTTTCATTTGGATTCGGAAGAAAGCTGCCACTGAATACTAACATTTTCAAAAATTGTTTCCAGGCAGAAGCGACGTGCCCCTTTTGAGGCGCTGAGAACATCTCCTGTACGCTGCGTCTCTGCATCTCCGAAACTGCCCCGATGCTCTCCCTTAAACAGCCTAGAAACTACCCTCCCAACCATTTGCCGTGAAGGCTGAAGTGCCGAGAAGAATTCCGGGCAGAGAAAACGGACGGTCAACTGTGGGCGTATTCGCAAGTTTGCCTGCCTCCTCTAGCTTCTCGATCTCGAAGAGGGTCGGATTGCGAATAGGCCCGACTCTTGGACGTCTTACTGTCACAGCTCGGAAAACCTACCACGCGCATCGTTTGTGTTGGAAGTCAAGAGACAAAAAAAAAGCGCTGCTGCAGCCAATCGTAAGCTCGCAACTTACAGAATTCGTCGCGGAGCTCCCGCAGAATCCGCTTTTTGCGAGTGAACTGGCCAAACTTGGGGGGGGCGAGCGCGGTTGAAACAAAATCGGCGTTAGGGTCGTGCCTCGGACAACTTTGCCGGTTCCCCAGGGCAGCCGAGCATGCTTCCCGAAGATGCGGTGACCTGCATGGCGCCCCGGTTCAGAATCTCGTAGTCCCGATAGACGATTGTCAGCAAAGAACTTCCTACAATGCGCAGTTGCGTATTGGTTTCATTTCGCGCCGGTAGCCAGAATTCGCCTATCTTCTCATAGGTGACGTGGATGGCATTTCGCTTCGTCCACCACGAGGGGTTTTTGGCTGGTTCGCCTTCCATGCGCGCCACCGCGAAGTCCTGTCCGTCTACCCAAATCCGGCCGCGGAACAGGAATTTATTCTTGATTCGTGGCGTAACTTCCAGGACATAGAAACTCTGATCGAATGTCCGCTCATAGGCTACCAGGCGGAATTCGTAGTTTCTTGGACCCATCGCCGTCTGCCGGCGTTGTTCCTCCTGCATGGCCTCTACCTCGGCATCGAGAAGTCGCTTCAAGACTCGCCCCTGCAAGAGTTCTGAGCCGCTCTCCGATACGATGCAGAATTTCTTTTCGTCAGGCCGCCGGTAGGTCATCGCCACCGTCAGTGTGGCGCTCTTGCTCGCCAATCCGTGATATTCGAGATTATAAATGCGGGTCCCACGGTAACTCTCCAGGGTCTGGGCGCGCTGTTCGTTCCTTTCCACCATTCTGTGTACGACCTGATCTGCCGTGAGCGGGGCCACGGAGGTCTCTTGGGCGAAAGAAACATTCGCCGAGGTTCCGGCGAGGAACAGGCACATCACCAAGCCGATCGTGGACAGCAGTTGTACTTTTCCTCGTCCGGATGTCATCGTGTGCTCCGCGTTCCCAGGTAGTCGTGCGCCGGCTTGGTGGACTGGCTTGCGCGACAATCCCCCTGCTTCACCAAGGTAGCATCCTAGAGGCCGCGAAGGCGGTTGCGTGTCCCTTTATGCACACCTGCATACCTGTGTCGCCTATGAGCGCGATTACGCAGACAAATCGCAATTCCCCAACCGATCAAAAGGTGCTGACACGGAAAACCGAAAACCCTGAAAAATGTTGGTGAGTGAGTGAGTTTCCGATATACGCTCAGGTTGCCGGTCTGATCATGCTGGCTGCGGCAGGGAAGTTGGGTCGCGCTATGAACTCAGGAGGACCGGGATCTGAAGCGCATGGTCCTGGGCTGGGACGTCCGTGCTAATGCACGGCGTTCGTCTGCGCGCGTGCAAGTTCGATGCAGGCTCAAGGAACAAACGAAACAAATGCTTCGCAGCGACCGGCCCAATCCGCTTCGATCTCTTGTTGCGTCTATGATGCAAATCCTCGCGCGCCCGCAGCTGGTTTGTTGCTATGGTACACAGGCGTTTCTGGCTTAATAAAGCGCTTTCGGACCTCTGGCCCATCAGAAGATCGCACTAACCTTCCTTGATTCAGCGTGTTCAAAATTTCCTAAGTTTGTGTCTCAACGCGAAGCGAGCATTAACTGCTGAAGATGTGCGTGCTCAGGAATTCATTGCGGAATTTTCCGTGCGGGTCGTACTTCTTGCTCAATTGGACAAAGTCGGGCAATTTTTTATAAATAGCGTGCAGCTCCGACGGTGGCACTGTAAATAGCTTTCCCCAGTGCGGCCGAGCCTTAAATGGAGCCAATTCTTTTTCAATGAGTGGCATCAGCATTTTGACCGCTGGCCAGTCCTGTTTCCAGGTAAAGTGAATGGTCACAGAAGGCTGTTCGTGGCAGGGACTCAACCACAAATTGTCAGCGGCGATCGCGCGGATCTCGGAAATCATCAGGTGCGGACTGATCCGATCGCGCAGTCGTTCCACTGCCAGAATTGCTTCGACCGCATGCTGGCGGGGCACGAAGTACTCCGTTTGCAACTCTTTACCGGCGCTAGGGGTGAAGCCCATGCGAAAGTGCGGCAGTCGTTCATACCACGGACCAGGAACGCCCATTTGTTCGGTACAGTTCTCAGCGGACAATTCCGCAATGGGGTGCAGATTCTTGGTAGCACGTTTCGCCCCGAAGAATTCCGGCGTTGCGTCAAATGCTTGCCCTTCTTCCATGCGGCTTTTGATCCAAACTTCGTTGATACGCTGGTTCTGCCAGTCCGTAAACAGGCTGACACTATAAGCACTGGATTGGATTGCATCAAAGTGATCTTTCATTTCGGCAAGCGGCATGTTTACGTACACGTACTGCCGTATCAGGAAAGTTGGCTGAATATCGAGGGTGACCTTTGTGATCACGCCCAGCGCGCCAAGCCCAACAACCGTCCCCAGAAACACTTCGCCGTCTCGTTGGCGGGATAGCTTAACCACCTCGCCGGCAGCCGTGACGATCTCAAGTGCTGACACCGCCGTCGCGAGATTGCCATTCTTTTCGCCCGAACCATGCGTTGCCGTGCTGATCGCTCCCGCTATCGAAATATGAGGCAACGAGGCAAGATTGTGCAACGCAAAGCCCTTGCTATCGAGGAGCGGACACAGTTGACCATAGGTCATGCCTGCATCGACCGTCACGGTGTGTGCTTCCGGCTCCAGCGCAACCACTTCCTCCATCGACTTCAAGGACAGAAAATTATCCGTGCTATCTGCTATGTTGTTGAAGCAGTGGCGCGTTCCTAGCACCTTTAATTTGTTCTGTTTCTTAACGTAACTCCGCACCTGTTCAAGCGAGTTGGCAGAGTACAAGCGGTCCGTGCCGTACTCGAGATTACCCGCCCAATTCGTCAGTTTGTCCTTTGCCGCCCGGGCCAAGAGAGGCGAGATAATAGGGCTTGCCATCAGTGCAGAGAAGAGCCTGATAAAAGTCCTCTTATTCATTGCTACATTCCGAGCAGAATCGACATTGGCAACCGGAATTCCCTCAACCTTGGCTTCGAAAGCGCGGCAATTGTACACCTATTTTTTCTCTTTTCATCGGGCCGATTCGGTTGGTCGAGCTTGAAGGCGCTACGCACGTGACGGTGAAGGGCTATTTCCGCCAGTCCTCTGCGCCGAATACTGCTCTTTCCGGACAAAGAACTAGCGGACTGGCATTGCCGCTCTAAGGGCCCACGCAAAAATAACTTCACAGATTTGGAGCGATCGTACAGTTCCAAGGCGGTAGCGTTTTGCGATGGCGACGTTTTCGCTCGACAGTGCATAACACTAGTGTTATATTACATGAATGGCATGGGACATCGAAGCGACCGACGAGTTCAAGCTGTGGTTCGCGGGATTGGCTGAAGCCGAGCAGATTTCCATTGGCCGTAAGGTCGATTTGCTCGAGATGCTTGGACCGGTCTTGGGAAGGCCCGATGTGGATTCGATCAAAGGTTCGCGCGTTCCGAATATGAAGGAATTGCGCGTTCAGCCGTGGCAAGCCATATCGTGTGCTTTTCGCCTTCGATCCGCGCCAAACGGGAATCCTGCTGATTGGCGGGCGCAAAGGTGCGAAAGGCTGGTACGAGAAAGCCATCGCTCTTGCGGATGGCATCTATAGCCGCTATTTGGCGGAACTCAAGAAAGAGGGGTTGATCTGAATGCGGACAAAATGGAGCGATTTGAAAAACGAAACGATGAGTCCGGTGGCGCAGCGTAAAGCCCGCGAACTCGCGGAGCGGGACCTGGCTGAAATCGAAATGAGAGAGCTTCGCGAAACCTTGAAGGTGACGCAAGAGGAGCTCGCCGACAAACTCAAGGTTACGCAGGTAGCCGTGTCGCGCCTGGAACGCCGCTCCGACATGCATCTGAGCACACTTCGGCAGTTCGTGCGCGCGCTCGGTGGCGAGCTGGAGATTCGCGCAGTCTTCGCGGGGCGCTCGGTGAGACTCACACACATCGGAACGGCTAGCGTAGCGAAGCGCAAATCGCGCTCGCGTCGGTAGCCGTTTGATTGGCCACTGCGGCACCCACGGACATCCCCCTATTCTGGGAACGGACCCTCACACATGCCGTATTCGGAGCTTCACAGCTACATAGCCGCCCTTACGCAGCGTCGCCATCCATCGAACTGGCGTGCGGCAAGGCACGCGAAGCTTGAGCTGTCGAGCATGGCTGTCTTGGCATCGGCAGGTGCGCAAGACGTCGGAGTGAAATAACGTTGGTCTCATAATGTTATAGTGCCCGACTACAGGCACCTACCTATCGGCACCATAACAAAACAAGCGAACTGACATCTACCACCGCAAGGGAGTGGACAGACCGCTTGTCCATTGATCAGGGGGCGACACAAGTGGCACGAAACACTTTGTGCCAATCGCTTCTTAATGATCAAGAAACGACTGCTATAGGAAACTTATTTTTGCGTGAGCCCTAAGGGATAGGGAGAGAAATATGTGTAATGTAAGATGTCTTCGACCTTCGATGTCATGCCTTCGCTAGCGCCAAAGACAGCAATGGGATACATGAGATTTCACCTCCCCAAGCAACTCCCATTATTCTTGGCGATGTTCGTATCGTCAGCCTTTTCAGTTATAGCCCAGCGCGATTCGGTCGGGACGGAAGAACAAGCGAGAAAACTTTTCCCTAAGTTTATCGAGACGAGCTCTGCACTCGGAATTAATTTTCGGAACATGGCCTCGCACACTTCTAAAAAATACCTGATTGAAACAATGGGAGCGGGTGTGGCCCTGTTTGACTACGACAACGACGGGCGTCTGGATATTTTTGTGGTCAATGGAGCGCCACTCCCTGAACCGACGCCCAAGGGAGCTATCCCGCTGAAGACGGGTCCCAAGTACTGGGATCGGCTCTATCATCAGAAACCAGACGGCACCTTTGAAGATGTTACTGAAAAGGCTGGCCTAGAGGGGCCTAGAGGGAGTCGGATACGGAAGGGGAGTTGCAGTGGGGGACTACGATAATGATGGCAACGAGGACCTATATGTGACGGCGTACGGAGGCAACAAGCTCTATCACAACAATGGTGACGGCACCTTTACGGATGTCACGGAAAAAGCGGGTGTAGGCGGCAGCGAGACGCTGCAAGTCCCGGGACGGACTTTCATCCGATTGCTGGCCGAATTCTGACCGGTCAATTGTTTGACCAGTGCTTTGAGGGCCTTGATAATGGCTCTGCTAGGTGCGTTCACTCTACTTCACAGAGCGCGGCAGCGCCGGCAATCCCGGCGTCTTCGCCATAATGTGCAAGGACCAGAGGGATGTCCAGCGGGAAGGGATTGAGGCATGCACCTTGCCAGCGTTGACGAATCTCATTTAGAAAGGGCGCGAGCAGCGAAGAAACGCCTCCACCGATCACAATTATGTCGGGTTCCAGGAGATCGATGATGTTTCCGAGCCAGTATGCCAATAGATCCAGCGTCTCACGCATCACTTCTTTGGCGACAGGATCACCTGCGGCATGAGCCTTTCCCACCATTTCGCTGCTGACAGCCTGAAGATCGCCCCCGGCCATTTCCAAAAGGAGCGATTTGCGATTCTGCGCGAGTTTCTGTCGTGCACGACTGGCGATCGCGGGACCCGCCGCCAGCGTTTCAATGCAGCCGCGTTTCCCGCAATTGCAAAGAGGACCGGTGCTATCAATCCCAAGATGCCCGCCTTCCGCCGCGGCGCCCGTCCTGCCATGATAAATGCGCCCGTCAAAAATGATTCCTGTACCGATACCGGTACCAACGCTTGCATAGAAGATGTTCGGATAGCCACGCCCTGCACCCCACTTGGCTTCCGCCAGTGCGGCGGCATTAGCGTCGTTATCGATCCTAATGGGAACGTTATAAAGATGGCGCATTTCCTCAGCCAACGGATAGTTATGCCAGATAGCGAGATTGGGCGGGTTAATGATGATGCCCGTGACAGGATTCAGCGGCCCCGGAGCACAGATTCCGATCGCATCAATTCGTGGTCGTTTAGTGCTATCCGCAAACAACGCTTCAATCGCAGCAGACACCGCGGCGAGACCTTTCGAAGCCTCACCGGCGGTGATCATCGGGGTCCTACTTCGCACATGAATTTCTCCGCGAGCATCTACCAAACCTCCGGCAACTTTTGTTCCTCCGATATCTATTCCGATGAAGAGTTTGGTTGTCGGTTCCATTTTTTCAGGATCCTTTTTTGTACGGGTGGCTCGGTGCGTCAATCCGTCCGAAGCCTTGAGGCACGTGAATTATATATGCCCCCGAAGAAGAGTGCTTCTTCGCCAACCCGGAATGGTCTCGTTTGGCAGAAGTCGAAGGCATCCCCGCACCACACATTTCCTCTGCGAGGTCTGTCAGCATCCTCCAGCTTGGCGTTCTTCCTCGTTCCAATTCTTTTGCAATTTCCTGTCCCCGCCGGTCCACCTGTTGCGAATATGATGATGGGGGGAATCCCACTGGTTTTTAGAAAGGCGATATGAAACTTAATCTCTATCTCTTGAAAAGCACTGTGGTTGCATCCCTGGGGGGTTTACTCTTCGGATTTGACACTGCCGTCATCGCTGGCACCACGCATGCGCTCTCGGACACCTTTAAACTGTCTCCGGCCGCCTTGGGACTGACAGTTTCTGTCGCACTGTGGGGGACGATCCTCGGATCCATGTTTGCCGGGATTCCCGGAGATAAAATTGGACGCCGTGACAGTCTGCGGGCCATGGCCGTGCTATACCTCGTCTCAGCTCTAGGCTGCGCGCTTGCGTGGAACTGGTTTGCTCTGGTGCTTTTCCGATTCATCGGGGGGCTCGGCATTGGTGGCTCCTCCGTTCTTGGCCCGATGTATATAGCCGAGGTTGCGCCCGCCAAGTGGCGGGGCCGCCTCGTGGGTTTGTTTCAGTTCAACATTGTTTTTGGAATTCTGCTCGCCTATTTCTCGAACTACATCGTGGGAACGATGCAGCTTGGGGCCGCTGAATGGCGGTGGAAGCTGGGCGTTCCTGCGGTACCCGCCGTCCTGTTTCTTCTGCTTCTGTTCGGCATCCCTCGCAGCCCCCGCTGGCTGGTGAAAAAGCAAAGAGTTGCCGAGGCGCGTGAGGTACTTCGTATGACTGGCGAAGAAAATTACGAACAGGAACTCCAAGATATCATCGTGTCCATTGATGCGGAGCACGTCGCCAACGATCCACTCTTCTCCTGGAAATACCGGCTGCCCATTTTCCTAGCTGTCTCCATCGGAATGTTTAACCAACTGTCCGGCATCAATGCCATCCTCTACTACCTAAACGATATCTTCGCGTATGCGGGTTTTAACAAGGTTTCTTCCGACCTTCAGGCCGTGGCGATCGGCGCCACGAACCTGGTATTTACCATGCTCGCCGTGTCGGTCATTGATCGCATCGGCCGCAAGACACTGCTTTTGATCGGATCTGTGGGCACCGCAGCATGTCTCGGCGGAGTTGCAGCAATATTCTTTATGGGACGCCATCAGAATTTCCTAGTCTGGCTGCTGATAGGTTACATCGCGTTTTTTGCGTTTTCGCAAGGCGCCGTTATCTGGGTCTTCCTCAGTGAAGTCTTTCCAAATCGAGTGCGGGCCAAAGGACAGAGTCTTGGAAGTTTCTCGCACTGGTTTATGAATGCGCTCATCTCCGGAATCTTCCCCTTATTGGCTGCGTCTTCCGGCGGGTATCCCTTCGTTTTCTTTGCTGTGATGATGGGGATTCAATTTCTTGTTGTTCTCTTCTTTTATCCGGAGACCAAAGGAGTCTCCCTCGAAGAGATGCAGAGAAAGCTAGGCATCGCCTGAGCGCATCCCACCAGACGAACGTCGCTTACATGGCTGTGTAAAAGGCTGTGGGGTGGCTCAAGAAATGAACTCACAGGTTGGGGAGTTCGGGACTTGGCAAAAGAAGTGGGGGAGGAAGGGTGCACGAAACACCAAGCCCTGCCGTGATGCCAGAGATGGCCTTCAGTGCTACTACTTCAGGCGCATTTGGGGTTACTTCGTGACCCCGTAGAATCACGGGATTCACTCAAATCGCAATGGTGTGTTGAAAACAAGAGACATACCAGCGCTCACCAACCTTTCACCTCCCACTCATCAATTGGGGCTACCATCCCCCCCCGTCTCCGCCATAGCTACAATCATCATTAAATATACGGCGAGCCACTGCCTTGGCATGCGCCATATCCAGAAGTCGGGCCGCAAGCCCGAGTTTAACTCCATTCGCATCTTACTCTTGCTACGGTACTTACGGACACTTCCACACGACAATCCCTGGATTTCCCACTTGACATAATATAACAATCTTGTTATATTCTAGAAGAAATGAAGCCTCACGACTTAAAGGCTGCTCGTTTAAGGAAAGGCTGGGTCCAAGTCCAAGTCGCAGAGTATCTGGGAGTGACGCAGGCCTACGTCAACATGCTTGAAAACGGAAGAAGACGGCTTACACCTGCACTCAGTCGGCGTGTTACTGCGCTATACGGTCTTTCGCCCGAAACGCTGCCTCTTTCAGAAGAATTTGTGCCAGCCCGCACGGATAACCAGCACTTAGCCGAGTCTTTGGCGAAACTCGGATATTCAGGTTTTGCTTACCTGCGCCCGCGTGTACAGCAGAAAAATCCGGCAGAGGTCTTGTTGACGGCGTTAGCGCAAGAGAAGCTCGAAGCTCGTGTCGCAGAGGCTCTCCCCTGGGTTGCGCTGCACTACGCTCACAGTGGATCAAAATGGCTGGTCACCCAGGCGAGGAAATTAAACCTCCAAAATCGTTTGGGATTCGTTGTCAGTCTCGCTCTGGAAGTAGCCGAAAGAACTACAGACCACGACAAGGGAAGAATGCAATCCCTCCGTGAACTCAGGTCTGTGCTAGATGATAGTCGCCTGGCGAAGGAAGATGCTTTCTTCCGCCCGCCGAAGACTGACGGCGAAAGGCAGTGGTTAGCTCAAAACCGGTCAACAGAAGCAGCGCATTGGAATTTACTGACGGATCTGAGATCAGAGCATCTTCAATATGCCAGTTGATACCCAGTCTAAGTCTAATCGTCCACTCCCGTCACCGTGGAAAGAGTTCTCGAGCCGTTGGTTCCGTGAATCTTTGCTTAAGCCCGTGTACGTTACCATTATTTCTGGCACTTATTTGCGCAGGAGATCTTGATTGCCAAGAAATCAACTGCGAGCGAGAAGGAGATTCCCGAACTAGTCAAAGAGATTGAGTGAGAAGTCGGGTTAAGATGGAGAGCCTATGAACCGAGCAATCATTCTATTTTTCCTGCTTGAAACAGTGTTCACTGTTGCTCCCTCCGCCGGCCAGCACTCTTCAGCGACCTCCATTACCACCACCGTGGACCCCACCAAAACGTGGAACACCTGGGACGGCTGGGGCAGCTCGCTCGCGTGGTGGGCACGGGCTATCGGGGGCACGCGCAACGCCGGCATATACGCGGACCTCATATATACGACCAGCGACATTTCCGTGGCAGAGGAAAAATATCCCGGACTGGGTTTCAACATTGCGCGATACAACGTGGGGGGCGGCGGAATCAAGGAGCCGCTCGAACGGAAATCGACTCACATGCCGTGGTTCCGCGACATCCACGGTTACTGGACAAACCCGGACAGCCCGGTGACGGATTATGCGAGCGATTGGAATTGGGCTACCGACGCTAACCAGCGCTCCATGATGCTCATGGCACGCGACCGCGGGGCCAATCTGTTTGAAATGTTCTCTGACTCGCCAATGTGGTGGATGAACGAGAATCACAGCACTTCCGGCAGCGACGACGGTGGCGACTGCCTGAATCCTGCCTACTCCAAGCGTTTTGCGATATACCTGTCGACCGTCGCCAGGTATGCGCGCGACCATTGGAACATCTACTTCCGCTCCGTCGAAGCCTTCAACGAACCATCGCCGGGATGGTGGAAGTTTCCCGGGAGGCAAGAGGGATGCCACTTCGATTTGGGCACGCAACGCACCAGCCTCGCTGAGTTGCGCAGCGCTCTTGATACCGCTGGACTCCGCGACGTGCTCGCCGTTGCCAGTGATGAAAACAGCGTTGATGATGCGCTCAGCACTTGGAACAATTTAGATGAACGGACCCGCTTAGAGATCGGGCGAATCAATGTTCATGGTTATTTTGCCGGCACGGAGCCCTACCGTGGAGCCAAACGGGAGCTAATGTCTGCTGCCGCAGGCGCCTCTAAACCGCTATGGATGTCTGAATACGGAGATGGCGACGCCTCTGGTTTAAGCTTGGCCCAGAGCATCCTTCTGGATGTGCGAGGCTTGCATCCGAAGGCGTGGATCTATTGGCAACCCGTGGAGCCGGAAGGTTCCGGCTGGGGACTGATTAATGCGGATTATGTCGATACCGATGACCAAGCGAATGGCGAAATTGCGACGCCGTTCGTGCGCGTAAATCGCAAGTTCTTCGTCATGGGACAATTTACGCGCTACATCCGGCAAGGATTTAAGATCATCGAGATTAACGACCCGGACTCGATTGCTGCCTACGATGACCAAACGCACCGCTTGGTCATCGTCACCCTAAACAGCGGGATAGAAAAGCGCGTAACATATGATTTATCGCGATTCACCCGTATCGGTTCGAAGTTCACAAGAATCGCGACCACCATTCGGCCGGGGCATGGTGTCCCGGACTGGAAGCTGAAGAGCGACGGCCCTTGGACGATCAATGAATCGAAAAAGAAGAGATTCTGGTCCCGCTTCTATCCGAATACGGTACAGACTTTTCTCATCGATGGTGTGTATCAGTAGCACATGCTCCACGCGCGTGAGCGCAGGTCAGCGCAACGATTCCGTAGCTGCTACCAGCGCTGCCATTCGAAAATAAAACTCTTAGCTGATCCAGCCAAGCAGGTCCTGAATGCCGGCTGATGCTGACGCCTGCGTTCCGCGAGAGATTGCCAGTGCCTCGTGGTGTTCTTCAAACGAGGAAGATAGTGCGGCCTTCGGCAATCGCTATTGTTTCAGCCGATTGTGATAGGCACCTACGTCGACATCGACCAGGGACATGACGGATGAAAACAGCTTGGTCATGGTGAACTTTTCCGTTTGGCAAAACGTATCCTTGGAGCGCGCGAAGTCAACGGTTCCAAACGTTGCGCACGCTACTCTTTGCCAGCAAGAGTCGAATGGCGCAGGGTGTAAACAAACTGTTGGATGTCGGCAGTTTGTTTCGCCGTTTCCTCCACTTCGCGAGCGTGCAGACGCTCGAATTGGGCAAATTCCTGCCGTGCGCGCTCGGCGGCACCCGTGCGGATGAGCGCTTGTCCGAGCCGGTAGTGGATGGCTGCGGTGTCACGGTTAATCTTAAGGGCCTGTTCATATTGGGTGATAGCGTCGTTGTACTTGTGCTCGTTCGCATAAAGGATGCCGAGCTGGAGATACGCATCGGCGTTCCGAGGATCGAGCGAGACGGTGGACTTGAGCAGCGACTCTATCTCCGCCCATTCTGCCGTCTCTGGTTGGACCTGACCCTGCTTCCACAGAGTCATTGCGTAGTAGTAGCGGACCGAGGGATTGTGCGGCCCAGTTTCGAGGAATCGATGCAGCCGGGACCTGACCTCGTCAGTTACAGGGGGCAAGAGGTTCTCGTAGGCCTTGCCAAGAAAGATGAGCGGCAAGGGATCGGCAGCATTCATGTCCGAGGCCTGGAAGAACGCTTTGGCGCCGTCGTCGAAATGGCCGAGGCCGTAAAGCGCGATACCCAGGCCGATTTCCAGGCGGGCCGAACGTGGGTAGCGGGCTATGCCGCTCTTAAAAACCTCAACCGCGGGTTCAAAGGTCTGATGCAGTAGCAGTTCCGCGCCCCAATCGAAAATATTGCTCTCGCTCGGGTCCATGTGCGCGGCCTGTTCGAATTGGGCCACCGAGACCAGATAGCTTTTTGCCCGCTCTTCAATCTCTCCGAGGAGACTGTGAAGCTCCGCCGTATCGTTGATCTTAAGGAGCTGTTCCACTTGGCCTCGGGCTTTATCAAGGTTGCCCGTCTGTTCGTAGGCCAGGGCAAGGTCGTATCCGTTGTTGTAGGCGCGGGGATTCGTTTCCTGGGCGCGCTCAAGGTAAGGCAGAGCTTTGGCCAGCTTATGGTTCTGTATGTAAAACTCTCCGAGGTTATGGTTGGCGTCGTAGCTTCGCGGTTCGAGCTCGACCACCTTGCGGAATTCCGCTTCCGCTTCCGCGTTTCGATGGAGGCGCACCAGGTTGGCAGCGAGCGTGGTACTAGCGGCCGCAGAACCTGGATGCAATCGCACCGCCCTTAGGAGATAGGCATGCGCTTTCTCATCCTGGCCAAGCGCCACATAGACCAGCCCTGTGAGTTCATTGATTTCGAAGCTGTTGGGGTTGGCTGCGAGGAGCGGGATAAGCTCCTGTTGTGCCTCGCTGAAGCGCTCGGCTTGGTAGGCAACGACGGCGGCTTGAAACCGGCGTGTCGTCTCTTCACCGGCTTGGCCGGATTTTTCCGAGCGTCGTGGTTGCTCGGGACCGGCAAAGTCCGAACAAGTCGCGCACCCGAAAAGGAGCAAAAGCGCTGTCGTCGACCGGCCGATTCCGAGATACCGGGAATAAACACTCGGCAGCATCGAGACCATGGTAACACTGGTCCCGCGGCGACGCCGTTCAGGCAAAACGCCGGGGACCCGAGAATCTTAATGCCGGCCGACACCAGGACCGGATCCAGAACGCCGCATTTTCCCCGCTCGACTGCACTTGCGCCTCGCGTCCTGGAGCTGTCTTCACCAGTAAAACTTCAGGCCCATCTGAACCTGCCTCGCAATGCCCCGCGTGCGGTTGATGCGTGCGAAATTCTGCGTGTCCGTGAAGTTCAAAGTCCTGAAGCTATTCGAAAAATTCGGATGGTTCAGGAAATTGAAGAACTCACTGCGGAACTCGAGGTGCGTGCTCTCGGAGGTGGGGAATTGCTTGAACAGGGAAAAGTCCAGGTTGTCATACCCCGGGCCGTGCACTTGAGTATCCTGACCACCCAGGGGAGAGTAATCGGTCTGGCCAATCGTCGTGGCCACGGGCGGATTCGTGAATGCCGCGGGGTTGAGAAATTGGTTGATGCCATGAGGTCCGGAATGCGCGTAAAGATTCTGACCCGACACCACGAAGGCGGTACAGCCAAAATTGGAGGTAGTGGGAGTCGGGCATCCCACGGTAAACGGGAATCCATCCTGGAGAGTGTAGATCCACTGGGCGCTCCATCCGCCAATCGCCTGGTTGACAAAACCAGAAGCGTTGCCGGCGAGGCGGTGACCTTTGCCGATGGGGACTTGCCAGATCCCGCTGGTGCGAAAGATATTGGGAACATCGTTGCCGCAATACCGATAATCGCGTTTAAGTCCAAATCCAGGGAGTAGCGGTGCGCGAGCGAAATCATTCTCGCTGATACCAAGGATATTCTTGTTGTCCGTTTTGCATACCGAGCGCGTGTAATTAACGAGCAGGTTCAGGCCCTGGCTGAATCTGCGCTCTAGCGCGACGGAGACACCATGGTAATAGGCATCCCCGTTGGGGGCGACGTAATCGCTATTGCGGGAAAAATCCGGAAACGGAACATATTGCTGGGGATCCGTTCCGGGTGGGAGGATCTCGGTGGTAACGTTTCGTTTGTCGCCATCGAGCATGTGATGAGTGCTGTTGCCGACATAAGCTAGCGTGACGGTCTGGCTGGGAGTCAACTGGTACTGGAAGGCCAGGTTCCACTGCTGGGTGTAGGCGGTTTTCCAGGGCCGCGCGAAGCCCAGTAACCCCAAGCCATGGGCATCGAAATTAGGACTTGCGGGATCGGGGTTCGCGGCTGACAGACCAGCTTCGAGTGTAGCCCGCTGTCCGTTGGGGTAGACGAGGGGCGAAACGTCGTTCTCTCTAAAGAACGCGAGGTTGACGGCGTATGGGTAGGTGTAGCCGGGATCGGGCGCGCCACCGACATTCTCAAATCCTCCGTAGAAAATTCCATACCCCGCGCGGGTCACGAACTTGGGGGTTAGCTGATAAGCCAGCCCTATGCGTGGCGCGAAATTGGTGAGGGGCGTAGTAGTGACGCTGCTGTCGCTTATATATCGAAGCTCGATTCCATCCTTGGCCAGGAGCGAGGTGAAAGACGGAGACAAGGGCTGGCTCTTTTGGGAGTTCAGGAGCAAATACTCGGCCCCGGTGCCGTTCGGCGCGCCGGGTATCAGGTTCGCCTGTTTGCCGTTGATGTCCTCTATCTGACCAAAGACCTCCCACCGCAGACCTAAGTTCAAGGTGAGCTTGGACGTCACTTTCCAGTCATCCTGAAAGTAGGTTCCATAGTACCGGCGGAGGTCGTCGGGTTGCGTTATGTTCGATGCAAACACAGTGTTCGAGCCGCCGACGAAATCCACGCCGCCCGGTACCGTGGACGCTTCAGGAGCGAGGAGAATATCTGCAGTGCCCACGCCGCTGCTAACACCATTCGGGATTCCGGTGTAGCCTCCGAAACTGAAGCTCCCTCGTGACCACGCCGGGTCGATCCACGGGAAGTGCACGGACTGATATTCAAAGCCGCCTTTGAAACTATGAGCGCCGTGGGTTTTCGTGAGGTTCTCGGTAAACTGAATGGTGTCGCTGACCCGACGATTGGGGCTTGCAAATGCACCGGCCCCTAGAGAAGTAAGGCCATCGATATTTATGGTCGGCAAGCCTCCGTTGCCATTGCCTTGCGGAATGCCTTGGATACCGAACTGTGCTGGGATCCCTGCGGTGCCGGTAATGGGAGGCTCCGAGGAGGTACGCAGGCGGCTGTAGCCGAAGCGGAATTCATTGATCATGGTGGCCGAAAAAGAATGCGTCTCGCTGATGGCCAGATTGATAGAGTTATCCTTGAAGTCCCCCTGGCCAAATCCCGCGTTGTCACCCAGGCCGATGAAATCGCCGGGAAAGTTAGCATGCCGCTTTGTATAGCTCACTCGGCCGAAAAGCTGATCACGTTGGCTGAAATCCTGGTCGGCGCGAATATCGAAATGGTTACTGTCGTCGGGCTGGCTGCGATTCGCCGAGTAATTGTTGAAAACACCCGCCTGGTTGGCCGAGGGATAGAGGTTTAAGAGTTTAATGACGTTTGGATCGAGGCGGCCCGTAGGAAGTTGATTCAAGAACTGCGTCCCCCCGGTAAAGTCGGTAATGCCGACGATGCTGCCGCCAGTATAGAAAGGATCCCGCACGAACCCATTGCTTGTAGCGAGGAGTCCGGTGACCGAATCCACTTGGGCGGCGGTGACCGGCCGCGTTGTGGCGGGGTCGAATATGGTTGCGGCCGGGAATGTCCGGCCCAAAAGATCGCTTTTGGTTCCGCTCACCGCAGCGAGCACGTCGCGGAAGTCGGTAAAACCGCTATTCCGCTGGAGGTCGGTCGGAACGGTCGGGTTACGAAGCGCGCCCTGGCGGATTCGCCGGCCGTCATAATCTCCAAAAATGAAGGTCTTGTTCTTAATAACCGGCCCGCCGGCTGAAGCACCAAACTGATTTTGCCGCAGCGCGCCCTTGCTCGTTTTGGTGCGGTCTACAAAGTAGAGATCGGCGGCATCCAGCTTGTCGTTGCGCAAGAATTCCCAAGCGCTTCCATGCAGCTGGTTGGTACCCGATTTGATCGAAGCATTCAGGACCGCCCCTCCGGCACGGCCAAATTCCGCGCTGAAGTTGCTGGTTTGTACTTTGAACTCTTGAATGGCATCCGGCGGTGGAAGATTCACATACGCTGCGCCATTCAAGTAATCCACGGTGTCGTTGTTGTTGTCGATTCCGTCGAGAATGTAGTTGTTGTGGACGGTGGTCAAACCGTTGGCCACAAAACTCCCTGACTGGTCCAGTCCGCGCGTGGCGCTCAGGCTGGTGACCCCGGGGCCGAGCTGTGCGAGAAACGTATAGTTACGGCCGTTTAGCGGCAGATTGTTAATTTGATGGCTGGTCGCCAAATTGGCAACCGAGGCATCCTGGGTCTGGAGTAACGGCGCTACCGCAGTGACCTCTACGCTTTGCGATACCGATCCGGGCGCCAGGATGAAATCCGCCTTAACCTGCTGCTGAACCTCCACTTGGAGGTGGCGCTGGGTCTCTTTCTGAAAACCCTGGAATTCTACGGCCAGGGTGTAGGTGCCGATCTTGACGGGCACAAACGAATAATTGCCGTCGTCGGAAGTAATGGTTTCCGTCACAAGCGCGGTGTTTTCATTGGTGAGCGTCACCTTGGCGCCGGAAACCACAGCTCCGCTGCGATCTTTCACCGTGCCGCGAATTCCGCCATTATCAACCTGCGCCGAGGCCGGCAGAGAAACACCAAGGTAAAAAGCGAGGGCCGCAAAGGTTGCCATCACCCGCAACGGCATCGTGGGTATTTTCATGGGGCAACTCCTTTTGGCCTCGCGGCTTGCGAGCATCGATCGGGTTGTTGAGAAAACAATCAGCATGGATGTGCGCCCCCCGGCTGGACCAGAAAATAGTCTAGCGCACCACTCGATTTGGCGGACCGTGCAGGTGCACGTTCCCCGTGCGCGCGCACGATATCGTTCCCAACCGATGGTTGTCAAGGAAAAAATGATCGGAAAAATGATCGTTTGCATTCAAATGTTGGGGCCTTCGGGCGGGAAGCAGAACTCTATTCTGATCGTCGGGTGAACGCGGATACCCTTTGGCGACCGCTAGGGCATGACTTTGAGATCCTGTCAAATTTGCTTTCCGGTATTGGGTTAGTATAGAAAAACGCTAATGCTAAGTCGCACAGGGAAAACACCGACTGGAGGTGGTGCTCTGTCTGATCGCGGGTCCAAGACGACATCCAAGACCACTTCCACACAAGTTGGAGTTCAGGAGGTTGCCGATTTCCTGGGCATCTCGCGCGGGACCGTGGATCGAGCTCTGCATGACAGACCAGGGGTGAACGCGGTAACCAAGCGCAGGGTGATCCGAGCTGCCCAAAAGCTAGGATACCGTCCGAACTTGGCAGCCCGCTATTTGTCTTCTCGAAAGCGCATCACCATTGGCGTAGCGATTCCGCATGAAGTTGCTTATTTCTATGATGAGGTCCGAGAAGGGATCTTTGAAGCCGCCAGCGTGTTTGAACCCCTGGGTGTCAAAATCCTGCATCGTCCTTACAAACGCTTCGGCCAGCACGAAATTGAGGCGTTTCGCGACATTCTGCAAGAAGAGATCAGTGGGCTAGTGATTTCTCCGGCCTACCCGAACCGGCTTCTGCCACACATCGAGGAGGCTACGCGCCGGGATATTCCGGTAGTGTGCGTAGCCACGGACGCGCCGGGAACGAAAAGACTCACATCGATTTCCGTGAACCCCTTGGTTAGCGGAGGTCTGGCAGGAGAATTAATGGGATATTTTCTCCGCGACAACGCGGAGGTGATTGTCTTCATTGGCATGCATGCTACGGTGGACCACGAGCGGAAACTTACGAGTTTTCGTTCCAGTTTTCGCTCTTTTTGTCCCAAAGGGGAGATCGCTGCGATCGTCGAAACCCATGATGAAGCTAGCGAAGCCTACCAGAAGTCGCGAAAAGTTCTCGAGGAGCACGGCTCTGTCAAAGGGATTTACGTGGCCACGGCCAACTCCATGCCGGTGATCAGGGCCCTCGAGGAACTAGGGCTGGCACGGAAAATCAAGGTCATCAGCACGGATTTGTTCCCCGCCATGTTCCCGCATATCCGCTCCAGTACCATCGCCGCCACCATCCACCAGCGTGCCCGGGAGCAAGGAGCGGTGGCGCTCCAGTCGATTGTGCGATTCCTGACGGAGAAAGTGCAGCCGGCGGCGCAAATTTCGATCAACCCGGCGATCGTGATGCGCAGCAACCTAGATTTGTTTATTCCGCAAGACACCTCCGCCGCAGGCGACCTTGTCCCATAACCTGTGGGACGGTATATTCGCCCCTCCGTTCGATGAAGGAGAAAAACAGCGAAAACGGCCTGAAGCCATGCCATCAGCGGTCTTGCTCGGCGAGCGTCAAGGCCAATTGATAGAACTCCTGGCGGGCATTCGGAGAAAGGCCGACAGTTTTCCCGGAATTTCCTGAAACCGGTGCGGCGTCGAGGGTTTGTCGAATTCTATCCACGTCAATCGAACCATGCGGGAAGATCTGGCTATAGCGCTCGAGAACCTCACGCGCTTCACTAATCCTGCCCGCCTCGTAGTAGAAAATCCCTAAAGCCGTGAAAGTACTTTCACGCGAGGGCGCCAAGTCGATCGCTTTCTTCAGGTAAGATTCGCCGCGACTAGCGTCGCCTTTGAGAATGGACACCACGCCGAGACCCCAATAGAGCATCCCGGAATCGGGCACACGCGCCAAACCCCGCTCGAAAGTCGTATAGGCACGGGCAGGATTGTCAGCACGCAACTCGGCGAGTGCCAAAGAAAAGTAATACTGGTCATTGTCGGGACTATTCTCGATCGCCTGACCGAGAACGCGTATGGCGTCTCTACTACGGCCTATGCGGGCGTAGATGTCTCCAAGCAGCGCCAGATAGGAATCGTCTTTCTGAGCCTCAGGCGAGGCTTGCTGCAATGACTCGAGCGCTTGGGCCTCCTCATGATTCTGAAACTGGGCGTTGGCGAGGTTGTATCGCGCCTCATCCGAAGCGGGGTTGGCCCGGACGGCATCCTGAAAATAGCGAATCGCCGCGGGATAGAGGCGGAATTCGGCGAGCAGCACGCCTTCTCCGAGCAGAGTGCGAAAATCCCCGCCACTCTGCGCATCGAGTCGATCGATGACCTCGAGGGCCTCATGGACCCGATTGAGTTTGAGATAAGCCTCGGCAAGAAGGTAGAGACTGCGGGGGTTCTCGGGATGCTCTCTTACCTCCGCCTCAACCTCATGAAGGTCGGCATCCTTTTGTTGTTCCGGAGAGAGGTTCCCCCGCCGGTTCAAGTAGGCAAAGAAATTCTGGAGTGGATAAGGTCCGGGCTGGGGGTTCTTGGACAAGGTGACAAAAACCTTCAAGTCCCGCTCTGACGCTTCCGCCTGGTGAAGATTTCGCTCGGCGATCGCTAACTTGTAGTAGGCCTCGGCCGGCTTATCATTCACCTTCGCCGAACGGCGCAAAAATGGGATAGACTCAGCGTATTTCTTCTCTTCCATCTTGAGCCCCCCCATCTCAAAGAGGGCATCAGCATAATTTGCGTCTAAGCGCAGGGCCCGAGCGAAATACTGCTCGGCTCGAACGTAGTCTCCCTGGCGCTTGGCGATAAAACCTAAATTAAAGAGAATCGGGGGACTATGGGCATTAGCTTTTAGGCCCTGATAGAGATACTGCTTGGCTTCCTCAAACCTGCCAAGATGGCGGTAGTAAAGACCCATGAAAGCGTACGATCGTGCCGATGGATCGAGCCCGAGGAGCGACTTGAATTCCTCGAAAGCCTCGGGCACTTTGCCGACCGTGAAGTAGCTTTCCCCCAGCGCGGCGTGCAGGTCGGCGCGCCGCGGATCTATTTTTATGGCTTCAGAGAGCAGTGGAATGGCATCTTCGTAGAACGATTGCTTCATGCTCAGGCGGGCCATCAGCAGGAGAATGTCCGTATTTTTCGGGGCAAGCTTCTGGGCTCGCACGAGAAGTTCGAGAGCTTCTATGTCTCTCCGCTGGTCACTCCTTGAAAGGGCAAGAAGATAAAGGGTGTCGGCAGAGTCTGGCTGCAGGTGGAGCGCCTGCTCTAAGACCGGCTGCGCCTTAGCAGGTTCATCATGGCGCAAGTAAGTTTGACCAAGATCGTGAAGGATTTCGAAGGTATGAGGCTCGAGGGCATCAGCCAACTCAAACTCATGGATTGCCGGGCCGTACTTTTGCTCGGAAGCAAGTAGGACACCAAGAGAGAAATGGACTTTTACGTCTTTGGGGGTTCGCATCGAGAGCCTTTGCGCAGTCGCGAGTCCCCGTGACGTGCTCCCCGCCCTCAGGAAAGCCTTGGCGAGATTGAGCAGGGTGCTCGGGTCAGGCGGCTGGACGAGTTCCAGAGCCTGGATAGCCTGTTTCGGTTTATGTGCCGCGAGTAGGATGAGCCCGAGGTTGTAATTCGCCGTGCGGTTTCTAGGTTCCCAGCGCAACGTCTGCCGGAAGGTCTGCTCCGCCAAATCCAATTTCTGCTCGGCGGCGTAGCTGGTGGCCAGATTGTTTAGCGTCTTGACGGAGCGGGGGTCGAATTCCAAAGCTTTCTGGAAGGTTTGGATGGATTCCCCATACCGCTGCTCGTGGTGATAGATCAGCCCCAGAAGGTTCAAAGCATCCACATTGTGAGGAGAGCGGGCCAGGCTCCGTTCAACGGCAGTTAGCGCATCATCGAGCGACCCTTGACGGAACAGATTATTCGCTTGCTCAAAATCAGAGGTCGCGTCTTGGGTAGTCAAGGAAGGAGAGGTGCCCGGAACTTCCGGCGCGTGCGGGCGCGCGATCTCGAGGCTCATAACCAGCCAGGTGCTCATCATGATTCGGAGAAGAGGTCTCATCGACGCACCAGGGAGCTGGCCTAGTCGTATTCCTTGGAACCGCGCCCTGGCAGTGATTCAGCTGAATCCCGAGAATTCCGCATTTTGGCCAGCACCTCGCAAATGGTAGCACGGGGTAGGAGGGAGTAAGTAGAGGTGCTCCCCGGCAAAAAAACCGAAACGCGCCGGAACGTCTCACCCCACCTGACCTTCCCCGGTAATACTCTTGTCTCTTGACACGGGCCGACCTATTGTGTATTAATCCGCATCGTGCACGCACACGATGAAGGTTCGTGGTGAACTCCCGGAGAGAGTTTATTGCCGGTGGCTGCCAGCTGGCGGCGGTTGCCTCCCTTCCGGTCTCCGCCTTGGCAGCGCTTCCTCTGGCTGCTGAAGCCGATGCTTGCAGTGCGCGTATATCGCTGACGGGTGTCTGGCAGTTCCGATTGGATCCGGACCGAACTGGCGAAACGAAACTCTGGCACAAACCGACGTCAGGTCCCGAGTGGTCGGCCGTGGAGGTTCCGCACACCTGGCAGATTCAAAAAGATTCGGCCGATTATTTTGGCACCGCGTGGTACCACCGGGCTTTCGAGGTGCCTCGGGAATGGAAGGACAGGAACCTCCGCGTTGAATTTGAAGCGGTATACCACTCTGCTACGGTGTGGGTGAACGGGCAGGAGGCCGGCCAACATCTTCGCAAGGGGTACACAGCGTTCACGCTGGATATCACCCCTTACGTCGAATTCGGCGCTTCGAATTCCATCGTTGTGCGTGTGGACAACTCCTTCGACCAGGCCATGTTGCCGCGCGGCCGATCTTTCGATTGGGCGCCGGATGGAGGAATTTACAGGCCCGTTAGTTTGTTAGTTTCTCCCAAAGTCTTTCTCGAGCGGGTGGATGTGGACGCCGTACCGGATATTCCTGCCGGGACGGCTCTGGTTTCCATTTCCGTCTTTTTGCAGAATTCGGGCAGCCGGGCCTGGGCCGGGTCGATCGGGTTTCGTATCATCGACGAGCAAACCGGCCTCTCCGTTTTGGAAAGAAAAGCCGCGGACTCTATCCACCTGGCGCCGAGCGAGAAAAAGAGCTGGACTTTGCCGGCTTCGACACTACCTGACGCAAAATTATGGCACTTCGACCATCCCCATCTTTACCGGCTGCGGGTGGTGCTCACTGAGCGTGACCGGGATTTTCACGCGCTAGACTCGACTTTCGGCGTACGCAGTATCGAGATCAAGGACACGGGCTTCTATCTAAATGGCATGCGCGTATGGCTCGCGGGTGTCGAGCGCATGGCCGGGAGCAACCCAGAATTCGGTATGGCCGAACCGTCCGGATGGCTGACCCACGACCACGACGATCTAAAACAACTGAATTGTGTGTTTACGCGCGTTCATTGGCAACAGGACCGGCGCGTTCTCGAATACTGCGACCGCCACGGCATTCTGATTCAGACGGAAGTGCCCACCTGGGGCCCGGACACTTTCCAGGGCATGGGAAATACGCCAGCAGCGGAAATCATCGAGAACGGCATCGAACAGCTCAGGGAAATGATCGCGCGCGACCGCAATCATCCCTGCATTTTTTCCTGGGGACTTTGTAATGAGATCAATGGTCAGAACCCGCCCGCTTACGAATTCGCCAAGGGTATGCTCGAAGAAGCAAAAAAACTGGATCCCCGGCGGCTATGTTCCTACGCTTCGAACTCCTTGCAAAGTAACGCTTCAAAAGACGTTTCCGGACTCATGGATTTTGTGGAATGGAACGAATACTACGAAAGTTGGTACAAAGGCACTCCCGATGATCTCCGTAGCAACGTGGAACAGATCCACGAGGCATTTCCCGGCAAGCCCATCGTAATCTCCGAATATGGCTATTGCGCCTGCACGCCGGAACGGCCCGAGGGAGATGCCCGACGCATCGAAGTTTTGCGCGAACACAACCGCGTCTTTCGCGAGAGGGAATATGTCGGCGGACTGATTTTTTTCTGCTACAACGATTACCGCACACACATCGGAGACAAGGGTGTTGGCGTCATGAAGCAGCGCGTACACGGCGTTGTGGACCTCTACGGAACGCGCAAGCCATCTTGGACAGTGCTGCGATATGAGTCCAGCCCGATCGAATCGCTGGCCGTAGAGGCGTCCGGGAAGGAGTTCACCATCCGGGTCCGCACTCGAAAGACCGTCCCTGCGTACCCGCTCGATGGTTACAAGTTGCAGGCGGTCCTCTATGGCTACTCGGAAATTCCCCTGGAACGCTACGAGGCGCCGCTCCCTCGCCTGGCCCCTGGCGGCGAAGCAAAAGTCTCCCTCCAGTGGAAGGAAAAGGAGCCGGTGCGCGTAGTATTCGATGTTGCGCGCCCCACGGGATTTTCGGCTTTCACGAAGAGTTGGACACCTTAAGAGCGCCCGCAAGATCTTAGAAAATCAGATACGCAACTAGTCCGGGAGCCGAGGTGCAGCATCACCGGGATTTTGCTTCAGCAAGCAGGAGGAGACGAGAGAGTGAAAGATCCTTCCCCAACCGACCGGGTACGCGCCTGGGAAGAGACGGTAACCATCGAAACCTATCCAGCGCCAGCTCCCGATCGCAACCCCATGTTTCTGGACAAGCGCGTTTACCAGGGCAGCAGCGGAAAAGTCTACCCCAACCCTTTTACAGACCGCATCTCAGACACCAAGATCGACAAACGGTATCAGGCAATATTTCTCGAAAACGACTTTGTGCGCATCATGGTATTACCGGAAATAGGCGGACGGATTCACATCGGCGAGGACAAGACCAATAACTACGACTTCTTTTATCGACAGAAGGTCATCAAACCCGCGCTGGTAGGCCTGTTGGGGCCTTGGATTTCCGGCGGGGTGGAGTTCAACTGGCCGCAGCACCACCGACCTTCCACATTCATGCCGGTCGATCACAAGATCGAAAAGCACGAAGACGGGAGGTGCACGGTCTGGCTCAGCGAACACGAACCCATGAACCGGATGAAAGGTATGGTCGGGATCACCCTGCATCCCGGGAAGAGCATCATAGAAGCCAAGGCCCAGCTATATAACCGCACACCTTTCGTTCAGACATTTCTGTGGTGGGCCAATGTCGCCGTCCAAGTACACGAGGAATATCAGGCTTTTTTTCCTCCCGATGTCGCCTACGTCGCAGACCATGCCAAGCGTGCGGTGTCTTCCTTTCCCATAGCGCGAAACTTTTATTACGGCGTGGATTACACACCGGGCGTGGACATAACCTGGTACAAAAACATTCCCGTACCGACCTCCTACATGATCCTCGACTCGAAATATGACTTTTTCGGCGGGTATGATCATCGACGACGCGCTGGCCTGGTGCACGTAGCGGATCGACATATCTCTCCGGGCAAGAAGCTGTGGACCTGGGGAAACTCGGACTTCGGGTACATGTGGGACCGCGAGCTTACCGATTCCGACGGACCTTACGTGGAGTTGATGGCCGGTGTTTTTACCGACAACCAACCGGATTTTTCATGGCTTCAGCCGTACGAGACACGCACATTCAAGCAATATTGGTACCCCATTCAAGAAATCGGACCAGTTAAGAACGCCAATCGGCTGGCCGCCGTAAATCTTGAAATGGAGGGACGGAACCTGAAAGTCGGCGTGTTGACTACCGAAGCCGTTCAACAACTTCGCGTGATCGTAACCGCAGGAGAAAGCGTTGTCTTAGAGAAAACTCGGGATTTTCAGCCGAGTCAGCCCTTCATCGAAAGCGTCGAGCTGTCGACTGACTGCGCCCCACCAACCGTGCTCCTCCGAGTGCTTTCCTCCGACGGACGGGAAATAATTCGATTTCGGCCCGAAGAAAAGCGGAGCGCTCCTTTGCCCGAGCCCGCCACAGAACCTGCGTCCCCCCGAGAAATCGCGACCATCGAGGAGCTTTACCTGACGGGACTCCATCTTGAACAGTATCGCCATGCCACGCGTTTCCCTGAAGCGTATTGGGAGGAAGGACTCCGCCGCGATCGACACGACGTGCGCTGTAACAATGCTATGGGATTATTGTGCCTGCGGCGCGGCAAGTTTCAGGATGCCGAAACCTACTTCCGGCGTGCCATCGCGCGGCTGACGGATCGCAATCCGAATCCTCGTGATGGCGAGCCATTTTATAATCTCGGGCTGGCACTGAAATACCAGGAGCGTACGGAGGCCGCCTATGCCGCTTTCTACAAATCCGTCTGGAATCAGGAGTGGCAATCTGCCGGCTGCTATGCACTAGCCACGATCGATTCCGCGCGCGGTGATTTCGAGCGGGCCCTCGAGCACTTGGACAACTCGCTTTCCGTCAATCGATCGCATTTAAAGGCTCGCAATCTGAAGTCAGCCATCCTGCGCCAGATGGGCAGAACCAAAGAGGCGCTCGATCTGGTGCGAGACACCCTGGCCTTCGATCCACTCGATCTGTGGTCGGAAAACGAACTCCTTATGCTCACAAGCGGATCCGACTCCTCGGATTCATTCGGCCGTGTCTCGGGCTCCTTGCTTCAGGCAACTGACGTGTGCATCGATATCGCATTCGACTATGCAGATGCAGGGCTGTGGCGCGAGGCCATCAACCTTCTCGAGCGCCACCGGGCTGCGCTTTCTAGTCAAGAAGCTTATCCGATGGTTCTTTATGCGGTCGGGTATTTCTATGGAAAGAGTGGAGAACCAGACAAAGCCGAGGAGTATTACAAGCAGGCTAGCGGTGCCTCTGCCGATTACTGCTTTCCGGCTCGCATCGAGGAGATGCTCGTTCTCCGAAGCGCGGTCCAGGCTAACCCTCGTGACGCCAAAGCTTCCTATTATCTTGGCAATCTGTTGTATGACAAACGGCAACGAGAAGAAGCCATCCGGTTATGGGAATGTTCGTCCGAGACTGATCCGCGGTTTTCCATTCCATGGCGAAATCTGGGGATCGCGTGGTTCAACGTTCGCAAGAACCCGGGGCGGGCCCTGGAATGCTATGAAAAAGCATTTCAAGCGGAACCATCCGATGCCCGTTTGCTGTATGAGCTGGACCAGTTGCGGAAACGCACGGGAACCTCTCCCGCCGAGCGTCTCTTGAAGCTCGAAAAGCATCGCGATTTAGTCAACCGGCGCGATGACCTGGTGGTCGAATTGATCACCCTCCTGAACCAAACACGCCGAAGCCGGCAAGCGCTCGAAATCCTTGGTTCCCGGCGATTCCACCCCTGGGAGGGCGGGGAAGGTCTGGTGTCCGGCCAATACGTCGCAGCGCATCTCCTAATCGGGCGCGAATTGCTGGAGGCCACGGAACCGCAGGAAGCTCTGGCACACTTCGCAGCGGCCCGCGTATATCCGAAGAACCTTGGAGAGGGAAAACATCTGCTTACTCTCGAGACGCGTCTCGACTACTTCGCCGGTCTAGCTCTTCATGATTTGGGGCAGGCGGCAGAAGCGAAGCAACAGTGGGAAAGAGCCGCCGAAGCTCAGGCGGGATCAAACGACATGACTTATTACCGGGCTCTCGCGCTCCGGAGCCTTGGCCGAGAACCAGAAGCGGTCTCGCTGCTGGCTGATCTCCTGGACTTCGCATCGCGTCAGATGGATGCTGAAGTCAAAATCGACTATTTCGCGACGTCGCTGCCCAACTTTTTGCTCTTCGACGATGATCTGCAGAAGCGCAACCGAACCGAATGCCTTTATCTGAGGGGCCTGGCGAAGCTGGGACTCCGGCAAACGGAGGAATCGGCAGCGGAATTCCGCGAAGCGTTGGCGCTCGATGTAAATCACTTATGGGCTCAAGCCGAGTTGGAACGCATCGTGCCGGTTCAAGCGGCGAGGTTGAAGTCATGACTGGCCAAGCGGAACTCCGCCCCCCCGGACAGGGGATGCTGAAGGCCGTGGGACCTGAAACCGTCGCGATTTCAGTCGGTCAAAATACGTATCTCTGGGCCATCTGCATGGTCGCGGCATTAGGGGGATTGCTGTTTGGCTACGACTGGGTGGTGATTGGCGGGGCCAAGCCGTTTTACGAGAAATTCTTCGAGCTCAGGAATGCCTCCGAACAAGGTTGGGCGATGAGTTGCGCTCTCGTTGGTTGCCTCTGGGGAGCGGTAATCTCCGGGAGTCTTAGCGACCGTTATGGCCGGAAACTTCTACTGATCTTGGCGGCGCTGCTCTTCGGGGTCTCTTCGGTCGGCACTGCGCTGGCCCACGTGTTTCACAATTTTGTGATGTGGCGAATCGTCGGCGGGATGGCTATCGGTCTGGCTTCTAATCTCTCACCCATGTACATCGCCGAAATCTCCCCTGCCGCAGTGCGAGGGAAGCTCGTTTCGCTGAACCAACTCACTATCGTTATGGGAATTCTGCTGGCCCAGTTCGTGAATTGGCTGATCGCCCAGCCTGTGCCCAGGGACGCTTCGGCGATGGAGATCCTGAACTCGTGGAATGGCCAGATGGGGTGGCGTTGGATGTTTGGCGTTACCGCGATACCCTCCCTGTTATTTTTTCTCGGAATGCTGGCAGTGCCGGAAAGCCCGCGCTGGCTTGCCCGAAATGGCCGCCACGACGAGGCCGAACGCATCCTGCGACGGTTGGGCGGCGAGGCCCATTCGAAGCAAGCCCTGGCGGAGATTCGATCGAGTCTAGCGACCAGCAAAAAGGTCAACTTGTTCGCACTGTTCGATTCGAGACTCGTCGGCGTTCTCTCTCTCGGCGTTTCCCTGGCAGTGTTTCAGCAATGGTGCGGCATAAACGTGATCTTCAGCTATGCCGAGGAAGTGTTTTCCGCAGCGGGCTATCATGTCTCTGACATCCTGCTCAATATCGTAATCACCGGTGCTGTCAATCTGGCGTTTACCCTCGTGGCCATCGCCTTGGTGGACAAATTGGGGCGCCGCAAATTAATGCTTTTCGGCTCGGCGGCTTTGGCGCTGATCTACGGTTTGCTCGGATTTGGTTTTTATAGACACAGCCGCGGGATACACATGCTGCTGCTCGTTGTTGTAGCCATCGCCTGTTATGCCATGTCGCTCGCCCCGGTTACCTGGGTAGTCATTTCAGAAATTTTTCCCAATCACATCCGTGGCGCAGCGATGTCCGTGGCGGTCACCTCGCTATGGATTGCCAGCTTCATTCTTACCTACACGTTTCCCATACTGAACCGGGGCGTTGGCCCTGCGGGAGCTTTCTGGATCTATGCCGGCATTTGCCTGGCTGGCTTTCTGTTCATTCGCTGGCGCCTTCCGGAAACAAAGGGCCAGACGCTCGAGGAGATCGAGCAGGCCTTGGCGAGCTGAGTCCGGATTCCCGCGAAACGATATGCAAATACCCGCTACCCTGCTGCCAGCTTTTGCCGAGTCTTTCGGCGGGCGCCCCCGCCTTTTTCGTGCGCCCGGTCGAGTGAATCTCATCGGAGAGCACACCGACTATACTGGCGGCCTAGTCATGCCTGCCGCGATCGATTTTTCGACTTGGGTGGCAGCAGGTCGCCGCGAGGATCGCACGATCCGCGCGATTTCGGAGGGTTTCCCCGGGACACTCGAATTCTCGCTGGACCGAACACCAAAGTGCCAGGGCAACTGGACCGATTATGTTGCCGGTGTGGCCGCAACGCTCGAAGCGGCGGGACACCGGTTGCGGGGAGCCAATTTGTTGATTCACGGCGAAGTTCCTGTGGGTTCGGGCCTTAGTTCCTCGGCGGCCATTGAAGTGGCCACCGCTCTGGCTCTCCTCAAAAATTCAGACCTTTTCCTGGAGCCCATACAGTTGGCGCTTCTTTGCCAGCGCGCCGAAAATGACTTTGTGGGCATGCGTTGCGGCGTCATGGACCAATTTATTTCCTGTTTTGGTCGCGAAGATCATGCCCTGATGCTCGATTGCCGCTCGCTCACGTATCGCGCCGTGCGGTTGCCAGCGGAGGCCAGCCTGGTTATTTGTAACACCATGGTGAGACACGAACTCGCCAGTACCGAATACAATCGCCGCCGCGAAGATTGCGAGGCGGCCGCGCGCATCATCGGTCCTCTTCGCGATCTCACTCTCGAGACTCTCGAACGACGAGCCTCGGACCTGCCGGAGCCGGTGCGAAAACGCTGTCGGCATGCAGTCACGGAGAATGTCCGGGTGCTTCAAGCAGCAGCCAGCCTGGAAGAGAGCGACATCAAGGCGTTTGGCCGATATATGGATGAATCCCATCGGAGCTTGCGCGATGACTACGAAGTGAGTTGCCGCGAGCTCGATATCCTGACCGAACTGGCCGGCGGCTTACCGGGAGTTTATGGATCGCGTATGACCGGAGGCGGGTTTGGCGGATGCACGATCAGCCTGGTCGAATCGAGCCACGTGGAGGACTTCGTAAACCAAGTAGCCTCGGGATATGCAATTGAGACAGGCTTGACGCCGGACGTATATGTCTGCCGGGCCGAGGACGGGGCAAGAGAAGTGTCTCTATTGGAACGTGCTGTGACTTGAAAGCTCTTGCTGACCAGCCATCACTGCATCGATGGAGCGCATTCCTGAATCATCTGCCGGTATTGTGGATGCGGAATAGATGACCAACATCAGGCTGGATTCCCTGGAAGGTTTTGTCCGAATCACGCTGGATAATGGTGTGATTCGCTTGGCCCTGCTCCCCGAAATAGGCGGGAAAATAATTTCATTGGTCCGTCTGGATAGCGGCCGCGAATACCTGATTTCACTTGAAGGTACCCAGAGGAGTTTTCTAGCGCCTGCCCACGGCGGAATATTTGTGGACTACAACAACGTAGGCTTTGACGACTGCATTCCCACCATTGCAGCATGCCAGTATCCAGCAGATGGCTACCGAGGTAGGGAATTGCCCGACCACGGAGATGTTTGGTCCTTGCCGTGGCAATACGATGTGAGTGGCGAAGAGTTGTGGCTATCGGTCGAAGGGCGCAGCCTCCCCTTCGCGCTACGGAAGTGGCTACGCCTAGAAGGCTGTCAGCTGGTGATTGACTATGAGCTCCAAAACAAAGGCCAGGCTGCTTTCGACTACCTCTGGTCTGCACATCCGCTCTTAAATACTGAGCCCGGCGCTCGCATCCTGCTGCCGCCGGAAGTGCGGGAGTTGCTGATCGACTCGTCCAATGCGAATCGACTAGGACAGAAGGGCGACAGTTGCGGGTGGCCCATAGCCACCCCGCGAGACGGAAAGCCCGACGACTTAAGAGTGATGAAGCCCCGAGGCCGTCAGAGCGATAAGCTTTATACCGCGCGCCTCGAGGAAGGGTACTGCGGTCTTTACTATCCGAGCTCAAAGGAATCCATCCTATTTCGTTTCGATCCCGGGCTCGTACCGTACGTGGGAATGTGGATTTGTCACGGCGGTGGTGAGGCCGACGATCCTAAGCAGCCTTACACCGTTGCGCTGGAACCCTCGGTGGGGAGACCTGACGCCCTAGGGGAGGCAATGGCACGCAAAGAGAGCGACATCCTGTCGCCTCACGATCTGAAACGATGGACCATTGTCGTGGAACTGCGCGAGGGCGTCCCAACGGCGGAGCAGCTAAACGCGGAGATAACGTCATGAAATTTGCTTTTTGGTCGGCAAGATTCGGTTGCAATCTGATCTTGGTTGTACTCTCTTGCTGGATTCCGGCGGTGGCACAATCGCCGATCCGTTTCCTGAAGACCGGCAAGATTTTTGTTCTCGATGCGGGCAAGGTCTCTTACGTCTTTGGCATCAATGAGCAGGGCATGCTGGAGCACATTTATTGGGGTGGGCATTTAAGGCGGGAGGAAGATTTGGTAACCCCAAACACGCCGGGTTGGTCTTCCTTTGACCCGAGCACCACCACGACATCGCAGGAATATCCGGGCTGGGGTGCCGGGTTGTATGTAGAGCCCAGCCTCAAAGTCACGTTTCCTGATGGCAATCGAGATCTCGTCCTGCATTACGTTGCGCATCAGATAGCGGGGAACACGCTAACCGTGACCCTCAAAGATATCGAGCGTCCCTTGCTGGTCCATCTGCATTACACCGTGTACCCGCAGACGGGCATGCTCCGCCGGGAAGTCACGATTGAGAATCGTACGGACAAAGCGGTGATGCTCGAGAGTGCGCAGTCGGCGGCCTGGTATGTCCCTGAGGGGAATGGCTATCGGCTGCGCTACCTGACAGGGCGCTGGGCTGGTGAGTGGCAACTCACCGAGGAGCCTGTGCACACGGGCATGAAGGTACTGGAAAGCCGCCGAGGCAGCACCAGCGTGCAGGCCAATCCCTGGTTTGCGCTCGATAGGGATGGCAACAGTGACAGCGAGCATGGTCCGGTGTGGTTTGGGGCCCTGGGATGGAGCGGGAGCTGGCGTATCAGCGTGGAGCAAACTGCGCAACAGCAAGTGCGCGTTACCGGGGGATTTAATCCGTTCGATTTTGGGTATCGCCTGGCAGCCGGCGAATCGCTAACAACTCCGTCGTTCTACGCGGGCTATACCAATGGCGGCATCGGTGAGGCATCGCGTATTCTGCACGCGTTCGAGCGCACCGAGATTCTTCCCAATGGTTCCGGGTTGCGAACTCGCCCAGTACTCTACAACTCCTGGTATGCCACAGGATTCAAGGTCGATGAAGCCGGGCAAAAGGCACTGGCCGAAAAAGCAGCAAGCTTGGGTGTGGAACGCTTCGTCATGGATGATGGTTGGTTCGGTCAGCGAAATGACGACCACCGAGGGCTGGGCGACTGGAACGTGAATCCGCAGAAGTTCCCGAACGGTCTCGGCCCGCTGATTCGTCATGTAAAAGATCTGGGGATGGACTTTGGGTTGTGGGTTGAGCCGGAGATGGTGAATCCGGACAGCAACCTTTACCGTCAGCATCCGGATTGGGCGATGCACTTCGAGGGTCGCCCGCGCACCGAGGCGCGAAACCAACTGGTTCTTAACCTCGCCAGGGAAGACGTTCGAGAATACATCTTTCACTGGCTGGACCAGCTGGTTACCGTGAACGACATCTCCCTCTTGAAATGGGATTACAACCGCAACTTCAGCGAACCTGGCTGGCCGGAAGTTCCTCCCGAGCAACAGAAGAACCTCTGGGTGCGCTATACGCAAAATCTTTACGACATCCTCGATCGGCTGCGGCAGAAGCATCCAAGGCTGGAAATTGAGTCGTGTGCCGGCGGTGGGGGTCGCATCGACCTGGGAATTTTACGGCGTGCGGAGCAGGTGTGGCCGTCGGATAATACCGAGGCTCTCGACCGGCTGAGCATTCAGCAGGGTTTCACCTATGCTTATACGCCGCACATAATGATGTCCTGGGTAAACGACGTGCCCGACTTCAATGGTCGCAGCGTACCCCTGCAATTCCGTTTCCTGATGGCCATGCAAGGGTCTTTGGGCATCGGGGCAGATTTGAATCGCTGGCAACCTGAAGACGTGGCGGTGGCGAAACGCATGATCGGTTATTACAAAGCAATCCGCGACACGGTGCAGAATGGCGCCCTCTACCGCCTGACGATGCCGAGTGCTGGAAACTTTAGCGCCAGCGAATACGTTTCCGAGAACAAATCACAAGCAGTGCTATTTGCATTTTTGCACTCGCAACAGTTCGGCCGCGGCCTTCCGGCAGTAGTGCTCGAAGGCCTGGATGGGACCGCCACCTACGCCCTATCGTCCCTAGATGCAAAGCCCAAGGGGAAGAGTTCCGTACTACCCGCGAAGCTCAGCGGCGCGTACCTAATGGAGCATGGTCTTCCGCTACCCCTAGAAGGCGACTACGATAGCACTGCGATCAAGTTCGATCGCACCTCACCGTAGCCGAATCAAGTAGCAGCGGTCATTCCGCTTGCATGGTACTAATTTTGTTGTACAGCGCACGAAACACGAAGCCCTGCGCTAAAGCCAGAGATGGCCTTCAGTGCTACTACTCCTGCTACTAATTCGGATGGATTTGGGGTCATTCGGTAGCCGCATAGAATCAGGGGATTCGTGCAAATTGAGAAGGCGTGTTGAAAACAAGAGACATACCAACGCTCACCAACCCCTCACCTCCCACTCACCAATTGGGGCTACCATTCCCCTTCCTCCGCCAGCAGGCTTAGGTTACGAGTCGCCGCCGAGGGGTTGCCGCTCGTCCTTCGTTTATCTTTAGGCCAAGCCGGAGTGATTGACCGCACGCATCCCTGTCCTGCGCGCCTACACTTGAAATACTTAGAGTATGTCTTCTTCCCGCAGAATCGCCTGGATGATTGGGACTTGGCTCTTCATCCTTGTCATCTACTCCACTGTGTCACTGTCGCTAAAGCCCCGCTCGGAGCCGCTTAGCACCTTCGGCAATCTCGTGCAGTGCCTCGTGCCGCTCGTGGCCAATGCCGGCCTGCTTCTCAATGCGGGCACGCCCCACTGGCGGCGAAACCTCTTCTGGATGCTGATCGCCATGAGCTGCACGCTTTGGATGATCGGCCAGTTCCAGTGGGCCTATTATGAAGTCTATATTCACGAATCCGTCCCCGACCTAAACGGGGGAGATATCGTCTTCTTTCTGCGCGGAATTCCGATGATGGCGGCTCTGGCGTTGCGTCCGCATCTTCGGCGCGGAGAAATCCAGTTGCGTTTCGGATATCTGGATTTGGTGCTCTTGTTCATCTGGTGGACATATCTCTATGCCTTTGCGGTTCTGCCGTGGTTGTATGCTTCACCTTCCATCGAACAATACAATTACAACTACAACCTACTGGCCAACATTCAGAACATGGTGATCGTGGCCGGTTGGGGCTCCCTTTGGCTGGGATCGCGAGGAGCCTGGCGGGTTGTGTATGCCAACCTGTTCGGCGCCTCAGCCGCCTACTTGCTCTCCTCGCTTACGATCAATGTGGCTATCGCCAACAAGCGGTACTACACCGGGAGCCTGTACGATCTTCCCCTCATTTCCAATTTCCTGTGGTTCGCCTTGGCCGGAGTCATTGCCTATCAATATCGGGACAAGTTGGATGCTCCTTCTGGAAATGCCTCTGAGTCCGAAGCGGACTCCACCCTCGATGAAAGTGTTTGGCCGGCGCGCTTTGCCATGGCCGCCGTGATTTCCCTTCCTATCTTCGCGATCTATACGCTCCGCTTTGGTCACGAGAGCCTGGAAGTCCGCGATTTCCGCCTCATGGCAACTTTGATCGCTTCGGTTCCGCTCGCCCTGCTCATTTTTCTTCGCACCCACCTGGCCGATAAGGACCGCTCCCGGCTTCTGGCACGTTCCGAACAATCGATCGAGAATTTGAAGCGCTTGCAAGCGCAAATGGTGCAATCCGAAAAACTCGTTTCTCTTGGCCAGCTCGCCGCCGGCGCGGCGCACGAAATTAACAATCCGCTCGCGGCCATCCTCGGTTTTTCCGACTTGCTTGCCGACGATCTAACCGTTCCAGAGAAAGCGCGCGCCACGGCCGCAAAAATCCGCGATCAGGCGCGCCGCACAAAAACTTTGGTTGGGAATCTCCTGAGCTTCGCGCGCCAGGTTCCGGCCGAGCGCACCCTCCTGGATATCAACACGGTGGTGAACAATGCGGTGCAGCTCCGCGCGCTCGACCTTCGTTCCGGCACGTCCCGCATCGAGCTAAAGCTTGAGTCCGTTCTTCCCGGCGTGCGCGGTGATGGAAATCAGTTGATGCAGGTTTTCTTCAACATTATCAGCAACGCCTTGGAAGCCATGGAAGCAGCCACGGGCGGTGTTCTGACGATCAAAACGATCCGCGACCGCGGCAACGTGGTCATCCTGTTCTCCGACAGTGGTCCCGGCCTCAAGGACCCCCATCGCGTTTTCGATCCTTTCTATACGACGAAGCCCGTTGGCAAGGGCACGGGCCTGGGCCTCAGCATTTGCTTCGGTATCGTTCAAGAGCATGGCGGAAAAATTCTTTGCTACAACCGGCAGGAAGGCGGTGCCGTTTTCCGCGTGGAATTGCCTGCTGTTTTGGCGGCTTTCCCGGCCAAGGAATTGCACCTAACGAACGCCTCAACACCCCCGCAAAAGCCCTCCTAACATCTTTTCCTCACCGATAGTTCTTCCTGTCTTATCCAAAGATCAACACGACTCGTGCTAGAGTTTTGCTTCTCACTCTTGACGCCGGAAGGGGAGTTGCGATGCCGGAAATGGCCATTCAGACGCAAAAGTTGACAAGGAAATTCGGGAACCTCACCGCCGTCGACGGTGTCGATCTCCAGGTAACGGCGGGACAATTCTTCGGCTTCCTGGGACCGAACGGCGCGGGAAAATCGACGACCATCAAGATTCTGACCGGCTTGCTTGCACCGACTTCCGGCAGTATCGAGCTCCTGGGCGTGGACTTTGCTGCGAACCCGGTCGAAGTTAAACGCCAGATCGGCGTTGTGCCGGAAGGCATGGGACTTTTCGAGCGCTTGACGGGTTCAGAGTATCTGAAGTTCGTCGGCCGGATGTACGGTCTCGACCGCGCGACAACCCAGCGCCGCTCGGAGGAACTGCTTGATTTCATGCAACTCGCCGATCGGCCCAAGACCATGATTGCGGACTACTCGCATGGGATGCAAAAGAAACTTGCTCTGGCAGCCGCCGTGATTCACGGGCCGCGCATTCTGTTTCTCGACGAGCCATTCGAAGGCGTGGATGCGCTCGCGGCAGGCGCGCTGAAGGCGCTGCTGGCGCGCATGACGGAACGCGGCACAACGATTTTCCTGACCTCCCACGTCCTTGAAATTGTCGAGCGGCTGTGCAGTCACGTGGCCATCATTCATAAGGGGCGGCTTGTGGCGCAGGGTTCGCTGGAAGAATTGCGCACGGGGATTTCGGGTGAGGCAGGAAGCAAGACCACACTGGAGCAAATTTTCCTTTCGATCGTTGGCCAGGACGGCACGGAACGCCCGCAACTCGAGGAGCTTTCATGGCTGATGTGACGCGGCCCGTCGGCATCTTCGAGCAGATCCGCCTGGTTGCCGGGCTTCGCTGGCGAATACTGCGGAACGGTTTGCGCAAGAAAAATAAACGTCTCGACCTGATTGGCCTGATCTTTACGGGCGTCTTCGGCGGCATCTTGGTTATCGGATTGAGTTTTGCATTTTATGCAGGCGCCTACGCCTTTCTTTCCCAAGGCCGCCTGGAGTGGATGGCATTGCTTTTCTGGGGTATTTTTCTTTTCTGGCAGATTTTCCCGGTTTTTGTAGCAGGCTTTGGGGCGAATTTTGATTTCCGCACGCTGCTGCGGTTTCCACTGAGCCTCCGCGCGTTCTACATCATTGGGTTGGCGTATGGGTTTGCCGATTTTTCGGCGCTCGCCTCGGTCTCGTGGCTCCTGGCCATGACCGCCGGGGCCACGGTTGCCAAACCAGGCGTGTTGCCAGCCATGCTGCTGATCGTTACTGTGTTTATGCTGCTCAACGTAACGCTTGAGCGGCTCATTGGTTCCTGGCTGGAGCGCTTGCTCGCCCGGCGGCGGACCCGGGAACTTTTCCTCGGCCTATTTGTTCTCTCCATGATTTCGCTGAATTTTCTTTCGCCCTTGATGCAGCGGTACGGCTCTTCGGCGCGTCCGGCGTTCCTGCGCCTCCTCCCATACTTGGCATGGTTCCCGCCTTCGCTTGCGGGCCGCGCCCTGGCCGCAATCACCCGGCTGCAACCCGCAGGGTTTCTGCTAAGTTCGGCTATTCTCCTGATCTACCTGCTTTTGTTCAGCGCGCTCTTGTGGCGCCGCTTTGCCGCGCAATATCGCGGCGAAGAGCTCAGTGAAACTGCGGCGCCGGCACGTGCCGCCGGCCGTTCCATCGCGGCGACAGATGATGGTCCCGATCGCTTGAGTTTGCTTTCGCCCCCCGTGGCTGCGATCGTTCGCAAAGAGTTTCGCTATCTCACTCGCAACGGTTTTGCGTATATCAGCCTGCTGATGCCCCCGCTGCTGATACTGATCTTCAGCATGAATTTTGCCGGAAGGCATCCGACTGTGGGCGGCAAAGGCGTCTCCGCAGAGATGTTTTTCCCTGGCATGATGGCCTACCTCATCCTGATTCTGATGGCGCCGGCCTACAACAGCTTTGCCTATGAAGGCCGCGGCATTCAGACCTACTTCACCGCGCCGTTGCTTTTCCGCGATGTATTTCTCGGCAAGAATCTGATGCTCGTCTCCGTGCTCGCGGTGGAAATCGCGCTTTCGCTGGCCATGCTCGCATGGCGCGTCGGCTTGCCTTCGGCCCACATGCTGGTGGCTACCTGCGCCGCGATCATTTTCACCATCGTGGGGCAGCTCACGATTGCGAACTGGTCCTCGATCACCTTTCCACGCAAGATGGAATTCGGCCAGATGCGCGGCCAGCGTCAATCCGGCATGGCCGTGCTGGTTGCGTTCGGCTCGCAGATATTGATGGGTGGCATTTCCGCGGTGATACTTTTTACCGGAAACTGGACCGGCAATCTTTGGCTTCCCGCCGAAGCCTTCATCTTTTTGGCCGCGGCTGCTGTCGGAGGCTACTTCGCCTCGCTGGACGCCTTGACCAGGCTTGCTGAGGAAAAAAAGGAAATCTTGATTGAAGCTTTGTGCCGGTGATCCCTTGGGTTCCGTTCACCGCTCGCCAGCCCGCGCATCTTAATTCTCTTTCCGCATGAATTCCGCGTAACGCGCGGCAATCGCGTGCCAGGAAAAATATTGCCGCTGGGCCACCCAGCTTCGCTGTGCCAGCGAAGCACGATAGTGCTCGTCCTCGAGAACCCGTGCCAATACATCTCCCAGGTCGCCCTTCCTCTCGGGTGAATAAAGTGCCAACCCTGCCTCGGTGATCGGCGCCGCCGTTTCCGGACCCTCGAAGGCGATCACGGGCAAGCCGCAGGCAATCCCCGCGATCGCGCTGCCTCGGCGCGTCGAAATGTGTCCGCGCACAAAGAGTAGAACGTCGGAAACGGTGAGACTGCGCACCACGTCTTTTCCCGGCAGCACGCCCAGCACGTGGAGTTCAACCGTGCTGTCGCGAAAGCGTTTCTTCAGCTCCGCCTCGGCGCTTTCGGCATTGCGTCCCAGAACAATTAGCCGCAGATTCCCGACGCGCGAGGCAGCAAATCGAACGGCCTCGACGATATTCTCGATTTCCTTTCGTCCCGCTTCCCCGCCGGTAATGCCAAAGACCGCGACGCTCAATTTTCCGCCCATGGAAATGCCCTTTCTCGAGTTGGCTTCACTGGACGTGGGCAAATTTGCTCCGACAGGAATGAAATGTCCTTTGACAGGGTGGCGTTTGATCCAGGAAACATTGTTCATGGGAACGGTGAAAACGGCCGCGTCGGATAGGCGCAGCGCCTCGAGCATGGCGCGCAATTGTGCGCGGCGCCGCAATTCGTCAATCACACGCGTTCCGCTGTAGGGTTCGACGTCGTGAAAAACCACGGCCACGCGGGCACCGGCGGCTTTGAGAGTTTTAAGAACTCGCGGAAATCGCAGCGGGAAACCGCGCGCGGACCATGCCAGCGCCGTGTATTGCACCAGAACCCAAGCTCCGCGCCACCTTTCTGCACGGTGTCGAAGCGCGCTCGCCGCGCGAGTCCACCCGCTTTCGGGCCACGCGACTCGCTCGATGATCAATTCGAAGTCTTCCGCCAGCAGAGCTTCGCCGAGGTAACGGCAATACTCTTCGACCGCGTCGGTGGGCTTATCTTGTCTCCCGAGAATTGCTATGCAGTTCTGTTTCATTGCGACAACACGATCACGCTACATTCCTCAAGGGACGAGCAGGCCCAAGCAGGATGGCCAAGTGACGAACTGCTTTGAGCCGAGGAGTTGGTGTAAAGTACAGCGGATGTCATCTACAAAATCCCCCGCCGTGACAGAAAACTCCTCGAAAGCCATTGTTTTCAGCATACAGCCGACGATGAAGTGGTCCGTTTTGGATCGCTGCCGTAGCCGTCAGCATACGATAAAAAGTCATTTGTTCGAGCCATTCGGCCGACCATGCATACTGATCGGCAAAAGCCTGCCCGCCCGAATTTACCACCGCCTTCGACTATCGAGGAACAATTTGGCGTGAAGCTTCTTTTCTATTCTCACTATTTTGCACCAAGCATCGGGGGAGTCGAGACCATCGTACTCTCACTTGCCCGCGGTCTCAGAGAGGTGCGCACTCCGAACGGAGCTACTGAATTTGACCTCACTCTCGTAACGGAGACACCTGCGGAAGACTTTGATGATCGCCTACTTCCATTTCGTGTTCTCCGCCAGCCCAGCCTTTCCCAGTTGCTGCGGATGATCCGCTCCTCTGACGTGATTCACGTTGCTGGTCCGGCCCTAACTCCTCTGTTGCTCGGGCTGTTGGCCCGCAAACCTATTGTTATTGAACATCATGGTTTTCAAACGATCTGCCCTACAGGCCAGCTCCTTATTGAGCCGGGTAGCGCCCCTTGTCCCGGTCATTTCATGGCTGGACGTCACCGCGAGTGTTTACGCTGCCGCTCCAACAACAATTGGCTGGCCTCTTGGAAGCTTTGGTTATTAACCTTTGTTCGGCGATTCCTTTGCTCGCGCGTTGCTGCAAACATCATGCCCACGGAATGGCTCAGCCGGCTAATTCACCTACCGAACGCCGTATCTATTCCTCACGGCATCGAAACGATGGCCCGCGACTCGGAGTCCCCGCATTCCTTCGGAGCTCCTCGCATCATCTTCCAAGGGCGATTAGTAACTACCAAAGGCTTGCCCGTACTCCTGGAAGCAGCGAGCATTCTTTGTTCAGAGAATCGAGCATTCGAACTCCTGGTGATCGGCGATGGCCCAGAACGGATGGCCATTGAAGAACTCGCCAAAAAGCGGCAGCTCTCTTCGTGTGTACACTTTGTGGGGCGTATTGCCACCGCCGACATCGATTCCGCGTTTAGAGGGGCAAGCATTGTCGTGGTGCCGTCGCTCGGTGGCGAAGTCTTTGGCTTGGTCCTTGCTGAAAACATGTCGCGAGGTCTCCCGGTCGTTGCATCAAATATTGGGTGCTTCGCCGAAGTTCTGGGTGATGCTGGTCTTACGTTTCGCGTGGGGGATGCAAAGGACCTTGCCCGGCAGATAGCGCGTCTTCTTGATGATTCAGCCCTTGTGACTGCGCTTGGTGGCCGCGCTCGAAGACGCATCTTCGAAAGCTTCCCACAGAGCCGCATGATAGAAGCGCACGCACAGCTTTACCGACGACTGCATGGCGGAGAAGAAACTTGATGCTGCATACGAAGACCAACAGAGATCTTCATGAGTTCTTTCGAGAACGCGTGCTCACAAATTAGGCTCACGATCGCCTTCTCGATGACTGGAATCATCCCCGTGCTCATCTCGCCGTGACCTGCGCCAACTGCGCTCGTTGCGACGCAATGATCTCTTCGAGGATTGTGTCCAGGCCGCGCGTAATTTTCCAATTCGGATAGTGGCTCTGGAATTTTCCAAGATTCGAGATATAGCAAATGTGGTCGCCCTTGCGCGCTTCGTCCACGTAGTGCCAATCCAGCTTGCGACCGGTCATCTGCTCGATCCGCTCGATCGCCTCCAGCATGGAAATGCTGTTCGCGCGGCCGCCCCCCAGGTTGTACACCTCGCCGGGCCGCGGATTTGCGGCAAACTCCTCGATCGCGCGCACCACGTCATGACTGTGAATATTGTCGCGCACTTGCTTGCCCTTGTGGCCAAAAACGGAATACTTGCCGCCGCTGAGTGTCACCTTCACCAAATACGACAAAAAGCCGTGCAGTTCCACCCCGGAGTGCGATGGCCCCGTCAGGCAGCCGCCTCGAAAAATCCCCACCTTCATGTTGAAGTAGCGCCCATACTCTTGCGCGACAAGATCCGCCGCCGCTTTCGAAGCGCCAAACAGCGAATGCAGCGTTTGATCGATCCGGCAGCTCTCGGTGACGCCCGCGAAATCTTCCGCCCGCGCGTAGTCGTACCGCTTCTCCAACTCCACGAGCGGAATCTCATTGGGGGCATCGCCATAAACCTTGTTCGTGCTCAGAAATACGAATACCGCCTCGGACGAATGCTGGCGCGTCGCTTCCAGGAGATTCACCGTGCCAAGCGCATTCACCTCGAAATCGAGCAGGGGAATCTCGCGCGCTTTATCGTGCGAAGGCTGCGCCGCGCAGTGGACGATCAAATCGAAGCGTTGAGTTCGAAAGAGTTCTTCGATGGCCGTTCGGTCGCGAATGTCCAGCGCCGCGTGGGTGAACCTCTTGGTCGCAGCCTTCAACCGCTCCAGATTCCAGAGCGTATCGCCCGCAGGGCCGAAGAAAACCCGCCGCATGTTGTTATCCACGCCCACAACTTCATGTCCCTGCCGGTCGAAATGTTCGACCGCTTCCGAACCGATCAGTCCGCTGCTGCCGGTGACCAGAACTTTCATCCGTTCGAATCCATTCCTCTCTTCATGGGCCGCAAATCAATAAACACAGTGGATTTCCCGCGAACCGCATTCCTGACATGGCTGAAATCAGGGACGAGTGGGCCGCTCCCTCACTAGAAGAGTACCTTTGGAATCGAGATTCGTATGCGTGCAGCGCATCGTTACAGTGACCGTCGAATGCCCGAGCAATTGCTGGATCGTCACTATATCCACGCCTCGTCCCACGAACCGGGATGCAAACGTGTGGCGCAGCGGATGCCACGTCACACCCTCAAACCCGGCCTTTCGGCACGTTAAAGCAAAACCCGTCTTGAGATCGACGAACGGATTTCCGGTTTCGTGGTTAAGGTAACAGCGCTTTTCTTCTTTAGTGCTGATCTCTCCTCGGTCCCTGTGAAATTACTACCACACTTTGCAAACATTCTCCGGCGGTTTCACCATGGGTTGGCCCACGCGGCACGAAAACGCTCGCGCGAATTCCGGCATGTTCACCAGCACACCATTAATGCGGTACTCCGGCGGTGAATGCGGGTCCGTTTGCGCGCGCACGCGCAGGTCCTCGGGGCGCTCATTCGCGCAGTCCCACTGCGCGAAGCCGATGAAGAAACGCTGCTCCGGCGTTAGGCCATCCACGGGCTGTAGGTTCTTACTTACGGTTGCTGAGCCCCACGCCATATACGCCAGAATCTCCCCGCCTAAGTCGGCCACGTCTTCGCCCATGGTGAGCTTGCCGTTAATGTGAACGTCTTCCACAACCACGTACTGCGAATATTGGTCGCTCACGCACTTGGTCCGCTCGTCGAATTTCTCACGGTCCTCTTTCTTCCACCAATCCTTCAAATTGCCCTTGGCGTCGAACTGGCTGCCCTCGTCGTCAAACCCATGTGTAAGCTCATGCCCGATGGTGCCGCCCGTGTCCCCGTAATTCGGTGCATCGTCCACCTTCGCGTCATACAGCGGTGGCTGGAGCACTCCGGCGGGGAAGTTGATGTCGTTCATCTGTGGATTGTAGTAGGCGTCCACGGTCGCCGGTGAAATCATCCACTCCCCGTGATCTACCGGCTTGCCGATCTTGGCTATTTCCCGGCGGCGTTCAAACTCCGTGGCCCGCTGCACGTTCCCGAGAAACTCGCTCGGCGTGATCTTCACCGCGCTGTAGTCTCGCCACTTGTCCGGATACCCGATCTTGTTGCGAATGCCCTTCAGCTTTGTCAATGCTTGCTGCTTCGTCTCGGGACTCATCCAGTCCAGTTGCTCAATGCGCTTCGCCATGGCGTCTTCGATGCGCCGCACCATGTCCAGCGTGCTCTGTTTCAGCTCCGGCGAAAATACTGTGCGCACGTAAGCCTGGCCCAGCGCTTCGCCCAGCATGTAGTCCGTGTACTGCACGCAGCGCTTCCACCGCGGCTGCTGCTCCTTTGCGCCGCGCAGGTACTTCCGGTAGAAATCGAAATTCTCTTGCACGAACTTCGCGGAGAGATACTGCGCGGAACTGTCTGTCACGTGAAACTGCAGATAAGTCTTCCAGTTTGCCAGCGGCTCACTCGCCAGCGCCGCGTTCACCTGTTTGAAGAACGCCGGATCCCCCACATTCAGAATTTCAATCTTGGGGTATTGCAAAACTCTGTAGTACGCCTTCCAGTCGAAGTTCGGCGCCAGCTCTTCCAGTCCGGGAATCTCCATTTTGTGTTTCAGGTTGTACGGGTTGCGCCGCTCCACGCGTGCCATCGAAGCCTTTGCCAGCGCGGTTTCCATGCGCATCAGCGTCTCCGCATTTTTCTTGGCCGTTTCCGCGTTGTCGCCCAGCAGTTCGAATATCTCCTGTACGTGCTTTACGTACTGCTCACGCGTCTCCTTCGATTTCGTATCCTCTTTCGTGTAGTAGTCGCGGTCAGGCAGCCCCAATCCGCCCTGATCCAGCGAGGCAATCATGTGCTCCGAATCGTCCGGATCCTGATCCGATCCACCCCGGAAGAGAATGGACCTGTACCCGCCGGTCGCCATCTGCAGCCGCGCCACAAGTGGCGCCAGCTCGCGCACCGACTTCAAATGCGCTATGGCTTCCAATTCCGGCTTGATGGGGTCCGGTCCGCTCTTCTCGATGCCCGCTTCGTCCAGGCAAGTGGCATAGAAGTCTCCGATCTGTTGCGTCACCGCGTCGCGTTGATTCGTGCTGCTCGACGCCTGCTCCAGGATTCTGCGCAGAAAGTTCAGATTGTCCTGGTAAAGTTTCCCGTAAACACTCCAGGAGGTCTGGTCCGGAGGGATGGGATTCTTCTTTCGCCATCCTCCGCACGCGTACTGGTAGAAGTTCGAGCAGGGATCGATGGACTTGTCCATCGAGTTCACGTCGAGGCTCGGCGTGTATGGCAGCGCAGGCTCGTTCGGTGTCTGTCCATTTGCCGGCACTGCTAAATCGAGCAAGAGCAGGATCACCGGCAAGAGAAGGATCTTCATCACTTTATTTGCCTCCATTTGAAATCTTTAGAGCCCCGAACGCGCGACGTTATTAGCCGGAATTTCCGATTTCAACTATATCTCTGGACAGAAACATAGCATTCGTGGTTTTTATGTTGGTGGCTTGTAGAAGTCAAGGACGTAGATGAATATAGAAAGAGTACCAGCAATCGATAGGTTTTCTAACTGCGCCGGGATGAGTCGGACCTAACTCTTTACGACGTACCAGCGATTTCGAGCGGCATGCCCGCGGCACAGAGGGGACATTGGGCGGGTGTCCATAAGTTATTCGGCATTCGGTCCAGGAGTTCGAGAGCGACGTAGTGCCCGGACGCGAACGCCGCGATTGCATCACCCAGCGCGAGAAGCGCACCAATCACAACGACGCCCGCGCCAAGAGCTTGCAAATCGTAGAACGTTCCCCGCACTGCCGATCCAGCACTAATGACATCGTTCACTATCGCGACGCGTTTACCTTTGACGGCTGGCTGCAGAGCTCTCGGGAGACGGTACTCGACCGGATATAACCCCTCGCGCGTTGTATCCGCGAAGCGTTCGGCGTATGCGAAATCGCAACCGAGTTCAAGGGAGACCAGCAATGCGACAAAGGCGCCCTCGACGAGCGGACCGCATACCACTTCAACTCTATACTGCGCGAGTTGTGCCGCGAGTTGAGCAGCAAACGGTCGTATGTCACGCGCGTGCAGGCATAACGTCTCGAGCTGGAACCACAGATCTCCATGATGACCTGACTCCAGCCTGAAATGACCCTGCCGTCCGCGCACAAAGGAGAGCAAATGTTCTTTCATGAAACCCATCCCGCCGCGGATTCTGAGTTTGCGAACACAAGCCGGCGTTCGCAAGAACTTGAATTCTAACTGAACTCTACCTTCCCAAACCGGCTGTGCGACGATTGGCCCGGAATGTGCCGGCTGCGAAAGGCGCTTCTGCCTATGGCGCGTATCGCCGTCTTCGTGGCCACATCGGGGGTCGGGAACCGCCTCAAGAAACTCATCGAGCGAGCCGATCTAGATGACATCCCTGGCGGCATTCGAACGCGGGTACGAACAGGTTTTTGTGAAAGTTGCAATGACCAGCGCGAGTGCTGGAACGCTCCAGTTTAATCGCGGACTGTTAGATGGTCTACTCCGGACAGGCTGCGCCACCATCAATCCAGGCTTTTAACTGCGCTACGGTATCTGGTCGGGAGAGGGGCGGCAATGTGCGGCCTTCCCCTGGACTCCACCCCCAGCCGACAAGATCGTCATCCGCGATGTGGTGGAGCAGGTCTTCGAGGGATCGTCCGCCATTCTGCTTCGGATCTTTGATCTGCCTGCAAAGCTCGCCTGCTGAGCGTCCAACAAACACCATCTTGTGCTCGGGGGAAGGCAGACTCCACTTCGGATTGCCGGGCGGCATGTGCCCACCCGGAAGATTCGTTGCTTGGTGGCAGGTATCGCATCGCATCCCGTAGACACCGTGGCCATCCTTGCCCCTCGTTACATTTTGAAGATGCACATGACTGTCGTCTCCCTGAAGAGGTGAATCACCTGCGGGATGACAATTCTGGCAGCGGGGTGAGGTTAAGACACGATAGACCTGCAGGAAGGCCGCGCGAGAGTCATTTGCGTCCGGCTTGGCCGCGCGAGCTGTCCATGAATTTAGGAGGAAGACCGCAGCTGCGCCGAACGCAAAGATTGCGAGCACGCGAGGGATTGCCGCTTCACTTCTCCAGCGCCAGTGTTTTTCGTTCGCCGCGAATATAGTCATGATTTCGCTCCCTCCTGCGCGAAATCACTTGCGCGAATTGGCAGCCTGCGAATGCGTTTGCCGGTCACCGCAAAGATGGCGTTCGCCAGTGCCGGAGCGACCGGAGGCACACCCGGCTCACCCACTCCTGTGGGGTTCTCGCTGCTCGGCACCATGTGCACTTCGATTTCCGGTGATTCGAAGATCCGTAGCATCTGGTAATCGTGAAAATTCTCCTGCTGCACTCTTCCGTCCTTGAGCGTGATCTCCGTTTTGAGCGCCGCAGTCAGCCCAAAGATGATGCCGCCTTCCATTTGCGCCTTGACCGTGTCCGGATTGATGACCGTCCCGCAATCGACGGCGCAAACGACGCGATGCACGCGCACCGCTCCATTTTTCTCCACGGACGCTTCGACCACCTGCGCCACGTAGCTATCGAAGGAAAAATGTGTTGCGATGCCGCGGCCCACTCCGGCCGGCAGCTTCGATCCCCAGTTCGCCTTCTGCGCCGCCAGTTCGAGTACTGCCCGCATCCGCGGCTGCTTCGTCAGCAGCGTGCGCCTGAGCTCGTAGGGGTCTTTTCCGCCGGCATGCGCCACTTCATCGAGGAATGCCTCGACAGAAAATCCGGTGTGCGAGTGGCCAACGGATCGCCACCATTGCACGGGCACGCCGATCTTGGGTGTGTGCAGGTCCACTTGCAAGTTGGGGATGCCGTAGAGCAGATCCGCCGCGCCTTCGACGGACGCGGCATCAACGCCGTCCTTGATTCCATAGGCCTCAAAGAGCGTGCCTTGCATTATGGATTGACCTACGATGGTGTGGGTCCAGACGACAGGATTGCCGCTCGCATCCAAGCCCGCGACGAAGCGGTCATGCCACATCGGCCGGTACCAACCTCCTTTCAAATCGTCTTCGCGTGTCCACACAACTTTCACTGGAGCTTTGGCGGCCTTGGCTACGTGAACGGCTTCCACAACAAAGTCCGAAGCGGGATTGGCGCGCCTGCCAAATCCTCCCCCCAGCAATGTGGTATGCATCTGCACCTTCTCCGGTGGCAGACCCGCGACTTTTGCTGCGTTCGCACGGTCCGCCGTTTCAAACTGAGTTCCTGTCCAGATTTCACCGCTGTCCGCCTTCAAATCGACAACGCAGTTCAGCGGCTCCATCATGGCGTGCGCCAGATACGGAACGTCATACTCCGCAGTAATTGTTTTCGCCGCGGTCTTGAGAGCGGCTTCAGGATCACCCGTCTTCTTGGCGATGGTTCCGGGGTTTTTCGCCATCTCTGTAAAATCGTGAAGCATTTGTTCTGTGGAGAGCGTGGCATTTGGCCCCAGATCCCAATCGACGACGAGTTTGTCCCGTCCAACCTTCGCTGGCCAAAACCGCTCCGCAATTACGGCCACCCCGGACGGGACCTCCTTTACAGCCTTCACGCCAGGAACCTTCAGCGTTTCGCTCGCGTCAAACTTCGTCACTTTTCCGCCAAACACCGGCGGCCGCGCCACTACTGCCGTCAGCATTCCTGGCACGCTGACATCCAAGCCAAATTGCGCCGTGCCGTTGGTCTTCGATGGAGTATCGAGTCGCCGCGTCGGCTTGCCGATCAGTGTGAACTCCTTCGCAGGCTTGAGTGGCACCTCCGCAGGCGCTGTCAACTGCGCGGCCGCGTTAGCGAGCGAGCCATACGTCGCACGCCGGCCCGTCGCGCCGTGAATGACCACGCCCTTGTCGACATGGCAGCTCGAAGCCTCCACATTCCACTGACGCGCCGCGGCTTCGACCAGCATGGTGCGCGCGACGGCTCCCATCTTGCGATAGCGCTCCCACTCCGCCGGCGACGTCGTGCTTCCCCCCGTCATCTGCATCCCAAACACGGGATGGTTATAGACCTTGTCCACCGGCGCTGCTTCGACGCGGATCTTCGACCAGTCCGCCTGCAACTCTTCGTTCAACAGCATGGGCAGGGACGTGTAGATTCCTTGGCCCATTTCGGAGTGCGCCGAGATCACCGTCACGCTCTCGTCTGTCCCGATTCGCACAAACGCATTGAGTGCGAAATCCTTTTCCTCCGCTGCCAGGACATCACTCGTTCTGCCAGCTAGCGGCGCGTGCAAGCTCACCAGAAGCCCGCCGCCGATCGCCGCCCCGATTCTAATAAATTCCCGCCGCCCTACCAGTGCCGAAGCGCTCATCTTGTCCTCCCTTCGCCCGCCAGTTGCGCGGCTCTATGGATGGCTCTGCGAATTCTTGGGTAGGTCCCGCAGCGGCAGATATTCCCACCCATCGCTTCATCGATGTCCTTATCCGTAGGTTTGGGATTTTCTGCCAGCAGGACTGCGGCACTCATGATCTGTCCGGACTGGCAGTAGCCGCATTGTGGTACATCCAACTCAATCCAGGCTCTCTGCAGCGGGTGCGTGAGATTAGCAGATAACCCTTCGATGGTGGTCACATGCTTGCCTTCCGCACGCGACAGCGGCGCAACGCAGGATCGGATGGCTTTCCCGTCGAGGTGCACCGTGCATGCACCGCACAGCGCCATCCCGCAGCCGAATTTTGTGCCCGTCATTTCGAGCGAATCCCGCAGGACCCACAGCAAGGGGGTCGCGGGGTCGACATCGACCTGCACCGGCTTTCCATTTACGAAAAAGCTTGTCATGTGGGGATTACCTCCGCTGTTCTTGAGTACGGGCTTGGGGTTCTGACTTGGATGGAATTACAGCGCGTAATGTTACAGCCTTTTTGAGAAGTCTGCAGCTCGACCGGTGGTCAAGGGATTCCTTCAACTCCCCCCTGGTCCACCGCCCGGCTGATGAACTCCGGCCCATTGTTCACTTGAATCGCTTCCGGATAGCCCGGCTCTTGCGCAACTCCCTTCAGCAACTACACCACGAGCGCTCCGGGCAGCCTTCCTCCTTCGCGCGCGACCCGCACCGCCTCTCGCCTCGCCAGCGGGCTCATCACTTTTTTGACAACACCACCTTCAACGCATCGAAGTCCAGCGGCTGCTGCGCCACGATCTACTTCAGCCGTCCGTTGTAGCGTCCGCAGTTATGCAAACTTTCGAGGTCCCATGTGTCAAAATGTGAGGGGGGGCAGTACACATGTTTACGCCAAGAAGCATTCTTCGGCTAGCTACGCCTCCATACTTTTTTCAACCCCTTCAAGTCTTGAGGAGACTAAGGCTTCAGTATCTTTGGGGTTCCAAGCGAGAAGCGTATGTAACACTTCCTTGGGGGTTGCCAATAAAGATCAATCCACGTGAGACGATAGGATTTGATATTGCGAGCCAGGGGTTGTACGAAATTGGTGTGACGGAAACACTTTGGAGATTAACCGAACCGGGGGATTTGGCTATCGATGCGGGCGCAAACATAGGATACATGGCTAGTATTCTCGGCATCCGAGTAGGTCCAAAGGGAAAGGTCATTTGCTTCGAGCCGCATCCTGCGGTTTTTGAGTCGCTTAGAGAAAACGTAGAAACTTGGAAAAAAGACTCTAGGTGTGGTTCTTTTGTTCTCCACCGAGCGGCTCTAGGTACAGAGAACGGGCAAGCGTTGCTTCATACAAATGACTGGTTTCGGACCAATAGCGGTACAGCGTGGATTTCCGACAAAGTAGAAGCCAGTCCAGACCTCAAAGTAATTGAGGTACCGATTCAGAATCTGGATAGCCTTCTAGACGCAGGCGAAACAATTGGTATTCTGAAGATGGACGTACAAGGACATGAGCTGGGCGTCCTTCGAGGCATGACACGGCTTCTCAAACGACATGCCGTGCGCGATATTATTTTTGAAGAAGAGGCTGCGTTCCCTGCCCCTACTCACAAATATCTAAAGTCGAATGGATATTCAATTTTTGGACTTCAGGAACTCTTTGCTAGAGTTCGTTGTCTTCCTGATGCTCAACCCATTTTCGACCCAGCTTTCGGACCAGTGCCAAATTACCTGGCTACGCTGGATCCAAACCGCGCGAATGCCCTCCTAGGTCCAGCGATGTGGAGGTCATTCGGAACTGCCAGGCGCTTTGCAAACCTGCTGTGACCTTCAAAGGTTGCCTCGTAGCGACAAGAGGGTGTCTCGGAATGAGTCCTGGGCTGTCAAAAAAAAGCCGATGTATAGTATCACGCCACGGATTGCCGTCATGATCACTTTGCGAGCAAAATCGTAGAAGGCGTTGTTACAGAACGTTTCGTCCGAGAGATGAGAAGATCACGATGTTAAAGCTTGGGATATGCTTTCAGATGAGAATAGTCATCCGCCCATAATATGGGACCTGGGAATCAAGCGGGACACTCATAAAGCGAGGATAAGTCATGGAAGAACTTGACCCGCGTCAAAGCGCCGAGTTTCAATCCTGACTCGAAGATAACGCGTTTTCCAAAAACTCGCGGGTCGCTGAGACATTGTGGTCCCAGCTGACCGAAGACTTCACAAACTGGGCAGCGGCAGCCCCGATCTTCTGTGCTGCCGACTTGTCGCTGGCAAGCCGCCGAATGTGATCAGCGAGTTCAGCGTGGTTCATCGGATCTCGCAGTATATATCCTGTCGTTCCATCAACGACGTTTTCGCTTGCCCCTGCTTGGACACTAGCGATTACGGGCAATCCACAAGCCATAGCTTCCAATATGGGCAGCCCGAAGGCGTCTTCGAGTGAAGGGGCAACATAGGCGTCGGCGGCGGCATAAAATGAAAGCACGTCGGCAGCGGGCGCCAGGAAACGGACGCGGCCGTCTAGCCGTAACTCCCGGAGGGCGGGCCGGTACAGTCCCGGGTCATCCTTTCCGACCACCAATAGCTGGATTGAAATTTCGACGATGGCCAAAGCTCGGAGCAATTGATCGAGTCCCTTATTCTTCCAGTCGTTGCCAATCAACAAAACGACAAACTCACTGTCGTGTAGCTCAAGGCTTTGGCGCGAAACTGACCTCCGTGCAAGGCGTGCCTCGGAGTTAAAAATCGTTGTTTCGACCGCGTTGGGAATAACGACTGAATCAGTTCGTCCGAAGTGTTTTTCGAGTTGAGCGGATACAAGCTTTGACACGGCCGCCAAACGGACTCTGGGGTCAGTATAAATGCGGCGTTCCAAAGCCATAATCAGTCTGTAGTACAGTTTCCGGTGAAGCGTAACAGGCCACCTGCTGACCGGCACTTTGAGGAAGGCAAGTTCATGGCGGACACGCGCATAGAATTCGTAGAAAACAATATGGACGGTAATGGCATCGGCATCCAGACAGTTGATTCCCGGCGAGTAGACCAGCAAGGGGCGGTTTTCAAGGCGCTTTAGCGCGCTCTTCCTTACGCCTCGATTCGCAAAGAACCACCACAAGAATTTGAGAAGATGGGGAGCGGGAATGTCAGAGACTCTGTACCAGCGAATGAACCCCGTCGCTGTATTTGTCGGATCTTCTGTGAGGAGATTATTTACGTCTTCAACGTGCTGGGAAAACAAATGGATCCCCCAGCCGTAGTTCGACGACAATCTTTCGATTTGTTCGATGATGCAAAGCTCAGTACCATGGCGACGATCTAGAAATGGCGACACGACAACAATCTGCATGCAGGCCTCCGTTTGCTTATCGTTTTCACGCCGTTGTTTGCGCGATTGGAAGATTTCTTGGAAATTCCGAAATTCGGAACAGCATGCCAAGCATCAGCCAAAAATAGGCGTTCAGGACGAAGTCCTGGTAAGCAATGAAACCGTAGAAGCTCATTGGGAAGACCAGCAGAAAGGCGTACCAGAAAATTGCAAACCCAATTGGAAACCACACCGTTCCTTTCAGATTCTTTGCGGCTTGCCACGCGGAATGGGTGATTTTATAAGCCAGTAATATCCACAAAAGCAGGCCTACAATTCCAAGCTCGATCACCAGCTGGCCATAGCCGTTTTCCACACCAACATTCATCGGCGGAACGTGCATAATGCGAGCGACGTACTGCACCCCCAAGGAAGCGGTTCCAGTTCCATAGCCGTAAGGCCAGCGAGGATAGTCAAACGCTGCGACGAAATTCTGCCGGGGATAGTCCCAGGATCGAAAGCCGAGCTCACTTTTGGAACTAGAAGGGGAAAGAGTTTCGGTGTAGATCGCCAGTCTGCTACCAACTTCTTGTGGGAATATTCCCACAAGAATGGTTAGGGCTATGGCAACGAAAACTGCTGCCCGCTGGACGGCTCGCATTACGCGGATTCGCTGCTCCCCGGCCCAAGATGCACCCCAGATGACGGCAGGAGCAACGACCATGGCGCTTGCAAGAGCCCAGAGGATGACGCCCCGCGAAGCCGTCAGCAGAGAAGCCGCAGCGACAATGCCGACGGTTGTGAACGCGAGCAAGCGACCAGTCTGCTTGCGCATCAAGAGAAACCCGCCAAAACCAAGAGCCAGAATCCACGAGACTAGCAAGAAATTCTGGAACCGGCCGGCGCTGACGAAGAACGATGTGGGCCGGTAAGCGACCAAGCCCGTGATGGGGGAGACGCGATACAATGTGCTTAAGCTGCGGATGTCTTCCTGGATCACTTCGGGGTTTAGGAAAGTATGTCCCAAAATGGACTGCGCGATTCCAAATGCTGCCACCACGAGAATGAGGACGGAGTTAAAGAAGAAAAAGCGGCGCAGTTCCTTTTCGGAATCGACGAGGGCATGGCCCACGAGGAGGAGGGGCGCGTAGAAGAAACAGAGCTTCAATCCCATCAGCCCATAAAAGATGCTGGTTGACGCTGGATTAAGAGCTTGAATGAAGCAATACCAAAAGAAGAGTAAGAGTGTAACCAAAAAAGGGGGTCTGTAGACCTTCGTCAAAGTGGACTTGCGCGAAATGAAGAAAGAGAGATAGAGCGTAAGGGCGAAGAAATCCTTGGCGAAGTACACGGTCATGTTATTGCCGAGATACTTACGGAACAAGTCTTCGACCGCGATCCACGCCACGAAGCAGTA